>FWPV01016559.1_pt1 | contig 10373 bp, 11 predicted proteins | sample 2228371 | NCBI WGS metagenome assembly FWPV01 (sample SAMEA103939776, study PRJEB20133) | metagenome
CAGCAGCGCCAGCGGGTCGAGCACCAGCTGTGCGACCTCGTACCCTGCCCGCGTCACCGCCTTCCTCAGATTCCGAGCGGCCGCGCCCGCCGCCCCAAGGGCCGCCGGCGGCTTCGAGCCGGCCTGGATCGACCAGAGCCTGTGCACCTCGTGCGACGAGTGCGTGAACATCAATCCGAAGATTTTCGCGTACGACGCCAACAAGAAGGCGTTCGTGAAGGACCCGCGCGGCGGGCCCTTCAAGGACATCGTCCGGGCGGCGGAGAAGTGCACCGGCAAGTGCATCCATCCGGGCACCCCGGCGGACCCGAACGAGAAGGGCCTCGACAAGCTGATCCAGCGCGCGGCCAAGTTCCAGTGAGCGAAAATCAGCCCGGTCAAACCATGAAATGGCTCACAGAGCCGCTCGGTGCACGAAACGTTCGTTGCGGGGAGGCTTTGTGGCTCCGTGAGGAGAATCGAGGGGCATGAGCGGCGGCTGGCAGAGACTGTTGGACCCGGCCTTCTGGTTCCGGAGCACGTTCCCGCACGGGATTCATCCCCCGGAGAACAAGCACTTCACGGCCCACAAGCCGATCCAGCGGTTTCCGTTTCCGCCGCGGCTGGTGCTGCCGCTGTCGCAGCACACCGGCGCGCCCTCGGTCCCGATCGTGCATCCCGGCCAGGAGGTGGTGCGCGGCGAACCGATCGCCAAGGCCGGCGGGTTCGTCTCCGTGCCGTTGCACGCCCCCGCCACCGGCGTGATCCGCGGCATCGAACTGATGCCGACCGTCAAGGGCCCCAAGTCGCCCGCAATCCTGCTCGACGTCTATCCCGGCGACAGTCAGGAGACCCGGTTCTATCGGGAGCGCGACATTGACCGCATGTCCAAGCAGGAGCTGATCCAAGCCGTGCAGGATACCGGCTTGGTGGGGCTGGGCGGAGCGGCGTTCCCGACCCATGTGAAGCTGGCCCCGCCCAAGGGCCACACGGTCCACACGGTGCTCATCAACGGCTGCGAGTGCGAGCCGTTCCTGACCACCGACCACCGGGTCATGCTCGAGCAGACCGATTACCTGATCAAGGGCACCCAGATTCTGATGAAGGCCCTGGGCGCCCCGCGCGCCATCATCGGCACCGAGGACAACAAGCTGGACGCGGTGGCGGCCATCCGCGCCAAGCTGCCGGCGGACGGCTCGATCGAGGTCAGGGTGGTGCGCACCAAATACCCGCAGGGCGCGGAAAAGATGCTGGCCAAGGCGCTGCTGGATGTCGAAATCCCGTCGGGCTGCTACCCGTCGGCGGTCGGCTTGGCGGTGTTCAACGTGACCTCCACCGCCCAGCTCGGCGAGCTGCTGCCCTGCAGCCGCGGCCTGATCGAGCGGGTGGTGACGATCACCGGCCCCGGCATCGAACGGCCGGGCAACTACCTGGTGGCGCTCGGCACGCCGCTGCGCTTCATCCTCGAGCAGCTCGGCTTCCGCGGCACGACCCAGCACCTGATCATGGGCGGGCCGATGATGGGCGGCGCCGTCGCGTCTCTGGACGTCCCCATCACCAAGGGCTGTGGCGGCATCCTGGTGCTCACCGAACGCGACGTGCAGGGGCAAATCTCCAAGGCCACGCACCCGTGCATCAGCTGCGGCCGGTGCGTCGAGGCCTGCCCGATGCACCTCAACCCGTCGCAGCTCGGCAAGCTCGCCTACAAGCGCCGCTACAAGGAGATGGAGACCGACTGGCACCTCAACGACTGCTTCGAGTGCGGCTGCTGCAGTTATGTGTGCCCGTCCAGCATCCCGCTGGTGCAGTATTTCCGCATCGCCAAATCCAACAACCGGGAGCAGCAAGCCAAAGCCAAAGCCTCATGAGCCACCCCACTCCCAAGCCCGTGCTGCGCACGTCCCCGCACCTGCGGTCCGCCCCGCCGGTGCCGGTCATCATGCGCAACGTGGTGTACGCCCTCCTGCCGGTGTGCGCCTTCTCGGTGTTCCAGTTCGGCATCAGCGTGCTGGCCCTGCTGGTGGTGTGCACGGGCGTGTGCGTGCTGACCGAGCATGTCATCTGCCGGCTTTCCGGGAAGCCCTCCACCATCGGCGATTGGAGCGCCGTCATCACCGGGCTGCTGCTGGCGCTGTGCCTGCCGCCGGGATTCCCCTTGTGGATGGCGGCCGTCGGCGCGTTCGTCGGCATCGCCGTCGGCAAGGCGTTTTTCGGCGGCCTCGGCTTCAATGTCATGAATCCCGCGCTGGTCGGGCGCGCCTTCACCCAAGCCGCCTTCACGGTGCCGATGACCACATGGGTGCCCTACCTGACCAAGGGCCGGTTCACCGAATTCATCCCCTCGACCCTGACGCCGCCGTTCACCCAGCCGCTGCCGATCGCCGACTGGCTGGCCCGCGCCGCCCCCGACGGCTTCTCGGGCGCCACCCCGCTGGCCCTGTGGAAGTATGAACGGGTCGCGACCGACTCGATGGAGCTGCTGCTGGGCACCAGCGCCGGCTCCGCGGGCGAGACCTCCGCCCTGCTGATTCTCCTGTGCGGCCTGTACCTGGCCGCGCGCCGCATGATGGATTGGCGCATCACCTTCAGCATCCTGGCGACCGCCGGCGGCGTCTCGGGCATCTTTTATCTGATCAATCCCGCCGTTTATCCCGACCCGCTGTTCACCCTGTGCTCGGGCGGCCTGATGCTCGGGGCCGTGTTCATGGCCACCGACATGGTCGCCTCGCCGGTCACCCCCAAGGGGGTGTGGATTTACGGCGCGCTGATCGGGTTCGTCACCATCATCATCCGCCTGTTCGGCGGCCTCAGCGAGGGCGTCATGTACGCCATCCTGCTCGGCAACGCCTGCTCGCCGCTGATCAGCGCGGTGACCCAGCCGCGCATTTACGGCGCGGTCAAAAAGAAAGGAGCGGCATGAGCGACCCGGCTGTAACGGCGCCCCCGCCCGCCGCTCCCGGCAGCGGCTCGCTGATCGCCACGCTCGGCCTGATCGCGATGCTGTCCGGCTTCTTCGTGGTGCTGGGGTTCCAGCTCACCGCGCCCCGCATCGAGCGCAACAAGCAGCAGGCCCTCGAGAAGGCCGTGTTCGCCGTGCTGCCCGACGCCGTCGTGCGCCGGAATTTTCGCCTCGATGCCAACGGACTCGTGCCGCTGCCCGATGCCGAGTTTGCGCGTGCCAACCTGTTCGCCGGCTACACGGCCGCGGGCCGGCTGGCCGGTGTGGCCATGGAGGCCTCGGCGCGCGGCTACCAGGATGTCGTGCGCATCCTGTACGGCTACTCGCCGGAAACCGGCTGCATCATCGGCTTCACCGTGCTGCAGAGCACGGAGACCCCGGGCCTCGGCGACCGCGTCGAGACCGATCCGCAGTTCCTCGCCAATTTCGAATGCCTCGAGGCGCGCCTCAACGCCGACGGCACCGCGCTGGCCAACGAGATCGTCACCGTCAAGCACGGCCGGAAGGTCCACCCGTGGGAGATCGACGGCATCTCCGGGGCGACGGTCACCTCCACCGCCATCGGCACCGCGCTGCGCCGCAGCACCAACGAAATGCTGCCGCTGCTGGCGCGCTTCATGGATGCCCTGCCCCTGCAGATCGAACCCCCGACCGCCCCGTGAAAGGAGTTCCGCCATGGTAAGAGACCCGCGATTGCCGGCCCCGCTCACCTGGAGCACCTTCACCCAGGGGCTCTGGAAGGAAAATCCGGTCTTTGTGATGCTGCTGGGGCTCTGCCCCACCCTGGCCGTCACCAACACCGCGACCAACGCCCTCGCCATGGGGCTGGCCACGACCTTCGTGCTCGTCTGCTCCGGGCTGCTGGTGTCGCTCCTGCGCAAGGTCATCCCCAAGCAGGTGCGCATCGCCTCCTACATCATCATCATCGCCACCTTCGTCACCATCGCCGACTACGCCATCCAGGCGATCAGCCTCGAGCTGTACCGCGCGCTCGGCGCCTTCATCCAGCTGATCGTGGTCAACTGCGTGATCCTGGGCCGGGCCGAGGCCTACGCCTCGAAAAACCCGGTGCGCAACGCGGTGGTCAACGCCGCCGGCATGGGCCTCGGGTTCACCTTCGCCCTGCTGTGCCTCGGCGTCGTGCGCGAGGTGCTCGGCAGCGGTGCGCTGTTCGGGGTCGCGTTGTTCGGCCCCGCGTTCCAGCCGTGGGCGGTGTTCGTCCTGCCCCCCGGCGGCTTCTTCGTGCTGTCCTTCTGGCTGTTCGTGTTCGCCGTGCTCCGCAAGCGGCTCCAGCGGACGGCCCAACCCCCGCAGGAGGCCCGCCATGCAGCCTGATTCCCTCGTCTTCATCTTCCTCAACGCCGCCATCATCAACAATTTCGTGCTGGCGCTGTTCCTCGGCATCTGCCCGTTCCTCGGCGTCTCCGGCAAGCTCAACAGCGCCTGGAACATGGGGCTGGCGGTGATCTTCGTCATGCTGGTCAGCTCGGCCTGCGCCTACGGCATCAACCACCTGCTGGTGAAGTATAACCTCGAGTTCCTGCGCCTGATCTGCTACATCGCGGTGATCGCCTCGGCGGTGCAGTTGGTCGAGATGACCATCAAGAAGGTCAGCCCGGCGCTGTTCCGCACCCTCGGGATTTTCCTGCCGCTGATCACCACCAACTGCGCCATCCTCGGGCTGGCGCTGTTCCAGACCAACCGCGCCTACACCTTCCTGCAGTGCCTGGCCTACAGCGTGGGGGCCGGCGTCGGCTTCATGATCGCGCTGCTGCTGATGGCCGGCCTGCGCGAGAAACTCGAGCTGGCCGACGTGCCGGATGTCACGACGGGCGCCGCCCTCAGCCTGATGCTGGGCGGCCTGCTGTCGCTCGCCTTCATGGGCTTCGCCGGACTGGGAGGATGACCGCCGCCATGCTCGCCGATTTCCTCGTCGCGTCCGTCCTGATCCTGCTGCTGCTGTCCGGCTGGCTGGGCGTGCAGCACTGGGCGCGCCGCTTCGCCGCGCGCCACCCGGAGCTCGGGCCGGCGCGCGAGGAGGGCGGCGGCTGCCTGTTCTGCCTGTGCCGCGACCGCCGGCACTGCCTCAAGGACTTCTTCCGCAAACCCGCAGATTCACAACCACAAGGAGGCAAACCTTATGAAACTCACTGAATACGACATCAGCCACCCGTACCTGGCCACGGTGGTGAAAACGGAACGCATCACCCCGGAGCAGACCGACGAGGTCCGCCACATCGTGTTGAGCATCCCCGACGCCACCTTCCACCACGTCGAGGGCCAAAGCATCGGGGTGCTGGTGCCCGGCCCGCACGCCTTCGGCAACGAGCACCACATGCGCCTGTACTCGATCGCCAGCTCGCGCCAGGGCGAGGACCACAACGTGTCCGAAATCTCCATTTGCGTGCGCCGCTGTTTCTACATCGACGAGGTGAGCGGCGAGCGCTACCCGGGGGTGGCCTCCAATTACCTCTGCGACCGCAAGCCGGGCGACCAGATCAAGATCACCGGCCCGTACGGGCGGCAGTTCCTGCCGCCGCGCGACAGCACCTGCAACCTGTTGATGATCGGGGTCGGCACCGGGATCGCCCCGTTCCGGGCCTTCATCAAGCACATCTACGAGGATCGCAAGGGCTGGAAGGGCAAGGTGCGCCTGTTTTACGGCGCCCGCACCGGCATGGACCTGCTCTACATGAACGAAAAGAACAACGACCTGGCCCTCTACTACGACCAGGAGACGTTCAAGGCGTTCGAGGCCCTCAGCCCGCGGCCGCATTTCGACGAGCCCGAGCAGATCGAGCGCACCATCAAGGACAACGCCAAGGAGGTGTGGGAGCTGATCCAGGACCCCAAAACCTACGTCTACGTCTCCGGTCTGGCCTCGTTGGAAAAGCGCCTCGACAAGACCCTCGGGGAACTGGCCGGCTCCGAGGAGGAGTGGCTCAAGCTCAAGCACGCCATGGCGGTCAAGGGCCGCTGGTCGACGCTGTTCTACGATTGACCAGCTCTACCACCACCATGCGGTGGTCGGAGGCGGGCGGGGCGTCCGGGTGTAGCGGAAACAGCGCTACCGGATGGAGTTCGCCGGACCGGTGGCGCGGGGCCCAGAAACCGTCGATGCGCTCGCGCGCGCCGCTGCGCAGGTGCAGGTAGGTCCACCCGGCGCCGGCGGCGTCGACGGGCGCCACCGGCGCCCACCCGGCGCGCAGACCCTCGAGCTGCGGGGCGTCGAAGGGGGTGTTGAGGTCGCCCGCCAGCAGCGGCAGCGCGTCCCTGTCCAGCTCCCGGCGCGCCTCCAGCAGCCGCTGCACGGCGCGCAGCTCGGCGGCGCGGGCGCGGGCGGATTCCGGATCGGCCGGGTCCGAGGTGTAGCGGCTCTTCAAGTGCACATGGAACAGGCGCAGGCGCCGGCCGTGCCAGGACAGGGCGATTTCCTGCACGCCGCGGCGCAGCACGGCATCGGCCAGTTGCGGATCGTCCAGGGGAACCGGGTCGTGGAACAGCACCTCCTGCGGCGGCACGCGCGACAGCAGGCCGAGCCCGCCGCGGGCCCCCGGCGCCACCGCGCAATGGCGGTAGGGCAATTCCAGCCCGCTCGCGGCGAGGTCCAGCTGCAACTCGCGCAGGAAGGCGTCCCCGCCGACCTCCTGCAGCAGCAGCACGTCGGGCCGGGCGCGCAGCAGTTCGGCCCGCAGGCGCTTCTTGGCGCGCTCCGGCTTGGGATAGGCGAAGCGGTAGCGGCCGTGCTCCCAGCGGTTCTGCAACAGGTAATTCTCGACGTTCCAACTGGCGAGCCGCAGCGGCGGCGTCTCCGTGGCGCCGCAGGGCGGGGCGGGGAAGACCAGCAGGAGCGCCAGCAACAGCGGCGGCAGGGCCGCCTCAGGCCTTCTGCAGCAATGCCCGCTCGCGCTCCAGCAGGGTCGGGTGCGAATAATGGAAAGCACTGTAGACGGGGTGCGGGGTCAGGTTGGTCAGGTTCTTCTCGCTGAGGATGCGCAGGGCCTCGACAAGGGGCGTGGGATCATCCGCGAGCGCGCGCCGGGCGAACGCGTCGGCCTCGTACTCGTGCTTGCGCGAAAGCGCGTTGAGCAGGGGGGACACCCAGAAAGTCACCAGGCCTGCCAGCAGGCCGAACAGCAGGATCACCGGGCCGATTTGCCCGGTGCCGGGCTCAAATCCGAACGAGGCCACGAACCATTCCTTTTGCTCCAGCCAGCCCAGCAACAGGAAGCTGAGAAACAGCGACGCGGCGGACACCACCAGCAGCTTGGGGATGTGGCCGAGCTTGTAGTGGCCGATCTCGTGGGCGAGCACCGACTCCAAGTGCGGCTCCTGCATCTGGGCGATGAGGGTGTCGTACAACACGATGCGGCGGAAGCGGCCGAACCCGGTGAAATAGGCGTTGGAGTGGGTCGAGCGGCGGCTGCCGTCCATCACCAGGATGGTCCTGGCGCGAAACCCGGTGCGATCGGCCAACCCCAGCAGGCGGTCGCGCAGGCTGCCGGGCGGCAGCTCCTCGAACTTGTTGAACAGCGGAAGGATAAACATCGGATACACGACCAGCAGCACCAACTGGAAGAGAAAGAAGCCGACGAAGCCCCAGAGCCACCAGTAAGGGGTGGCGCCCACCAGCCAGACGAGAAAGGCCAGCACGGGAATGCCAAGGACGGCGCCGATCAACAGCCCTTTGATCCGGTCCATGAGCCACAAGCGCAGCGTGCTCTTGTTGAAGCCGAACCGCTCCTCCAGCCGGAACTGGCGGTACCATTCGAACGGCAGGCCGGGAAGGGTCAGGGCGGCAAACACGAGGAACAGCAGCAGTGCCTGCCCCCAAACGCCCGTTCCAAACACATGGGTGCCGGCTTCCCAGGCGGCAGGAAGGATTCCGGAGAAGAGCACCAGCGCGAGCACCGCCGCGTCGTAGACCGTCTCGAAGAGGCCGAGGCGGTTCTTGGCGAGCGTGTAGGCGACCGACTGGTCGTAGGTCGCCTCGTCGATGATCCCGCGGAGGGGCTCGGGCACCGCCCCGGCCTCGGCAAGGACCCGGCGCCGGTTGAGCAGCTCAAGCCAGATTTCGGCGGCGGTTTTGAGCACCAGCAGGGCGGCGGCTAACGGGAGGATGTCCATGGCGGCAGCCTTTGTTGAGCCCGATCGGCAGGCCGCCGCAAGGGAAAAATCTTGCTTGCGGAAATGGGGCCGCACACGGTGCCAGCAATGTCCACGAAGAAGAAGGAACTGTCCTTTGAGGAGGCCATGGCCAAGCTGGAGGCCCTGGTCGCCTCCATGGAGGCCGGGGATGTGCCGCTGGCCACGCTGGTCGAGAAATTCGAGGAGGGCAGCCAACTGGTGAAGCTCTGCGAGGCGCGCCTCAAGCAGGCCGAGCTGAAGATCGAGAAGCTCCGGCAGGAAGGCGAGTCCGTCGCCCTTGAGCCATTTGCGCCCGAGGAGGCATAAGCCGGCGTCCATGTCCCTGCTTGAAGGCATCCAGTCGCCTGCCGACCTGCGCGCGCTGCCGCGCGAGCAGCTCGCGCAGCTGGCCGCCGAAATCCGCACCCGGATCATCGAGGTCACCTCCCGCAACGGCGGCCACATCGGGCCCAACCTCGGGGTGGTCGAGCTGACCCTCGCCCTGCACCTTGTGTTCGACTGCCCGCGCGACCGGTTGGTGTTCGATGTCGCCCATCAGGGCTACGTGCACAAGCTGCTGACCGGCCGCAACGGCGAGGGGTTCACGCGGCTGCGCCAGACCGGCGGCCTGAGCGGATTCCTCACCCGCAGCGAGAGCGTCTTTGACGCCTATGGCGCCGGGCACGCCGGCACCGCCCTCTCGGCCGCCCTGGGCATGGCCGCCGCCCGCGACCGGCTCAAGCAGGACCATCATGTGGTGGCCATCCTGGGCGACGCCGCCTTCACCTGCGGCATCACCATGGAGGCGCTCAACAACATCGCCGAGACCACCAACCGGCTGATCCTGATCCTCAACGACAACGAATGGTCGATCGCCCGCAACGTCGGGGCGCTGGCCCGCTACTTCAACCAGATCATCACCAACCCGGTCTATAACCGCATCGACCGCGGGCTCATCGCCTTCCTGAAACGCGTCCCCGGCGGCCAGTCTGTGATCGAATTCGGCAAGCGCTGGAAGCGCGAGACCAAGGACTTCTTTGTCGGTTCCAGCCTGTTCGAGGCGTACGGGCTGCGCTACATCGGCCCGATCGACGGGCACGACCTCGACGCGGTGTGCCGCCACCTCGAGTTCGCCAAGCAGCAGGACCAGCCGATCATCCTGCACCTGCTCACCCGCAAGGGCCAGGGCTACGAGCCCGCCCTGGCCGCGCCCGAAACCTTTCACGGCCTCGGACCCTTTGAGATCGAGACCGGCAAATCCCCGCCGCGCAAGCCGGGCGCCCCGCCCAACTATCAGGACGTGTTCGGGCAGCGCCTGCTCGACTTCGCGCGCGCGGACCGGCGCATCATCGGCATCACCGCGGCGATGCCGCCCGGCACCGGCCTGTCCTACCTGCGCGAGGCCCTGCCGGAGCAGTTCTTTGACGTCGGCATCGCCGAGGAGCACGCGGTGCTGTTCGCCGCCGGCATGGCCTGCGAGGGCATGCGCCCGGTGGTGGCCATCTACTCGACCTTCCTGCAGCGCGCCTACGACCCGATCATTCACGACGTCTGCCTGCAGAACCTGCCGGTCACCTTCTGCATGGACCGCGCCGGCCTCTCGCCCAACGACGGCCCGACCCACCACGGGCTGTTCGACATCGCCTATTTGCGCTGCGTGCCCAACGCCGTGGTGATGCAGCCCAAGGACGAGGACGAGCTCGCCGACATGTTGTGGACCGGCCTGGAAAGCGGCGTGCCGGCCTTCATCCGCTACCCGCGCGGCAGCGCCACCGGCGTCACGCCCAAAGCGACGCCGGCGCGGCTGCCGGTCGGCAAGGCCGAGGTCGTGCGCGCGGGAACCGACGTGCAGTTCTGGGCGCTGGGGCCATGGGTCGGCGAGGCCGGGCCGCTTGCCGACCGGGTCAAGGAACGGACCGGCCTGTCGGTCGGCATCGTCAACGCCCGCTTTGCCAAGCCGCTCGACGCGGCGTTGCTGCTCGAACAGGCCCGGGCGGCGCGCCTGCTGGTCACCTTCGAGGACCACGTGCGCGCCGGCGGCTTTGGCAGCGCCGTGCTGGAATGCCTGCAGCAGGCCGGCTGCCCCGTCCCCGTGGTGCGCGTCGGCTGGCCGGACCGCTTTGTCGACCACGGCTCCTCCGTGGCCGACCTGCGCGCCGCCAACGGCCTCTCGCCGGAGGCGATTCTCGGCATCATCCTGCAGGCGCTGCCGGTCGGACCGGTCGGACGCGTCTGACGCGTCCGACGGGTCCGACGCGTCCGACCGGTCCGACCGGCGCCCCTCCCCTCAGTCCCCTTGGCGCAGGAT
>FWPV01007528.1_pt1 | contig 10371 bp, 10 predicted proteins | sample 2228371 | NCBI WGS metagenome assembly FWPV01 (sample SAMEA103939776, study PRJEB20133) | metagenome
TATCGCATCGATCCGGGCCAACTCATGATGCCGCCGGACCAGAATATAGCCAACAACATCTCCGCTGCCTGTCTTTTGCCATCGGGCCTGTTCCGCTACCGGCAGATAGGATTGAGCGGAGGCACCGGGGATACCATAGCGCTTGCTGGCGGCCGATTCTTTCTGCCCGACTCCTCGCTGTCCGACAGCGCCGTGGCCTTCTATGGGGCGGTACCGGTCGAGCCGGGTTCGCCCTACGATCCGGCAAGGCAGCCGGGCCTGAGGCCGGGGCGCTATCCTTTTACATCTCTGGTCTGGGGACTGGCCGATTCCGCCCTGAGGTTCAATTCAGGGAAATCCCTGGTGCTCTGGATGGCGGCCGACAGCACCCTGCCGCCGGATGAGGCCGGAGTCTATTGCTTTGACGAGCGTTCCTTGCTGTACGGCAGCATCCCGACTGAGGCTGACGGCCCCTGGTATCGGGCGGAATCGCCCCGGCCGGGGGTATTCGCTATGTTCTCCCGGGCCGATTCCCTGGGCCCTGCCATCGCCATTCGGATCGATCAGAAGTCCACCGGCTGGGGCCATTACCTCAGGTCATCCCATCAACTCTACCACCTGCTGATCGAGGACAGCAACGGGGTGGATTCGAGATCCATCAGGGTCAGGGTCGACGGCCAGGAGATACCCTCCGACCGGTTGAACTTTGAGCCGCAGCCTTCAGACAGCCGGAGCCTGCCGCTGCTCTTCCAGACCAATCTGGGCAATGGGCGCCATGTGGTCGAGGTGAGCGCCGCCGATCTCTTGGGCAACTACTCGCAGGCCAGGAGGGAACTGGAGGTCCTGCTGGATTTCGGCCTCTACGAGATCGCCAACTATCCCAACCCGGTGGACGGCGACCTGACCACCTTCTATTTCCTGGTGGGGGACTACGGCGACCGTTGGAGCCTGGACATCTACAGCATCGCCGGACGGCACATCCGAACCCTGTCCGGCGGCTATGTCTCCGGCGTCCACACCCAGGACTGGGACCTGAGAGACAGCCAGGGCCGGCAGGTGGCCAACGGCGTCTATTTCTATTTAGTAAAGGTAAGCCAGGGGTCCAAGAGCCGTACGATGGCTGGCAAACTGGCCATCCTGCGCTGAACGGAGTCGGTGATGAGACGATCAGTTGCCGTCATCATAATTTTGGCCTTGGCCGCCGGCTGGAGCCGGGCGGAACGTTACGGCGGCGAGTTCCTCAACATTCCGGTGGGCGCCCGGGCTCAGGGTTTGGGCGGCGCCTACGGGCCGGCGGTGGACGATGCCTCGGCCTTCTACTGGAACCCTGGGGCCCTGCCGCGGCTTCCCGCCTACGAATTGATGGCCGGACATACCGAGCTGTTCTTGGGCCTGGCCAGCCACGATTTCCTGGCAGCGGCCGGGCCGCTGTCCTCCAAGATCTGGATCGGGCTGGGCTGGATCAGGCTGGGGGTGGACGGCATCCCCAGGTTCTCCCACACCGTGGGCACACCTCCCCAGGGTGAGTTCAGCGACAACGAGAACGCCGTGTATCTGGCGGCCGCCACCAGGCACCAGCATCGGGCCCTCAATAGAAATTTGTCTCTATGCCTGGGCGGCGGGCTCAAGGCCATCTACAGCCGGCTGGACGACCACCGGGCCACGGGCTTGGGGCTGGACGCCGGCCTGGTGGTGTTGTTGCCTCTGGCCCCGGTTCCGACAGCCGAAAGAAACCCAGGGCTGGGGGCCGGTAAGTTTTTCGTCCCGGGCCGGCCCTATCTGGGAGAACTTGCCCTGAGCCTGGTGGCCGGCGATGTCGGCGGCACCGTCATCTCCTGGGACACTCCGCGCCATCACGGCGATGTCCGGCTGTCCGTCGTCCGCGGCGGCTTGGCCTACCGCCAGCCCCTGGCCTTCATGCGTAGTTCGCTGCTGGCGGGCTGGGAGGCCTCCACCGATGATCTGCAGCGCAACCGGTTCGGGGCCGAACTGGAACTGTACCGAAGGTTGTTCCTCAGGGCGGGAATCGACAACGGCCGGACGGCCTGGGGCGGCGGGGCGGACCTCTGGCGCCTGCGGCTGGACTACGCCTTCGTCGGCCACGACCTGGGCAATACCCACCGGGTGACTATTGCTATAAAATTATAGTAAGCGATTTAACTGGCGTCGAACCTGCTTTTAGATTATAATTAAATATCTCCGATTCCGCCTCCCTAAAGCCGTGGGCCACGGGTCGCGGAACGGCTCCGCTAAAAAGCGGACGAGGGTGGGCCTGGAAACGGGCCGGCCTCCCGTGCTCGGAAAGGAGAGGTTGTAGGCTTTGAGCCCCATCGACCTCGATGGGGCTTTGGTCTGATGGCGCCGAGGATAAATCAATGACCAGGATATTGGTCTTTCTGGCTGCGGCCTGCTGGATAGTATCGGGTGGGTGCCACCGGTCCTCTTATGACCCTAGGAGGTTGGTGCTGGCCACCACCACCAGCCTGGTGGCCACCGGACTATTGGATGAACTGCTGCCTCAGTTTGAAAGAGAGAACGGCTGCCGGGTGATAGTCATCGCCTCGGGCAGCGGGGCCGCCCTCCGCCAAGGGGGGCAGGGCGACGCCGATGTCGTTTTGGCCCACGATCCCGAGGCCGAGCAGGAGGCCCTGGACCAGGGTCTGTTCGCCGAGAGGTGGCTGGTGATGAGCAACTATTTCGTGGTGGCCGGCCCGCCCCAGGACCCGTCCGGCATCAGAGGCCTGGCTTCGGCGGTCGAGGCCTTCAGATCCATCGAGCGATCAAAAAGTCTATTCGTCTCCAGGGCGGACGGCTCGGGGACACACCGAATGGAGCAGAGGATATGGCGCGCCGTCGGAGGGAAGCCCCAGGGACGATGGTACCTCGAGGCCGGCAGCGGCATGGCCGAGGCCCTGAGGATGGCGGCCGAGAGAAAGGCTTACTGTTTGACCGACCAGGGCACGTTGCTGGTCCAGGGACGCGGTCTGGACATCGTGGCCCTGGTGACGGGAGACACATCGCTCTATAACCCCTATCATCTGTTGCTGCCTTCGCCGCACCGGCACCCTGAGGTCAATTATGCTTTGGCACGGAAATTCTCCTGTTTTCTAAGATCGCCCGGCGTCCAGGAGATGATTGGTCGATTCGGCCGCGATAAATACGGGGCCCCTCTGTACCGACCGGCAGACGCCTCAGCCCAGGAGACGACAAGTAATCCGGAGCCCGGATATGGAGAGCAGTTTTAGGCTGGCCTGGGGCCTTCTCTTTGGATTCGACCCCGAGATCTGGGGTATCGTCCTGCTGTCGCTGCGCGTTTCCCTCAGCGCAGCCTTGCTGTCATCCTGCCTGGCCCTGCCGGCCGCCTTAGCCATCACCCAGAACAAGTTCAGGGGAAAGCGGGCGGTCATCGGCACGGTCAACAGTTTTATAGCCGTACCGGCGGTGGTCATCGGGCTGGTCTGCTACCTGCTGCTGTCCCGGTCCGGCCCCTTGGGCTTCTGGCGGCTGCTGTATACCCCCTGGGCCATGGTCCTGGCCCAGGCATTGCTCGTTATACCGCTGATGACAGGCCTTTGTATCTCTGCCTTGCAGGGCGTGGGACAGAGGGTCGGGGAGACCATGATCACTCTGGGCGCCGGGCGCTGGCAACAGGCCTGGGGCATTCTCCGCGAGGCCAGGTTCTCGCTGACGGCTGCCTTCATCACCGGGTTCTCCCGTGTAATCGGAGAGACGGGGATGACCATGATGGTGGGCGGCAACATCAGGGGCCAGACCCGGGTGATGACCACCTCCATCGCCCTGGAGACGATGAAGGGCAATTTCGAGCTGGGCATCGCCCTGGGGGTGGTGCTGCTTCTGGTGGCTGTCGGCGTCAACATCGTTCTCCAATTGGTGCAGGGGAGGGCTGGCCGGTGAGGATCACAGCCCGGGGCCTGGCCAAGGCCTTTGAGGGGAGGCCGGTGCTGGAGGATGTCTGTCTCTCGGTGGAGCATCCAGGCATCTATGCTCTGGTCGGGCCCAACGGTTCGGGCAAGACCACGCTGATGCGCCTGCTGACCTTGCTGGAGAGGCCGGACTCGGGAGCCATCGAGATCGACGGATTGTCGGTCTTCTCCGACTCAAAGGGCTATGCAGACTTGCGGCGTCGGCTGGTATTGGTGCACAATCCCGCGGTCATGCTCTCCGGCACGGTCCTCTACAATGCCGAGTACGGGCTTAAAGTCCGCGGCTGGCCCCGGGGGCAGAGGCTGGCCCGTCTGGCCGAGTGGCTGGAGCGGATGTCCCTGAGCGGCTGCGAGAGACGCCAGGCCAAAACCCTTTCGGCCGGAGAGGCGCAGCGTCTGGCTTTGGTCCGAGCCCTGGCCGTCGATCCCGAAGCCATATTCCTGGACGAGCCCACGGCCAATCTGGACCCCTTGAGCGCTGGGATTATCGAGAGGACGATAGAGGAACTGGGACGCTCGGGCAGGACCGTGGTGCTGGCTTCGCACCATCTGTGGCAGGTGGAGCGCCTGGCCGACTGGATATGGTTTTTGAACAATGGCAGGATCGAGCTGTCCGGGCCGGCCCAACAGGTGCTGCACCAGGGGGATCGCTCTTTCTGGAGCCGATTTTTGGGACGGGACAATCTGTTTGTCGGCATCGTCAAGAGTTTTAAGGGACGCCGCATATTCGATACCAGCAGAATCAAGTTCGAAGTGGTGGCCGAATGGGATGGCCGGGCCCTGGCCAGTTTGAACCCAGGAGAGATCATCCTGTCTCTAAAACCATTGCTCAGCAGCGCCAGGAATGTGATCCCAGGGAGGATAACAAATCTGTCCAGCCGGGGCGGGCTCTATAAAGTGGCCGTGGATATCGGAGAGGTTCTGTACGCCGTGGTCACCAGGGCCTCGGCCGAGGCTCTGAAGTTGAAGGTGGGCAAGAAAGTCTATGTTGTCTTCAAGGCTAGCGCCGTCAGGGTATGGAGGGAGGAGCAATGATAACATTCCAGGAAGCCAGGGATAGAATTCTTTCTGAAGTATCGGCCCTGCCTGCCGAATCATGTGCGCTTTCGAGCCTGCTGGGACGTATTCTGGCCCAGGATATAATCTCATCCTTTGACATCCCGCCCCGGGACAACTCGGCCATGGACGGTTTCGCCGTCCGTTGTCAGGACATCGCCGCGGCCTCGCCTCGGAATCCGGTGAGGCTGGAGGTGATCGAGGACGTGCCGGCCGGCAGAGTGTCCGCCAAATCTGTTGGCCGGGGGCAGGCCATAAGGATCATGACCGGGGCGCCAATACCGGAGGGGGCGGACTGCGTGGTCCCGGTGGAAAACACGGAGATCCAAAATTCCAAATCACAAGTCCGGATAAAGATATCGGTAGAACCAGGAGAGCATATCCGCAGACAGGGAGAAGACGTCAAAGCGGGCGAGGTCTTGATCCCCAAAGGCGCCAGGCTGCGGCCGCAGGAGGTGGGGCTTTTAGCTTCGCTGGGAATGACCGAGGCCATGGTCGCAAGAAAACCCGTGGTCGGTATATTATCCAGCGGGAACGAGATCGTTCCGCCCGGCCAGAGACTGGGGCCGGGGCAGATCTACGACGCCAACCGCTACAGCCTGGCAGCCCAGGCGGCGCAGGCGAACGCCGAGGTCAGGGACTATGGAATAGTGGCCGACGACCTGGAAAATATCATGGAGACCCTGCAGCGGGCGGCGGGCGAGTGCGACCTGATCTTGACCTCAGGCGGGGTGTCGGTGGGCGACTACGACTTGATGAAACAGGCGCTCTCAGATCTGGGCCAGATGAACTTCTGGCAGGTGGCCCAGAAGCCGGGGAAGCCTGTAGCCTTCGGACATATCAGGGGCAAGCCGGTGCTGGGCCTGCCGGGCAACCCGGTCTCGGCCATGGTCATCTTCGATCAATACGTAAATCCCCTGCTCTGGAAAATGCAGGGAGCTAGCGTCATCCTCAAGGAACAAATTACGGCCGTCTGCGACCAGGATATAAAAAAACCATTGGGAAGGCGGGAGTTCCTGCGGGCCTCGGTCGAATGGCGCCAGGGTCAATACCATGTCCGGCTGACCGGGCCGCAGGGCTCGGGGATATTGACCTCCATGGTCAAGGCCCGGGCCCTGATGATCCTGCCCGAGGACCTGGCCCAGGTGCGGGCCGGCGATCGGGTCCCGATCGAAATGCTTTAGGGGGAAGGATGAAGAATATCGTCTCCTTCGTGGGCTATTCGGCTTCCGGCAAGACCCGCCTCATCGAACAACTGGCGGCCGTCTTGAGGGCCAGAGGCTACCGGGTCGGGGTCCTCAAGCACACCCATGGAGCCATCAAGATCGACCGGAAGGGCACGGACACCGACCGCTTCCGAAAAGCTGGGGCCGCCATCTCCGCCATCGCCGATGGCCGGATGCTGGCGCGGTTCGAGGATACGGGCGAACCCATGGCGCTGCTGGCCTCGCTGGCGGCCGAGGTCGACATCCTTCTGGTCGAGGGCTATAAGAGACTGCCCCTGCCCAAGGTGCTGCTGTCCGATTCCCTGTCCAGAGCCGGGCTTCGGGGGGTGGTGGCCACTTATGGGCAAAAAGCCCTGGCCCACAAGGGCCGGACGCCCCAGCACTTCTCTCCGAGGCAGACTCGGGCTTTAGCCGAGTGGCTGATTCGCACCTTTATCGGCCCAGGGAGAGGTCCGAGGGTCAGGCTCTCGGTGGACGGCCGGCTCATCGGCATGAAAGACTTCGTGGCCGAGACCGTGGCCGGGGTGACGGCCGGGCTGGTGAGGCCGCTCAAGGGCGGCCGGGGACAGAGGCTGCGTCTTTATATTGACTTCGGGAAAAAAATATAGTATGCTTATACAAATTGCTCAAGAGCCATGAGATCGATAATCTTGATATGGCTGCTGTTGCTCTCGGCCCTGGGCTGCGCCCAGAGAGAACCTCCCCAGAGCGCGGCCCCGCCACCTGCGCCCAGAGAGATTGTGGCTACGGTGATTTTCGTCAAGGGGCAGGCTGACCTCTTTTTCGCCGATGCCTGGCAGCCGGTAACTCTGGGGCAGGAATTAGCGGCCGATGATTCCCTGGTGTTGGCCGAGTGGGCCGAATTGGAGATTCGGTCCCACGACGGCCGAACGGCCAGACTGGCCGGCCCCTGGCGAAATACCGTATCCGGTTCTTTAGAACAGGCGGCCAAGGCCAAATCCACCGCCGTCGGGGTGGCGGCCGCCAAGATCAAGAAACTGGAAGGCTCCAAACAAAAATTTGAGACCAAGACGCCCACCGCGGTAGCCGGTGTCCGTGGCGCTCCGGTCCGCGCCGCACCGGATTCGGCCAAGAAGGACTCCATCCCTCAAGAGTAAGGGCCAACCTCTCAGCCTTTTAATGAGCCCCCAGGAACAATTGGACATCGCCTCCCTTAAGTCCAAGACGGTCGCCGAGCTTTCGGCTATCGCCCGGGATTTGAGCATGCCCGGGGCCAGCGGCTTGAAGAAACAGGAGTTCATCTTCAAGATCCTGGAGGCCCAGGCCCAGCGCAACGGATTGTTGTTCGGCGGCGGGGTGCTGGAGGTCCTGCCCGACGGCTTCGGATTCCTGCGTTCGCCGGACTACAGTTATCTGCCGGGGCCGGACGACATCTATGTGGGCCCCACCCAGGTCAAGCGTTTCAACCTGCTGACCGGAGACCTGGTGACCGGACAGATCCGGCCGCCCAAGGAGGGCGAGAAGAACTTCGCCCTCTTGAAAGTGGAGGCGGTGGACGGCGAGAGCCCGGACTCCATCAGGGACCGCATCCTGTTCGACAACCTGACGCCGCTCTACCCCCAGCAGCGGCTGGTGCTGGAGCGGGAGCCGCAGGAGATATCCATGCGCATCATCGACCTGCTGGCGCCCATCGGCAAGGGACAGCGGGGCCTGGTGGTCTCGCCGCCCCGGGCCGGGAAGACGGTGCTGCTGCAGAAGATCGCCAACAGCCTCACCGCCAACCACCCCGAGGTGGTGCTGTTCATCCTGCTCATCGACGAGCGGCCGGAGGAGGTGACCGACATGCAGCGCCAGGTGAAGGCCGAGGTGGTCAGCTCCACCTTCGATGAGCCGCCGGAGCGCCACGTCCAGGTGGCGGACATGGTGCTGGAGCGGGCCAAACGTCTGGTGGAGAGAAAAAAGGACGTGGTCATCCTGCTGGACTCCATCACCCGGCTGGCCCGGGCCAACAATGCGGTCATCCCCCACTCGGGCAAGACCCTGTCCGGCGGCGTGGACTCCAACGCCCTGCAGCGGCCCAAGCGGTTCTTCGGCTCGGCCCGCAACGTGGAGGAGGGCGGCAGCCTGACCATCATCGCCACCGCCCTGGTGGACACCGGCAGCCGCATGGACGACGTCATCTTCGAGGAGTTCAAGGGCACCGGCAACATGGAACTGATCCTGGACCGGAAACTGGCCGACCGCCGTATATTCCCGGCCCTGGACATCAACCGCTCCGGCACCCGTAAGGAGGAGCTGCTGCTGCCCCCGGAGGTGCTGAACCGCTGCTGGGTGCTCAGGAAATTTTTGAGCGAGCTCAATCCTCTAGAAGCCATGGAGCTGCTGCTCTCCCGGATGAAGGCCAGCAAGAGCAACAAGGCCTTTTTGGAGGCTATGAACCAATAGACGGAATTCTTCCAGCGAAACAAGCGAAAAACACGAAACAAGCGAGCACGGGATTGCCCTATGGCTGTTTCGTAAGTTTTGCCAATAAAAAAACAAACCAAATAGAGGTACCATGAAGAAGGACATCCATCCCAAGTACCAGGAGGCCACCATCACCTGCGCCTGCGGCAATGTCATCAAGACCCGATCCACGGTCAAGGAGATCCACGTGGAGATCTGCTCCAACTGCCATCCCTTCTTCACCGGCAAACAGAAACTGGTGGACACGGCCGGACGGGTGGAGCGCTTCAAGAAGCGCTATGCCAGGGAGGACAAGACAAAGAAGCAGTCATAATTATAGATCTAAACGTCGGGGTGTTATCCCGACGAAGCAATCTGAATGATGCCCATCTCTGAAGCCCAGATAAAACGGATCGCCGAGGAGGAGAAGGTCCCGGCCGAGCACCTCAGCCGGGGCCTGGCCCAGGGTACCATCGTCATCCCCATGAACAAGAACCGCCGGCTGCTGAAGCCCATGGCGGTGGGGACCGGCCTGCGGGTCAAGGTCAATGCCAACATCGGCACCTCGCAGGATATAAGCGATCCCGATCTGGAGCTGGAGAAACTCAAGGCGGCCCTGGGAGCCGGGGCCGACGCGGTCATGGATCTCTCCACCGGCGGCGATCTGGACCAGGTGCGCCGACTGATACTGGCTCAGTGCCCGGTGCCCCTGGGCACGGTGCCTATCTATCAGGCCGCGGTCGAAGCCGGCTCCAGGAAGAAGTCGCTGGTGGAACTGTCGGTCGACGAGATCTTCTCGGTGATCGAAAAACAGGCCGCCGACGGAGTGGATTTCATGACGGTGCACTGCGGCGTTACCCAGCAGACCCTGGCCAGGCTCAGGGAGCAGGGCCGGACGGTCGGGGTGGTCAGCCGGGGCGGCGCCATGATCATCGAGTGGATGGCTTATAACAAAAAGGAGAATCCCCTCTACGAGCATTACAGCCGCCTGCTTTGGATCGCCAAAGAGTACAACGTCACCTTGAGCCTGGGAGACGGGCTGAGGCCCGGCTGCCTGGCCGACGCCACCGACCGCTCCCAGATACAGGAACTGCTGATATTGGGCGAGCTGGTGGAGCGGGCCCGGGCGGCCGGAGTCCAGGCCATGGTCGAGGGGCCGGGACATGTGCCCATCCATCAGATCGAGACCAACATCCGCCTGCAGAAGGACCTATGCCGGGGGGCTCCCTTCTATGTGCTGGGGCCGCTGGTCACCGACATCGCTCCGGGCTACGATCATATCACAGCGGCCATCGGCGGAGCCTGGGCCGCCTATTTCGGAGCCGACTTCCTGTGCTACGTCACCCCGGCCGAGCACCTGCGTTTGCCTACGGTGGAGGACGTCCGGGAGGGGGTCTATGTGCTGCGCCTCGCCGCCCATGCCGCCGACATCGCCAGAGGGGTGCCCGGCGCCATGGACTGGGACCTGGAGATATCCCGGGCCAGAAAAGCACTTGACTGGAAAAAACAGATCGAGCTGTCGCTCAACCCGCCGCTGGCCCGCCAGATATACGAGTCGGCCCCGAAAAAGGAGGGCGGCGAGTGCACCATGTGCGGGGAGTACTGTGCCATGAAGCGGATGTCAGAAGTGGACCGGAAAGGCTGATGCCCGGGAGCAGATACAAAAGACCGTCGGCGAGGAAGGCGAGGGAGAGAGTCGATCCCCTCGCCTTCGTGGCTTTGGACCTGGAGACCAGGAGTCAGGCCCAGCATTATTTCAG
>FWPV01016561.1_pt1 | contig 10369 bp, 8 predicted proteins | sample 2228371 | NCBI WGS metagenome assembly FWPV01 (sample SAMEA103939776, study PRJEB20133) | metagenome
CTTCCGGCCCCTTGAAATCACAGGACATTTTAGATATTCCAGGTCTTTTTGCGGCAACTAATTTGGAGATGACCCCCATTTATTAAGGAACCCCAAATATTTTTTTAAATTCTCCGCCCCATTTTTTGATCTCTTTATCGGAAAGTTCGCGAATGGCCAGCACTTTAGCCTTTGCCATTCCTGCTATGGGGGGAAAAACATCAGGAGCGAGAACGTATTCGCCCACTTTTTCAGCCATTATCTTCATCGCTTCTTTAGAAAGCCAGTAGTCCATAAAAAGTCGGGCAGCGTTAGGATGGGGAGCTTGGGCTGCAATGGCTATACCGCGCGGAGTTCCCAAAAGGGGCTGTTCCACTTTGGCCCAGTCTAAAGGCGCCGGCGCTTTAGTAATTATATATTTGGGCATGGAGATGCCAATCAATTTTTCGCCGCTTTCGATTGGAGCAGGCGTGGGGCCCAGAGAAGCGACGAACATAGGTTTATTAGCTGCCAAACCCTGCAAGAATTTCCACCAGGGCTCTTCGGCTTTAAAGATGACCTCTTTCAAAGCGACGAGCCAAGAGATAGTTGTGGCATGAGAAGATGGATCGGGCATCACGATTTTACCCCGCCATTTGGGGTCAGTTAAGTCTTCATATTTTTTAGGGACATCAGCCGGCTTGACCAGATCTTTGTTGTAAATTAGGGCAATATATTCAATTCCAAAAATTTGGATCTTCCCTTCTTTATTAGCCCAAGCTGGGTAGGCGGCAGCAACTGGTGATTTATAAGTTGCTAAAACTCCCTTTTCCGCGAGAATCTCCAGAATAGGCATGGGGGCTTGCAGGACATCAGCCATCAACTTTCCGGCGGCATGCTCCGTAGTCACGGTGGGAACAAATTTAGAGGTAGAAAGCCGGGTATATTCTGCTTTTACCGCATATCTTTTAATAAAACTTTCGATTATCGGCTCCACGGCCGTAATATTGGCATAGAAAGAGACTTTCCCCTCAAGCTTGGCTTTAGCTTCTATCTCAGAAGCAGCTTCGACCTCTCCGTCAAAAGAGAGAAAACTTAAAGGACCCAGCAGAAAAGAAATAATTATAGCGATCATGATTTTTTTCATTGTTTCTTCTCCCTTAATTTTTTTTAACCCTGCTACCTTTTTATAGCTTTATGGGGAGGGGTTGTCAAGTAAGTTAAATCCATGACTGATTCAGAGGCAAGGGATTTCGGAGATAAAAGGGTTAATTACTTAGGCGCTTTTTAAGCTCGTTTAAAAGGTTGAGCGCTTCCAAAGGAGTTAGGCAGTTAGGATCTATTTTCTTAAGCATTTCCCGGATTGGATCGGGTGGGTTTTGGAAAAGAGGCATCTGTAATGAATCCCAGGTAATCTTTTTTTTGCGTGAAAGAGCCAATTTAGGTATGCCTCCCTCAGTAAATTCCCCCTGTTCCAGGTTATTTAAAATTTCTTTGGCCCTTTCAATCACCACTTCAGGCAGCCCAGCTAAACGGGCTACCTGAATTCCATAACTTCGGCTGGTCCCCCCTGGAATTAATTTGCGCAGGAAAATTATTCGCTCATTCCATTCTTTTACTGCCACATGAAAATTTTTTATTCTTGGTTTAGTCAGAGCTAACTCGGTCAGCTCATGATAATGGGTAGCAAAAAGGGCCTTTGGTCGGCAGGGGACGTCATCATGCAAAAATTCGGTAACCGCCCAAGCAATAGAGAGGCCATCAAAGGTACTTGTCCCTCGGCCAATTTCATCAAGTAAAATCAGACTCCGGGAAGTTATGTTTTTTAAGATATGAGCAACTTCCTCCATTTCGACCATGAAGGTACTTCGTCCCCGGGTAAGGTCGTCTGTAGCTCCTATACGCGTAAAGATTCGGTCAACAACTCCCAGATGAGCTTCCCGGGCGGGCACAAAGCTGCCTACTTGGGCTAAAATGACGATTAAAGCTGTTTGCCTGAGTAGAGTTGATTTACCAGCCATGTTGGGTCCGGTGATAATTAGAATTTGGCTATTTTCATCATCCATATATAAGTCATTGGGCACAAAAGGTTCATCCCGCGCAACTCGTTCCAGGACTGGGTGACGTCCCTCCCCTATCTTAAGAATTAAACTTTCATCCAGGGTGGGACAGCAGTAATTGCCTTTCTCGGCTACTTCGGCGAAGGATTGGAAGACATCCACCTCAGCTAAAGCTTGCGCTATTTTTTGTAACTTCCCCACTTGCTGGGCAGTATTTCTTAATATCTGTTTAAATATTTCATACTCTAAGGCATCTTTCTTTTCTTCGGCGCTAAGAACTTGCTCCTCATATTCCTGTAATTCAGGGGTTATATAACGTTCAGCATTGGCCAAAGTTTGTTTACGGATATAATGGCCTGGAACTAAGGAGAGATTGGGCTTGGTCACTTCAATGTAATAGCCGAAAACTTTGTTGTACCTGACCTTCAAAGAAGAAATACCCGTCCGTAAACGTTCTTTAGCTTCCAACTCCGCGATCCATTTTTTGCCTTGCGAACTTATTTCCCGCAGATGATCGAGTTGACCATCAAAGCCCTTTTTGATTAACCCGCCTTCTTTTAAAGAAACAGGAGGGTTATCTTCAATGGCTTTATGCAAAAGATCCCGCAATTCAGCCATTTCATCTATTTGGGAATAATGCTTTTGCAAAGTTTCCTCGCCCAATTTGGCTAGAGCTGCTTTAATTTGGGGTAGAAGATCAAGGGAAGAGCGCAAAGCCACCAAGTCGCGGGCGTTGGCGATTTCTAAAGAAATGCGCGCGGCTAATCGTTCTAAATCCCTCATTTGGCTCAATAATTCCCTTATTTGATGGCGCAGGAGATCCTTCTCCTTCAACTCAGCCACCGCTGCTTGTCTCTTTTTAATCTTGGCCAGGTCGAGAAGAGGAAAACTTAACCAGCGCTTTAACAATCTCCCGCCCATGGGGGTCATGGTTTCATCCAAAATATCGATGAGGGTTCCCTGGCGCGAGCGCGTTTGCGAGTTTTCAAAGAGCTCTAAATGGCGGCGCGTGGTTTCGTCGAGAATCATATAGTCATCTGTTTGGTAAAATTCCAGTTGCGCAAGGTGGTTGGGGGCTGTCTTTTGCGTTTCCTGCACGTAAAAAATGAGCGCGCCAGCCGCACAGAGGGCTTCTTTTTTTTCATCTATGCTCTTCCAAAAATTCTGACAATTAGCGACGGAAAAAACCTCGTCAGGCAGAGGCGTATAAAGGGCTGAGGGGAAAGACTTGCGTAGCTCTTTGAAAGGATATTTATTTTTCATTCCCTCAGGCAAAATTATTTCTCGCGGCCGCAGCCGAATAACTTCGTCTATTAGTGATTGCGCTGTTTTAACTTCGGTAGCGAGAAAGTCTCCAGTAGAAGCATCTAAGAAGGCCAGGCCAAATTTTTCCGGGGTCATTACCATGGCCATCAGAAAATTATTATCCTTAGGCTGCAGAAATTCATCTTCTAAGACCATCCCGGGAGTGATAACTCTAACGACCTCCCGATGGACAATTCCCCTGCCCTTCCCCGCCTCTTCCATTTGTTCACAAATAGCTACTTTATACCCCTGATCAACCAGCTTTTGAATATAAGAAGAAGCGGCATGGTAGGGGACTCCGCACATGGGAACGGCATCTTCTTTGTTTTTATCGCGAGATGTTAAAGTTATACCTAATATTTGAGAGGCTAATTTGGCATCATCAAAAAACATTTCATAGAAATCACCCAGGCGATAAAAGAGGATTGCTTCCGGATATTTTTCTTTGACAGTAAGATATTGTTGAATGAGGGGAGTAAGGTTGCTCATCGTCTATTTCTGCCAGAAGTTTGATTGTAATAGTTTAGCTTTTCCATTTCATCTTCCTCCCGTAGCCGGGTCTCGTGACTCCTCCCGTGACGAACCATGATTTAAAAGTAGGGCGAGGGCTTGTCCCCAAAAAAATTTCAAAGGTAGGGCGAGGGCTTGTCCCTTGCCGCCTTCGGCAAGCCCCAAGGCCTTGCCCTTCGAATTTATAGAAAATTTATAAAAATATTTTTGATCTTTCCTTTATTATCCGCGTCCTCCTTATTTCTGGCCTGCCTCTGGCTTGATTACGACACGGCCTCTTTTGGGAAAAGGTTTGGGTGAGAGGAGTTGGCAAAACTTACCTATTATGTTTTATTGATAATTAATTTAACTTAATAAGGCTAAAAATTCAACAGAGAGAAATTACTGTTTTTAGAAGAGTTTTTATCTGTCATTCCCGGGCAGGCGGGAATCCAAAATAAATAACATTAAAAAAGTCTGGATTCCTTCTTGCGCAGGAATGACCACCGGGTTGATAACCCGCCCTTTGGCGCCCAAATTGGAGAAACGGATTTAATAGTCAAGCTAATATTTTCAGCAGAAACGAGCCCGGGCTAAATAGGGTAAAAGTGCCTTATGATCCCGAATGAATCCCCTGGTGACTTTTGCGTCCCAAGATTCTGAGCCCAAAGTTAAGATGGGCAAGGTTTTACTTGCTCTTGACGCGGATAATTAATTAAACTAAACTTGCTTTTAGAGTTGCACCATAATTAAACTAAGGAGGGGGAAAGATGCTAGTAAGAAAAAAGATGAAGACGGACTTAGTTACCATTACCAAGAATGAACGGATGACCGTGGCCAAAAAAATTTTGGAAGAGAAAAATATTCGTCATCTTCCCGTAGTGGAAGGGAAAAAGTTAATTGGCTTAGTTACCAACATGGATATCCGTAAGGCTGAAGCTTCACCTGCTACCTCCTTAGAAATCAGAGAACTGCATTATCTTCTTGATAAACTCACCGTCGGCGAAATAATGACGCGGAATGTGATTACTATTTCCCCGGATGTCTCGGTGGAGGAAGCGGCCACTATTCTCCATGACAATAAAATTGGTTGTTTACCTGTAGTAGAAGACGGGAATTTAGTGGGTATTATTACGGAAAATGATGTCATGGAGATCCTCATCAATGTTATGGGGATGAAAGAAAAAGGAAGCCGTTTAGAAGTATTGGCTGAAGACAAGCCCGGCGCTTTAGCTGAGATAACTCGCATTATTAAGGAGCATAATGTCAATATAATTAGTGTGGTTACCGATGTGGCGGACGAACCGGGAAAGAGAGTGGTCGTCTTTAAACTGAAGACTTTTTATTTCGAACCAATTAAAAAGGCTCTGGAGGCAGCTGGCTTTCCCGTCCTTTATGCCAAAATTGAAAAGTAGGTTTGGTCGTCTGCAAGTTATTCCGTATTCTGGGCTGAGGTAATTCTCTTTTTTTCCATGGCGGCAATTAATCTCTTCATCTGCTGCAGACGGAAGCGCATATTAATTTTAGCCAGGAAAGCATAAAAGGCACTAATGATCAAGCCTATGATGAAGGCTAAGAAAGCCCACAAAAAGAGCGGCAAAGGGATACTTTCCCAACCAAAATAATAGCGCAGGGAGATAAGTTCATCATTATAAAGGGCGAAGCCTATAGCCAGAGTTAATAAACCGAGGAAGATTAATCCTTTTAACAAACCCATTTCAGGCCTTTCTCTTAGTAAAATAGACGCGCAGTTTTTCGTAAGTTCTTTGTAAATGTTCAGGGATAATACGCACTTCAGCCAGTAAGGGCATGAAGTTGATATCTCCCTGCCAGCGAGGGACAAGATGGAAGTGAAGGTGATGAATAATTCCAGCACCGCTCACTTTGCCCAAGTTCATGCCCACATTAAACCCACTCGGACGAAAAGCTTTTTTTAATACTTTAATGGCCATCCCCAAGTTTTGCAAAATGTCTTTCATCTCTTCCTCGGTTAGTTTGGCTACTTCTTGGACGTGGCGAACAGGCGCAATCATTAAATGGGCATAAGCATAGGGATAGCGGTTGAGCATGATTAGAGAAAAAGGGGTGCGGTAAAGAATAAGGCTCTCTGCGTCTGAGCTTCTATGCGCGCAAAAGATACAAGCTTTCTTCTTCCGATCAGAGAGAATATAATCCATGCGCCAAGGCGCCCAAAGTTGAGGCATAAGTTAGTGACTCCTTCTTCAAGAGATTACAGATAAATGATCTCTCCTTTAATACTTTGATCAATTTTTAAAAGGCCCACACTCTTCCGCGGGTCAAAAGGTCCACCGGCAAAAGCTCCTGGATTAAAAAATAAGATTTTCCCGCGCCAATTGATGGTTGGAGTATGAGTATGGCCATAAATAATACAATCTACTTCAGGGAACGCGGCCTGAATTCGATCTTCAATTCCGTTGGGTGCTCCCCAACCGTGAATAAGGGCGATTTGAAAATTTTCTACCTGAATTAAGCGCTGCTTCGGTAGTTGACGGCGAACATCGGGAGAGTCCATATTACCACAAACGGCAATCACCTCCTTGCCGACGAAGGCTTTGAGCACCGCCATTTCCGTCAGGTCACCCACGTGGACAATCAAGTCCACATCTTGGAAGGGACCCTGGATAAGCTCGCTTAATTTTTTATCAGGTGACTTTAAATGAGTATCTGATATAACTCCTATTTTTTTCATAGGGGTAAATAGATTTTTTAACTCCTTATTATAAAAATTTTCTGATTAAATACAAGCAAAATTATGTAAGCCTCTTACAGATTTATGAGCTCCACTTCTCCCCAAACTCCTAATTTCTCCCCTATAATAATGACTATTCCGCGCAGGTCAGGTATAGATTGAGCTTTGGCTAAAGCGCGGGGAAGATCATTGGCCGTGTGCACTAAATTACCTATGGCCGTGGCCGCGGCGTCAGCCAAGGAAGCAGAAGGGGAAACCACACAAACGGCGTCCGCCTTCCCCAGACTGATTGAAGGACCTACCGAAGCAGAAGAAGTGCAAATGCCCAAGCCCTTGGGGGCTGGAGGAATCTTTAGGCCCAAGCGCATACTTAAGGGAGAAGAGCCCGCAAAGATACTTACGGGGAGGGGGCGTTGAGTGCACAGAAAAATATCTCCGCCATTTTCAATGATGATCTCTGCCGAATGCGCTAATAGTTTGGCACCCACAAATTCGGCCATTGCTCCAGCCACCGCGGCCATGGGGCCGACGCCAGTAACTAAAGAAGCTTGCATCATGGTTTTAACTATGGGGGGAGCAAGTTCATCTACAGGCAAAGGTTGAAAAGAATGATAGAACTGCGGATGGTAGCGGATATAAGTTTCCAGTTGATAGCGCAGGTAAACTATGGCTTCCCGGGCTTCTTGGCTTAGTTCTTTTTGGGCATGGATATAAAGATCAGTCTCTTTGACCTGGACTTGAAAGGGAACTAATTCTTCGATTTCGCGGAGGAGTCGATAATTACGCTGACGGTAGTCTGGAGCCTGGGACAAATTCATTGGGAGAAAAATGTTCCTATCCGCCGATATTTTTCATACCTCTGCTCCAGTAACTCAGGCAGAGGTTTATTTATTACTTCCTCCAGATGATGCGCCAAAGCAGTGGCTAAAGATTGGGCCATTTGCTCTACATTACGATGAGCTCCTCCTAAAGGCTCAGGAACTATTTCATCAATAATACCTAATTCCCAAAGATCAGAAGCTGTGCCCTTTAAGGCTTCGGCGGCTCTTTCTTTTTCCGCTTCGCTTTTCCAGAGGATGGCCGCACAACCTTCAGGAGAAATTACCGAGTAAGTGGCGTTTTCCAACATGAGAATCCGATCGGCTACTCCTAAAGCAAGGGCTCCTCCGCTCCCCCCCTCGCCTATGACTACGGAAATGATGGGTGTTTTTAGAGTGGCCATGGTCTCCAAATTTTCCGCAATGGCCTCAGCTTGTCCCCTTTCTTCCGCTCCTTGGCCAGGATAAGCACCTGGAGTATCAATCATGGTCAGGAGGGGCTTTTTAAATTGCTCTGCTAATTTCATCAATCGCCAGGCTTTCCGGTATCCTTCAGGATGGGGCATGCCAAAGTTGCGCGTCATCTTCTCTTTGATCGTCCGACCTTTCTCGTGACCAACCACCACCACTGCTTTTCCATTAAATTCGGCCAATCCTCCGATAATGGCCGGATCATCCCCAAAACGGCGGTCGCCATGCAGTTCAATAAAATTTCTAAAAATGCGCTCCACATAGTCGAGAAAGGTGGGTCGATTAATGTGTCGTGAAAGTTGGGTGCGTTGCCAGCGGGTTAAGTTGCTAAAGATCTTTTTCTGGAGTTTCTCCAATTGTTTCTCTAATTTGGCAATCTCTTCGTTTACTTTTCCATCAGGGTGAAAGGAGAAAGCCCTCAGCTCCGCTATTTTTTTATCGATTTCTGCAATAGGTTTTTCAAAATCTAAATAATAAAGCCCCATGATTTTTTCGGAAAGCCTCCCGTTTTCTAAGAATGGAAAATTACCGCCTCATATCCCAATAAGTCCTGCATGCGCCTTACGAGATTTTCGGAAGAATCTAAGCGCCATTCCTCTCCCAGATCAATAACCACTTCCTGTCCCGAAGAGAGGTGCAGGTGCATATAAGCTTGGCAATTTCCCCGACAATCAGCAAAAATCTCTTTCATGGCTAAGAAATCTTCTCTCCTCAGCCCTTCGGCTTTCAGTTGCAAATGAATAGAGCGGGTCAATCTGCTTGGGGCCTTATCAAAAGGCAGAATCTCAGTGGCGATAATTTTGGTACTCTCTTCTCCAACATCTACCCTTCCGCGTACAAAGACAGGTTCATCGCTCTTCAAAAAGGGAGCAGAATTTTTATATACATCTGCAAAGACGATAACTTCTATTAAACCACTCAAATCTTCTACAGTAATGAAGGCCATGCGTTCACCTTTTTTGGTATTAATTTCTTTCAAGGAGGTTACCATACCTCCAATGACAATATCTTCTCCGGCCGTGAACTCGCGAATATTTTGGATGGAAGTACTCGCCAGACGTTCGAGGGTTTCCCTATAAGGGGTAAGCGGATGGCCTGTTAAATAAAAACCTAAAGTTTCTTTCTCAAAAGCCAGGCGCTGACTGGGGGGCCATTCAGGCACATAATTTAAGCTCCCCCTTTTCTTCTGCCCTTTATTAGTTATCTCCCCAAAAAGATTGGCTTGCGCCTTACTTTGTTCTTTGGCTATTTCCTGGGCTAAGGCAATAGCATCTTCTAATCCGGCTAAAAGCTGTGCCCGAGAAAAACCAAGGCTATCGAAGGCGCCACATTTTATTAAATTCTCTATCACCCGCCGATTTACCCGGCGTAAATCCACTTTGCCACAGAAATCTTCCAAGGAAGTGTACGGTCCCTTTTCGGCACGCGCCGTCAGGATAGATTGAATTGCCGCTTGCCCTACATTCTTTATCGCCGCTAAACCGAAACGGATTTTCCCTGAAATTACGGTAAAATCTTGCTGGCTTTCATTGACATCCGGGGGCAGGACCTCGATGCCTTTCTCCCGGCACTCATTTAAGTAGCGCAGGATTTTTTCAGCGTTGCCCATTTCGCTGCTTAGTAAGGCGGCCATAAATTCTACTGGATAATGGGCCTTCAAGTAAGCGGTTTGGTAGGCCACCAAAGCATAGGCGGCGCTATGTGACTTGTTGAACCCATATTCCGCAAATTTGGCCATTAATTCAAAGAGCTTTTCAGCTTTTTTCAAAGGAATCTTTTGCCGCTGGGCTCCTTCCAAAAATTTTTTCTTTTGCAAAGCCATCTCTTCCGGCAATTTCTTTCCCATGGCTCGCCGCAAAAGATCAGCATCTGCTAAACTAAAATTGGCTAAAAGAGTGGCGATCTTCATCACCTGCTCTTGATATACAATGGCTCCATAAGTTTCTTCCAGGATTTCTTTCAACTCCGGCACTTCATAGGTAATAGCCACTTTCCCCTGCTTCCTTTTGATAAAGTCATCGACCATGCCACTTTTTAAAGGGCCAGGACGATAAAGCGCTAAAAGGGCGATTAGGTCGGCAAAACGTTCCGGGAGAAGACGCATTATAAGATCGCGCATCCCTGTACTTTCCAGCTGAAAGACTCCCGAGGTATCGCCTGCGCAAAGAAGAGCATAAGTCTTCTGGTCATCTAAAGGAATTCTTTGAAGGTCTACATATTCTCCGCGAGCTTGGCGGACCCGCTCCACCACGTCAGCCATCATGGTCAACGTTTTCAACCCGAGAAAGTCGAACTTGATTAAGCCAATCTTCTCAATATCTTTCATGGCATATTGAGTGACTGTTTCATTTTGCTGGCCGCGATACAAAGGAACCACTTCTACCAGGGGCCTGCTGGAAATAACGACTCCGGCCGCATGGGTTGAAGCATGACGGCTCAATCCCTCTAATGACTTTGCGATCTGAAACAGAGTTGCCATTCGAGGATCTTTCTTAATCCATTCCTCCAATCTGGGTTCTTGTTTTAAGGCCTGATCGAGGGTAATGTTTAAAGTGTTA
>FWPV01016562.1_pt1 | contig 10369 bp, 1 predicted proteins | sample 2228371 | NCBI WGS metagenome assembly FWPV01 (sample SAMEA103939776, study PRJEB20133) | metagenome
CACATGTCTTGCGGTGGAACTACATTGATGGAGATTAAGTTCCAGTTCACATTGAGCGGAACATTGCAATCCCGACCACTGAAAGCCGATAGCGAGAATACCGTCAAAGCATCCGCTGTCCAGTTCAGCGACCCTTCAGCAACATTGGCGGTAGCGCTATATTCGTGGTCGGCTTGATTGTCCCACAGACGGAACGACATCCGCTCACCATTGCGGAAACCGTCAATAGGCTGGGTATCAGGGTCATCACCGAAAGCGGCAAAGCCGTGTGGTTCTCCATCATCTATCCATAACAAACCACCAGCGCATAGTCCTGCAGGCGTGAGCACTCCAACTTCCCAACCTGTAGGAACGCTATTGCCATCATAAGTAACACCGGTTACCAATAGGCTGTGGTTTGAACCGGTCTCAGTCCACTCAAAATGAATATTACCCATCGGTCTGGTGTGAAGCACAACATTGAGGACAACTTCAGAGTCGTCAGGGTCGTTAGACTTTATAGTAAGTATACCACGATAGTCGCGGTTCTCTTCTAAATCAGTGGCATCGAAGGTTAAAGTAACATCTTGCTCACCGCCAGCCGCAATGCTACCATCCAATGGTTCTATAGTGAGCCAAGGAATGCCTTCAGCACAACCATCATCCACAAGTGTTATGAAGGTCTGTTGATTATTTCCTATCCAAAGATTACGACCATCATTGGCTATACCGAAGGAACGAACATCGGTTGGAACTACAAAGTGTTGCACCACCTCGTGATTCCAATTGTCATCAACCCGTATTTGCCAAGCCTCTGAAAGTGGTCCACCGGGCTGTTGGAAACTTGCCCACAGGTGTCCGTTATAATGCTCTGGTGCCCAATAGATACGAGAGCGGCAGTCCGCATTACCACCTTGTCCTAAGAAGTTCTCAATACGACCCACAATCTGGAAGTCGTTTCTAATATCATAGACCGTTATACAAACTCGCGGCTGCAAATTACCATCATCACCTATTGTATATAGAGTAAGAATAAAAAGATAAGCCCGTTCGGGGTCAACCGCACAACTCATTGGATAAATTGCATTAATCCCACCAGAAGCATTGAAGTCTTCCAAGCGGTTGCCTTGGGTATCATAGCGTAATACGGTGCTTTGCCCGTCCCACTGACCAGCATAAAGGACACCATCAAAATAGCATCCACCTAAAATATAAGGTCCACCGCGGTTAACCTCAAAATCGCTTACCACTTCAGTTACCTCACGACCATTCCAGCGATAACCTGTCCAGTAATTGGTGGTGTTCACTTGGTCAGTATGGCAAACCCACATAATACCATTCTCGAAATCGCGACCTATACCTAATTGACCGTTGTGGCGCAGTTCAACCCGACCGAGCACATCACCAGCGCGGTCGCGCAGCGGACCGGGGATTCTATTCGCTACTGAGCGTATCACGCGCCCATTAGCATCGCGGTCCTGGTCTTCCTCAATAGGTTGCGCCCAAATTTGCCAATTGAGGACATCACCACCTTCACCAGCGGTGTTCATTATGGTTAAGGTTCTTTCAACAGGTTGTGCGCCCGGTATAAGAGCAACCTCGATGGTCGAACCTATTTCGGGTTGGGTAGCAATCTCGGGGGGCGTCTCACCAACACCGAATAAATCCCACCAAATAATACCATTTTCGACATTTTCAGCATTAGTAACCAAGGTTATCCTTCCTTGGCGCTCTCCTACATTACTCGGATGGAATATTACCGTGCGCTGAATCTCTTCATTCGGTGCAATACTACAGGCTTCAACGGTAGTCTCAAAATCGGCATCATTTTGGATATTTACCTCGTTAATATCAAGGTCATTAGTGCCGACATTTCTGATTCGCACATTGATGACCGATTCACCATTGACATAGGTGTCAGGGAAGTGCAGATCAACCGCATTGTCCATCGGGCGGGCAATCGGGTCGGTTTGCACAGCCGGAGCACCAACCACATGAAGGACAACATTTATTTCCACTATTTCCTGACGAGGATCATTGGTGAGCAATATGAGGACGGCTTCATAATCGCCCTCAATAAGCCCTTCAGCATTAAGTATCACGCTCAAATCTAAATCGCTACCGGGCTCAACAACCCCCTCTTGAGGTTCCCAGGTGAGCCAGTATAGTTCAGCGACCCCATCATCATAGATTCTAACATTAGCCGGGGCATATCCGGCAATCCATATATTATGTCCATCATGGGTGCAAGCATCATATGGCTGATTGGCTCCACCATTATTAAACCGGGCAACTTCCCTAACGGCTTGCCAGTTCTCAGTATTAACTTGAATCTGAACTAACTGGCTGGTGGCTGAATTGCTAATCCACAACTGGCCTTCCGGATGCCGCCATACCCATTCCAGGTTGTAAGGAATATTACCACCTAAGAACTGAATATAATTTGTAATTTGACCAATCTGTTCGCCGCGCATTCCGTCGTCCAGCAACCTAAAGACTCGTATCGGGTAATTTGGTGCGGTCTGTTCACGATAGAAGATCCATCTATTTTCCTGGTCAATAGCCACACCATAGAAGGCAAATCCGACCGCGGGGACGGTTTGAAGCGCATTGCCGTTAATGTCGAAACGCCGCAATTCTTGCGAACCGTGCTGATTACAATACACTGCGCCATCGAACCAAGCGCCATCCATTGGGTTCGGCATAGCCCAACGACGCAACTCACGCGGATTGGCATAGTCATTATCATGGGTCCATACGCAGGTGATGCTGCTGTTGTAATTATTGAAGAACATCGCTCGATTGTCTGGGTCATAACCGACGGGGGACCAATAGTTATTCGCCGAGTTAGGACCTTGGAATTGAGCAATTAGTTGTCCAGCCGGGTCGCGCACCGGACCGCCATTTACCGAGCGCAATGAACGGTTATTCGCATCACGACGACCGGGTTCGGAAATTATCTCCGAATCGGTATCGAAGTATAGAGGTGCGCCTCCAGCGTTAGAGATATTAACTATATGTTCAGAAATCTCACCAGTAACAAGGTCATCCTCAATTGAGTTAGGATTAACCTCAATTATTGGTGGGGCACCGGTCACACCGATAAGCGAGATATTAATTTCACCTTCGTCTGGGTCATCGCTTAGGATAGTCATCACACCTTCGTGGCGACCATCTTCATCGGCAGCAAGGATGAAACTAACCGTTGTTTCTTGTCGCACCGCGAGTTCTAAGGCATTAGGTTCAGAGTAGAATACTTCGTTATCGCTTGAAATCTCCCGGATATTCAAAACCCGAGTCCCTACATTCTTTATTTTAACCGGGACAGTATAACGCCCACCGGTGAATAGGTCGCGATGATAACGATTCCAATCGATGAGGTTATCCGCTTGCCCAATAGCCCATTCAAGTTCTATATCCGGGGCACCATGGATTTCCAGTTCGACCGCGACTTCAACACTCGGGTCGTTAGGCGCATTAGAATTGATGAAGATACTCGCTACATACATACCATCAAATAGCCCAGCAGCATTCAAAGTAACGACTAAATCTAAGTCATTGCCGGGACTAACTTCACCTTCGCGAGGTTCATACATCAACCAGTATAATTCCATAATACCATCATCATATATCCTGATATTAGGATTAGCATAACCGCCTACCCACATATGATGACCATCATGACATATAGCATCATATGGCTGGGAGATAGCCGCAGGAAAATTCTGGACATTGCGAACCGGTCGCCAGTTCTCGTCCACCTCTATCTGATAAATCCGCTGAGTGCTGTTGTTAACCATCCATAACTTACCATCCGGATGCTTCGGAACCCACTCAACATTATATACATTCACATTACCACCATTAAAGTTCTGCCAACCCACTATCTGACCAATCTCCTGCCCCCGATTCATCCCATCCATCCGATATACATGGATCGGATATTGTCCCGATTGTTCACGGGCAAACATCAACCCCTCCTCGTTGTCAAACGCCAAACCATAGCAATTAAAGCCCATCGCTAAGTCGGGCAACGCATTACCATTGGCATCAAATCGACGCAGAGAGGTGGGAACATTAAGGTTGCAAATGTGAATGACCCCATTATACCATCCACCATCCATCGGATTGGGGGTGTTGAGAACCCTGACCTGACGGAAGTTTTGGTAATTATCGTGAGTCCAAACTTGAACCTGGCTCACCGCGTAACCGGAGATATACATCCAGTCGTTTTCAGGGTCATAGCCGATGGGCGACCAGTATTGGTTAGCCGCATTGGGACCTTGGAACTGGGCGATGATGTCACCCGCAGGGTCGCGCTGTGGACCGCCTACTGACCTCAAACCTCGTTCAGCCATATCTTGGCGCTCAGGTTCGCTGATAACTTCGTGCTCTATCTCAAAGCGCAACATTGAATCGCCATTATTGGAGATATTGATGATATGTTCGCTAACATCGCCGGTATTTAACTCATCTTGAATTGTCTGCGGTTCGACCACAATGATAGGTGGCGCGGCGGTGCGACCTATTACATTAATTTCCACCACCCGTTCGTCTGGGTCATTGCAGGTTATAGTCATCACCCCGCGATGTTCACCATCTTCCTGGGCGTGGAGAATAAAGTTCACAATTTGTCTGCCGCGCGGTTCAAGGCTGAACTCGGAAGGATCAGCGTAAAAGAATTCATTATCGCAGGATATATCTGAAATATTCAACTCAGCAGTGCCGACATTGCGGAAAGTTACGGGAACAGAATAAGTTCCGGTGGTGAAGAGGTCAAGATGATATTCATTCCAGTTTATAATATTTTCATCTTGTCCGATTTGCCAGGCAAGTTCTATATCCGGGGCACCGTGGACTAATAGAGTTATAACCACTGCTACATCAGGATTCTGAGGGTCGTTGGACAAGATATGAAGCTCACCTTCATATTCGCCATCAAGTAGTCCGGTAGCATTTAAAGTAACCACTATATCAATATCATTACCCGCTTGAATTTCGCCTGAGCACGGGTCCCATTCTACCCAGCCAGCACCACGAACCTCAGTTAAATAATAAAGGATTTCAGCGGCAATTGAACCCCACATACCTTCCTTATTATACCAATACCAGCAGTGGGCTGACGGGTGCCCGACGGTTAGAACCGCACCACGACCGAAACCATAAGCCACTGCACCCCAAGCGTTGCGGTCGCGCTGGGTTGAGGCGATTGGTTGAAACCATTCTATAGTGCCATTCTCAAGTCTTTCAATAAATTGTCTCTGCGAATAGGTTGAGTGCAACCAAGAACTTCCCTCAATCACTTCACCTTCATTCCAAAAGTTAGGTTGCGACTCGTGGCATATTTCAGCAAACAAACTATAGTTTTCAGCATCACGGTTAGGACTTACGATGAGAACCCCATTGCCATCACCACCATCGACATCATTGTAAATCCCACCAGGGCTCCTTATATCAGGGAAGGCATTGCCTGTTTCAAAATAAGCCGCTCCGCCACCGGCAACATATTCCTCAAAGCGCTCTAAATTCTGTTGATACTGCTGCACGAATTGTTGACGATAAGAACTCACACATATTACATCGTAATCCTCGAAATTCACGCGGTTCCAATCGTCGGGATTGCGGTAGTTATGGAAATTGTTCTCGTCCAGCAGGGGATCTTGCAGCATACCTTCATATAGCCAACCCCAGATTTGGTCGGATTGGAAAACTGCGAAAGTTAAACCTTCTAAGTCCACTTCATCGCGCCGAGGACCGCCTCTAACACTTCTTAACCCCCGAGCATTGCGGTCAAATTCTGGTTCGCGAATAACCTCAAAGTCGGACCTCCAGCGCAAAAGTGCATCGCCATCGTTAGCGATATTCAAGATATGTTCGTTGCTTTCCCCAGTATTGAGTTCATCTTCAATCACCTGTGGATTAACCACTATTTCTGGCGGCATAAAAGATTGAGCATGAATGGGGATTCTAACTTCCGGATGGGCTTCCGAATTATTGATAAAGGTTACGGAAGTATTGTAGTTTACCGTCCGCTCGGGTGCAAAAATGAGGTTAACCACCGCGCGCTCGCGGGGTTCTAACACTAATCGACCCGGGTCAGCGGTAAAATACTGTTCCCCAAACACGATCTCCTGAACCTCTAAATTAGCCGTTCCGGTATTGGTCACTGTAACCGGTATGGGTAAACGAGCGGTAACGAAGACATCCAAATAGGCTCGGTTCCAATCTATTATATCGGGGAAACCGGCGTTTTCCGCCCATTTAACCTCTATATCAGGTGCGCCGGTTACATTCAGAGAGATGCTGATAGCGATATCGGGATTTTCTCTATCATCCGATAAGATATGCAAATCAGCAACATATTCACCTTCGATTAGACCTGCGGCATTTAAGGTGACCACCATATCCAAATCGCTACCACCATCGACAAAACCTTCGGTTGGGTCCCAAGAAACCCAGCGTGCGCCGCCGACCCAAGCAGCCCAAAGATATTGATTGCGACAGAACCAGTGCGCAGTCCCACCGTTTTCGTTCGGGTCCCACCAACCCCAAGCCGCTGAAACCGTGAAGGTAGTAGCACACACATTGCCGCGCCCAAAGCGGTAAGTAACCAATGTAACGCGGTCTTCCTGCCCTTCAACCACATAGAAAATTTGCACATCGTCTAGCCGGTCGTTGTTTTCAAGTTCCCGACGCGGAAATGCCCAGTGGTTGACCGATGAACCCCATATACGGTCGCGCAGATCATCCTCACGGTCATCGGGGTCACCGGCTATGAGTGGGTTGGAGCGGTCAGCACCTTCCACCAGAACATTATATTCATTAGTTTCAGCGTGGTCGTCTTCGATGCCACCCGGTATTATGGAGCGAATATCTGAATTTGAGGCTGCTTGATATACCAGGTTGCCGCCATCACTCACATATTCCTCAAATAACGCGATATTATCGCGCATTACCTGAAAATACTCATCCCCTTGTTCGTCACCAGTGATTACCGTAGTGTAATCCCTGAAATCAACATCCCTAATCTGGCGAGAACTTATACGGTCATAACGAACTCCTAAATCTTGCGCGACTGGTTCATTCGAAGGTGACCAACCATCACCATCTAAAATTAATAAGACATATAGGTCTTCAAGGTCGTCTCGTCGAGGACCTACCGACCTGTTGGGAACGAAACGGCTCGTCCTGCTTAAATCGTTCATCTGACGATTGATATCGGTCGTGCGCGGTCCTTGGTAAATAAAATCACCTCTGGGTTGATTATTTACACCACGCAACTCCCGAGCATTACGGGCATCACGACCGGGTTCTTGAATAATCTCCAAATCGGTGCGGAAGGTTATCCGTTCCCGCCCGTCATTGGCGATATTAACAATATGCTCCGACGATTCACCAGTAAACAGTTCGTCCTCGATTGACTGCGGGTTAATCGAGAGACCTGGGTCGTCAGGGTCGCGAGCAGGAATTGAGCCGTAGTTCACATTAGCACTCGCCGCCCACAGGCTCGAACCACTTAGCATCATTAATAGCGCTATCATAAGCAATCGAGCCAGCAAACCTAAATCCCTAACATTTTGCATTTTAAACCTCTGATTTGATTTGTGAAATAAGTTTTGGAAATTAATTATTGAATTTTTAAGTCGGACCTATTTATTGCAATTACAATATATACGGTATTATGTTGTTTCGGTTTTTTAATTTATTTTATTGCTGGTTGAAATAATCATTAAGGCGAGATTCTTAATATCAAATCTAATAAATTTATAATCAAAAGTCAAGAAAAATTTATATATAATTAAATATTTCTCTATCCAACTAATTCATTTTCATTTTCCGCTTCCTCGGCTAAACGACGACCGGTAAGTTTAATAAATACATCTTCAAGGGTGGGTTCGACGGTTTTTAGGTCCACAATGCGCCGACCAGCCGCTGAGATGGCGGTGATTAAGGCACCGCCGGCTTGCGGATTTGCAAGTATGGCTCTCAATTCAAAGGTTTGGTGGTCAAGAATGGGCTTGGTAGTTAGTTGAATTACATCCTTTATCGATTTCCACTCATTGGGGATATCATCTAAGCCACTTAAAATTAATTCTAATATAGTTTCCTTTTGGACTATTTTTTTAATGTCAGAGGGGGTATCGCAAGCGACCACTTTACCGCGGTCAATAATTGCCACGCGGTCGCACAGTTCGTCGGCTTCAGCCATATAATGGGTGGTCAGAAGTATTGTAGAAGATGGGCGCTCGGATAGCCAGGACTTGATGAAACGCCGCACATTTATAGAAGAGTTGACATCCAATCCCACAGTTGGCTCGTCTAAGAAGAGCACTTTAGGTTCGGTTACGAAGCCCCTCGCAAAATTTATACGCTGGCGTTGACCCGTTGATAGTTTATTCACCCGCACATCTGCAATCCTATCTAAACCCACCACCTTAAGCATCCCCTCAACGCGGGGTTTAGCAACCTTCCAAGGAATGCCATACAGTTCGGTAAACAACCGCAAGTTTTCGCGTGCACTTAAAACCCCATACCCGCAAGATTCACCCCCCGAGACCGAATTAATAAGTCGCCTGACCTTCCACACCTCTTTCTCTACATCTAAACCCTCGATGAAGGCTTTGCCTGAAGTGGGAGCCAGTAAGGTGCAAAGGATGCGAATAAGCGTGGTTTTGCCCGCCCCATTCGGACCTAACAGCCCGAACAACTCACCGGTATTGATCTGTAAGTTAACCTCAGAAAGCGCGGTTATCGCTTTATCTTTTCTATACTTACGCGCTAAACGGTCTAAGGTGAAAACGCGCCCTAAACGAACGGTTTCTATAGATATATTTGGCATAAAAATGGGTAATCTTATTTATAATAATATACATAAAACATTCCATTTATTAATCATTGTCAAATATAAAATAACCTTACTAATGAAATATTTATTTATTTTAAGGTATATTGACAAATAAATTAAGTATATTTATAATATATAGAACATTTATAATGATTACTTCTAACTGAAAGGGGTTAAAAATGAACTGCAAATTTCATATTTTTAATCTATTGGCTATAATGATACTGCTGCCTTTGACCACCTTCGCTGAAAACTTTGCCTTACGCTTTGATGGCCAGAATGACTTTGTAGATTGCGGGGTAGCAGCTGAAATGCGTCAGGTTCAGCGCAACATCACAATAGAGTGTTGGATACGCACCCAAGCCGCTGACCAGCGCGTTATGGTTACCAATAGGCACGCCGATGATGGCGCTGATTTCCCCAGTTTACTCATTATGAATGGATGTGCTGGATTTTGTATGGATGACCGTGGAATTAGATTTGAAGCGGTTTCACAAACCCGCATAAATGACAATCGTTGGCACCATATCGCTGGGGTTAGAAATGGCGATCGCTGGTCGATCGTAGTTGATGGACGCGAGGAAGCCGTAGTTGAGCGCGCATACGATATGAGCGGGTCAAACTATAACCTTCACTTCGGGCATCACGGGGCATGGAATAACTATTATATAGGTGATATAGATGATGTGCGCATCTGGCTTGTTTCCCGCACGGTGGATCAAATTCGCGCTACAATGAATATAATGCTCAGCGGAAATGAAAATGGACTTTATGGTTACTGGCCCTTTAATGAAGGGCAGGGACAAGTTGTGGCTGACTTAACGAGGAGAAACAATGGTGTTCTCGGCGCAAACAATCAAGCCGGTAATGACGACCCCCAATGGATACAATCTGAAACGCCCGTATATGGCGGAACTATTGAAGTATCGCCGCAAAGATTACCCTTTATCCCCATAGCGGCTGGGCGAACGAGAACGATGAATATAAGATTAACCAACACTTCACCCCAGCAAGATGAACATTACAGTGTTGAATTTCAGTTTCTTTTCCCTAACAATCGCCCCGCTTGGCTGACGGTCAACCCCCTACAAGGTCGCGTGGCTCCCCGAGAATTTGCAGATGTCGCCTTTACCATAAACACCGCAAATTTACAAGTAGGCAATTATCAATCACTGGCTCGCCTAAATTGCAACGCTTCAAATTTACAACAGTTGGATATTCCTATATCAGTGAATGTGGTTAATGGGATTGGTCGGTTATTTGGAAGGGTTACTGATGCGGCTAATAATAGTCCCATTGCAGGCGCTTTGGTTAAGATGCAAGCCGAATTTAATCTTGAATGTATTACTGACGAACAGGGTAACTACGAATTCGCCGAACTGCCCGCATACACCTACCGATTAAGGGTTACCGCCCCGGATTTCCTGCCAACCACCACCGAGCCCATCGAGGTCCGCCCAGACACCGAGGTTGAACGCAATTTTGCCTTACTGCACTCGGTTTGCGACCCCAGACCAGCAAGATTGGAATACTCCGTCGCCACTA
>FWPV01016567.1_pt1 | contig 10368 bp, 5 predicted proteins | sample 2228371 | NCBI WGS metagenome assembly FWPV01 (sample SAMEA103939776, study PRJEB20133) | metagenome
AGCTCGGCCACGATGGCGCGCGCCTGCGCCACCGGATCGACGCTGTCGTCGAACGGCGCGGCATCCACGATGTGCAGCAGCAAGCGGGTGCGCTGCAGGTGGCGCAGAAACTGGTGGCCCAGCCCGGCACCTTCGGCCGCGCCCTCGATCAGGCCCGGCACATCGGCGATGACGAAGCTTTTTTCCGGGGCGACACGCACCACCCCCAGATTGGGATGCAGCGTGGTGAAGGGGTAGTCGGCGATCTTGGGGCGGGCGTTGGACACCGCTGCGATGAGCGTCGATTTGCCGGCGTTGGGCATGCCCAACAGCCCCACGTCGGCCAGGAGCTTGAGCTCCAGCTTCAGACGCCGACGCTCCCCCGGCTGCCCTAGGGTGCGCTGGCGCGGCGCACGGTTGGTGGAGCTTTTGAAGTGCAGGTTGCCGCGGCCGCCTTCGCCGCCCCGCGCGATCAGCACCTTCTGCCCCGGCTGCAGCAGCTCGCACAGCACCTCGCCGGTGTCGGCGTCGCTGATGACGGTGCCCACCGGCAGGCGCAGCACGATGTCCTGCCCCTTGGCACCGTACTGGTCGGAGCCGCGGCCGTGCTCGCCGCGCGGCGCCTCGAAACGGCGCGCATAGCGGTAATCGACCAGGGTGTTGAGGTTTTCGTCGGCCAGCGCCCACACGTGGCCGCCGCGGCCGCCGTCGCCGCCGTCCGGGCCGCCGAACTCCTTGAACTTCTCGTGCCGGAACGAGGCGCAGCCGTTGCCACCGTCGCCGGCGGCGACGTCGATCCAGGCTTCATCGACGAATTTCATGCAACGGCTCCCGCCAAAGGGCACTACAAACGCCACGGGCCCGCGCAGGCGGGCCCATGGGCGAAGAAGGCGTGCGCGCCAGCCACACAGGCCCAGGACGACTGCCCCGGCCAGTGCGAGGCGTTACGCCGGAATGACGTTGACCACCTTGCGGTTGAGCGCGCCCTTGACGGCGAACTCGACCTTACCCGCCACGGTGGCGTAAATGGTGTGATCCTTGCCGATGCCCGTGCCGGTGCCCGGGTGGAACTGGGTGCCCCGCTGGCGCACGATGATCGCACCGGCGCTGACGTCTTGGCCGCCGTACACCTTCACACCCAGCATCTTGGGTTTGGAGTCGCGGCCGTTACGCGTGGAGCCGCCGCCTTTTTTCTGTGCCATGGTGGGTCACCTCGTCAGACGTTGATCGAGCCGATCTGCAGCTCGGTGTAGTTTTGCCGGTGGCCTTGGCGCTTTTGGTAGTGCTTGCGGCGACGCAGCTTGAAGATGCGCACCTTCTCACCCCGACCATGCGCCACGACGGTGGCCGTGACCGTTGCGCCGCTGACCAAGGGGGTGCCCACCCGGATGTCGGCACCGTTGCCCACGGCCAACACCTGGTCGATCACGATCTCTTGGCCTACGTCCGCAGCGATCTGTTCTACCTTGATTTTTTCGCCGGCAGCAACGCGATACTGCTTGCCCCCGGTTTTTATGACCGCGTACATAGGTTTCCTCTTTGTTTCGAGACGGAGTTCCACGAACCCCAACCGCCTTGATGCTCGGCATGGACCAAAGCACCCCTGCGCCTGGGTTTTTCGCAGAACCTGCAATTCTACAGCCAAAACGACATCGATGCCGCTGGAGCACCGCGCACGGGGACGAACGGCCGCGCGCTGGCACACGCCGACACGCTATGCTCTTCGCCCCATGCATTCCACCTCCGTGTCTTCTCCGCCGCGCGGCCTGCTGGCCATCTTCGGTGCCACTTTCTTCGAATTGGTGGGCTACTTCATGCTCACCCCGTGGCTGGTGCTGCGGCTGACGGCGCTGGGGGCCCCATCGGCGCTGATCGGGCTGTTTGCCGCCAGCGCGTGGGTAGGCATTCTGCTGGTGACGCCGTTTGCCTCGGCGCTGACGCGCGCGCTGGGACGGCGCCGCACGCTGTGGCTGTCCGGCACGGTGCCGGTGCTGGCGGGGCTGGGCTATGCGCTGCCGCTGCCGTCCGACGCGGCGTTGCCGCTGTGGTTCGCACTGAAGCTGCTGGCCGGCATGGCGTCGGGCCTGCGCTGGGTGTTGGCCGAAGCCCTGGTGGCGGAATTCGCCCCCGCGCACCTGCGCGGGCGTGCGGTGGGGCTGTTCGAGACCATGGTCGGCACCACCTTCGTCATCGGCCCCACGCTGCTGGCCGCGGTGGGGCCGGCCAGCACCCTCGCCCTGGGGCTGGCGGTGGGCCTGATGGCCTGTGGCGTGCTGTGGCTGCTGGCCATCCCGGCACTGCCGCCCGCGGACGACGCCCACGGTGCCACCGTGGGTTGGCGCGGCGTGTGGCAGGCGCTGCGCGCGCACCCAGTGATCATGGCCGCGGGTTTCTGCGGCGGCTTCTTCGAAAGCGGGTTGACGTCGATTCTGCCGCTGTACGGTCTGGCCCTGGGGCTGGGTGCGGCCGCCGCGGCGCTGCTGGTGTCGGCCAGCGGACTGGGCAGCGCGGTACTGATGCTGCCCGCCGGGCTGCTGGCCGACCGTCTGGGCCGCCGCGAAGGCCAGCGCGGCGGTGCCGGGGGAGCGCGCCTGCGGTTGATGCGGGTCTGTGCCGCCGTCACGCTGCTGGCCACGCTGGCCATCCCGTGGGTGGCGCAAATCCCGTGGCTGGCCTGGCCCGTGGCCTTTCTGTGGGGTGGGGCGGGCGGCTGCCTGTACACGCTGGCGATGATCGACATCGGTGCCCGCGAGCGCGGGGTGACGCTGGTCAACAGCACCGCGGTGCTGGTGATGGCCTACACCGTGGGCGGCGTGCTGGCGCCCTCGCTGGCGGGTGCGGCTTTGCAGTGGGCGCCGCGCGTGGGTTTTCCGGCGCTGCTGCTCACCGTGGCCGCGCTGTGTCTGGTCCTGCTGGCACGGGCGCGCGCTGGGCGGCGGCTCTGACCGCGGCACACACACTACGCGCCACGGACCGCTGTGCGTTGCGGGGCACCCGATGCCGGGCACCGATGCTCATCCGCGCATGGGGCCAGTCACGGCGCACGGCCGACCTCCCCCGCTGCCGCGGCCCCACCGGGCGTCGCCGCTGCCTGGGCGTGAGGGTGAGGCCGATCGATCAGCCGGTCCGCGAGTCCGCCGCCCATCCACATGCCCAACAGCGTCAGCCAGGCGGTGACGGCGAAGATCGAGCCACCGGTCATCCCCGCCCCCACGGCGCAGCCACCGGCGAGCATGGATCCAAAGCCCATCAACACGGCACCGATGATGTAGCGCGGCATGGTGTAGGCACCCCCGAAGCCTTCCAGCTTCCACTCGCGCCCCACCACGGCCCCGGCCAGCGAACCCAGAAAGACGCCCGGCATCAGGCCCAGCCCGAAACTCCACGGCCGCTCGGGCTCGGCCAGCACGCGCATCAGCCATTCCGCCGACGGGCCGCTGAACGTCATGCCCTGGATTTGCACCGGCTCGAAGGAATGCGTCATCACCTGATAGCTGAAGACCCACGCCAGCGCCACCATCAGCCCGGTGGCGGCACCGCCCAACCATTTCCAGAAGCCCCAGCCACTGCGCACCGCAAAGTACAGCGCAGCGGCCATCCACACCAGCCCCAAGGCCAGCCCCAGGGCGGGCCCGCCACCCAGCAGTGCCAGCAAATCGCGCGCCGAACCGCCCTCGACCACCCACCAGCTCCCGACCGCTTCGCGCCACGGTGCCAGCATTCCCCCCAGCGAAGCCTGGGCGGTGACCGCAAAGATCAGGCCCGACAGCAACGCGCGCAGGTTGCCGTTGGCCGACAGCACCAGCAGCCGACTGGCGCAGCCGCGCGTCATCACCATGCCGACCCCGAACAGCAGGCCCCCGATCAGGGCTCCCGAGAGGCTGCCGCGCGTGGCGAGCTGGCGCGCGCTGGAGACGTCCAGCCAGCCCAGCAGCACCATCGACTGCACCGCCACCACCGCCGTAGCAAACGCCAGCAGCCACACCGCCAGCTTGTCGCCGAAGCGGCGGTGCCAGAACTCGATCACCGCCGCGCGCAGGCAAAACTTGGAGCGCTGACCAAAAAACCCAAACCCCAAGCCCAGCGCCAGGCCGCCCCAGGCCAGCACCGCCGGCTCCCCCCAGCGCTCGATCCACGCCGCCATGTCCATGGCCGCTCCTTCATCGCTATATCCGAATACGCGAATTGTCGGGCGCAACGGAATCGCGGGGTTGACGCACATCAAGAGCACGTCGTGGCGACTGTCCCGGTCCGGCTGGCGGAACGCCCATGGGGACGGTGTGCGTCACGAGTCCGTCCCCTACCCGTCGCGGCTCAGGTGGGCGTCCAGTCGCAGTCGCAGCCTCGACCGGCACCGATCCAGCGCGCCACCACGGGTCGCAGCAGCGCAGACAGGCCGCGGCCCAGGGTACCGTCCCCCCAGCCGAACACGGCACCGGGCTCGGCCAGTGCGCCGCAATGGTAGCGGCGTTCGCTGGCGCCCCAGCGCACGGCGGCACACGCACCCCGGCGGCGTCGGCTCAACAGCATGCCCAGCGGACAGGGTTCGAGCAGGCAACACACGCCGCAGCCGTTGCAGGGGGCACCGGACGCGGGCTTCGGCGGCGCATCCGGCTCGATCCACAGAACGCGCTGTCTCATGGTCAGCGTTCCCTCGCCGTGGTGGCCGTGGGCCGGCGGCTCAACGGCCGCGCGCCAGCACCGGAGCCAGCGCTTGGCCAGTAGAAGTACCCTGGCGCACCAGATCCTCGGGCGTGCCGGTCGCCACCAACCGGCCCCCGCCCGCTCCGCCCTCGGGCCCGAGGTCGAGCACCCAGTCGGCTTCGGCCACCAGGTCCAGATCGTGCTCGATGACGACCACGCTGTGTCCGACATCGACCAGCCGGTGCAGCACCCGGATCAGTTTATCGACGTCGGCCATGTGCAAGCCGACGGTCGGCTCGTCCAGCACGTACAGGGTGTGCGGCACCTTCTGGCCGCGCCGGCCCACGTCGTCGCGCACCTTGGTCAGTTCGGTCACCAGCTTGATGCGCTGCGCCTCGCCCCCGGACAGCGTCGGGCTGGGCTGACCCAGCGTCAGGTAGCCCAGGCCGACGTCGCGCAGCAGCTGCAGCGGGTGGGCAATGGACGGCATCGAGGCAAAGAACTCGACCGCCTCGTCCACCGACATCGCCAGCACGTCGCCGATGGTTTTGCCACGCCAGGTGACGGCCAGCGTCTCCGGGTTGAAGCGCGCCCCGCCGCAGGCCTCGCACGGCACTTTGACGTCGGGCAGGAAGCTCATCTCGATGGTGCGCAGGCCCTGCCCTTCGCACACCGGGCAGCGCCCGTCGCCGGTGTTGAACGAAAACCGCCCCGGACCGTAGCCGCGCGCCTTGGCCTCCAGCGTTTCGGCGTAGAGCTTGCGGATGGTGTCCCAGAAGCCGATGTAGGTGGCCGGACACGAGCGTGGGGTTTTGCCGATCGGGGTTTGATCCACTTCCAGTACGCGATCGACGGTCTCCACGCCCTCCAGGCCGGCGCAGCCGTGCCAGGCGGGTCGGCGTCCGGCCGCCCAATCCTCACGTCCCGCGCGGCTGGCGCGCATCTGCACCGCCGCCGCCACGTTGGTGAGCAGCACGTCACGCACCAGCGTGGATTTGCCGGAGCCGCTGACACCGGTGACCGCCACCAGCCGGCGCAGCGGCACCGTGGCGGTGACGCGCTGCAGGTTGTGCAGACGGGCCCCGCGCAGCGTGAGTGCCGGCACGCTGTCATCGACCGGACGGCGCGGCTGCACGGGATGGCGCATGGCGTCGCGCAGGTAGCGCCCGGTCACCGAGTTGGGTGTGGCCATCACCGTCTCCAGAATGCCGTGCGCCACCACCTGCCCCCCGCGGCGGCCGGCACCGGGGCCGATGTCGATGATGTGGTCGGCGCGGCGGATGGTGTCCTCGTCGTGCTCGACCACCACCAGCGTGTTGCCATGGCGCTGCAGCGCCTGCAGGGCATCCAGCAGGATGCGGTTGTCGCGCGGATGCAAGCCGATGGTCGGCTCGTCCAGCACGTAGCACACGCCCTGCAGGTTGGAGCCCAGCTGTGCGGCCAGCCGGATGCGCTGCGCCTCACCCCCCGAGAGGGTGGGCGCGCCGCGGTCCAGCGTCAGGTAGCCCAACCCCACCTGCTGCAGGAAGCGCAGACGGCTGTCGATTTCGGCCAGCAGGTCGCGTGCGATCTCGGCTTCGCGCTCGCTCAGCGCCCCGGGCGCGCGCAGGCCGCCCACCCAGTCCTGCACGGCACCGACGCTCAGGCGCGCGATGTCGGTGATGGCCTGCCCGCGAAAGCGCACCGCACGCGCGATGGCGTTCAGGCGCGTGCCGCCGCAGCGTCGGCAGGGCTGCTGGCCCAGGTCCTCCAGTTCGGGGTCGGCAAAGGTCTGCTCGCGCCCGCGCTCGCTGCCGCCGCGCTGGGTTTCGTCCAGCGCACGCCGCTGCTCGCGCGTCAGCTGCACGCCGGTGCCCAGGCAGTCGGGGCACCAGCCGTGGGCGCTGTTGTAGGAAAACAGGCGCGGGTCCAGCTCGGCGTAGCTGGTGGCGCACACCGGGCAGGCACGCCGCGTCGAGTACACGGTGGGGGTCGCATCGCCCGCGGCCAGCACGTGCAGCACGCCGCGCCCGTGTTGCAGCGCCAGCGCCACTGCGTCGCGCAACGCCGCTTCGTTGTCGGGCGCCACGCCCAACTCGGCCACCGGCAGCTCCAGCGTGTGCTCGCGAAAGCGGTCCAGACGCGGAAAGGCATGCGTGGGCAGGCGCTCGCCGTCCACCCGCAAAGAGGCGTAGCCGCGCTGCGCCGCCCACTCGGCCCATTCGGTGTACACCCCCTTACGGGCCACCACCAGCGGGGCCAGCAGCTCGATCCTCTGGCCGCGATGGCGCTGCAGCAGCTGGGCGACGATGCGCTCGCGGGTTTGCGGCTGCACCGGCGCGCCGTCGTGCACGCAGTGCTGCACACCCAGCTTCACGTACAGCAGACGCAGGTAATGCCAGATCTCGGTGACGGTACCGACGGTGGACTTGAGTCCGCCGCGCGACAAGCGCTGTTCGATGGCCACCGTGGGCGGAATGCCCCAGACGGCATCGACTTCGGGGCGGCCAGCCGGCTGCACGATGCTGCGCGCATAGGCATTGAGGCTTTCCAGGTAGCGCCGTTGGCCCTCGTTGAACAGGATATCGAACGCGAGCGTGGACTTGCCCGAGCCGCTGACGCCGGTGATGGCGGTGAAGCGCCCGTGCGGAATGTCCACCGACAGGTTGCGCAGGTTGTGCTCGCGCGCGTGCACGATGCGGATGGCTTGCGGCACGTCGGGCTGCGCCGCCGTCCACGGCAGGGCGGGCTCGCGCGCCGTGCGCGCGGGGCCCAGCGCCTCGGCGTATTCGCGCAGGGCCGCACCGGTGTGGCTGCTACGGTGCAGGCGCAGCTCCTCGGGCGGGCCGGCGAACACCAGCGTGCCGCCGCCATCGCCCCCTTCAGGCCCCAGGTCGATCACCCAGTCGGCGGCGCGGATCACGTCGAGGTTGTGCTCGATGACGATCAGCGAATGCCCCGCCTCCAGCAGCTTGCGCAGCGCGCGCATCAGCTTGGCGATGTCGTCGAAATGCAGCCCGGTGGTGGGTTCGTCGAACAGGAACAGCGTGCCGCGTGCGCGCCCAGACGCAGGCCACGGGGAGGCCGATGCGCCGCGGCGCGGACGGCGTGCCCGCTCGGCCTGGGCGGCCGCCTCGGCCAGGTGCGCGGCCAGTTTCAGGCGCTGCGCCTCGCCACCCGACAGGGTGGGCACCGGCTGGCCCAGGCGCAGGTACTCCAACCCCACATCCAGCAGCGGCTGCAGGGCGCGCGCCACCTCACGGTCGGCCTCGAAGTACTGCGCTGCCTCGGCCACCGTCAGCTCCAGCACGTCGGCCACGTTCAGCCAGCGCCCGCCGCGCTCCAGCGTCACCTCCAGCACTTCCGGCCGGTAGCGCCGCCCCTGGCAATCCGGACAGCGCAGGTACACGTCGGACAGGAACTGCATCTCCACGTGCTCGAAACCCGAGCCGCCGCAGGTGGGGCAGCGCCCGTCGCCACTGTTGAAGCTGAACTTGGCCGCCGTGTAGCCGCGCTCGTGCGCCAGCGGCGTGTCGGCGAACAGCGTACGGATCGGGTCCCACGCGCCCACCACGCTGACCGGATTGGAGCGCGCCGTCTTGCCGATCGGCGACTGATCGACGAACACGACGCCGTCCAAATGATCGGCCCCCAGCAGCCGCTCGTGCGCGCCCGGGGCCTCGGTGGGTTGGCCAAAGTGGCGCAGCAGCGCCGGGGCCAGAATGTCCTGCACCAGCGTGGATTTGCCGGAGCCGCTGACGCCGGTGACGACCACGAAGCGCTGCAGCGGAAACGCCACGTCCAGCCCGCGCAGATTGTGCTGGCGCGCGCCTTCCAGGATCAGGCGCGGCGTGGCGTCGGTAACGGCACGCTTGACGCCAAAGCCGATTTGCCGCCGCCCGGACAGGTACTGGCCGGTGAGTGTGTCGGCCGCGCGCAACGCGTCGGGCGTGCCATCGAACACGATGCGCCCGCCGCGCTCACCCGGGCCCGGCCCCATATCCAGAATGCGATCGGCGGCCAGCATCACCGCCGGATCGTGTTCCACCACCACCAGCGTGTTGCCCGCGTCGCGCAGCCGTGCCATGGCCTGGTTGATGCGCGCCATGTCGCGCGGGTGCAGACCGATGGAGGGCTCGTCCAGCACGAACAGCGTGTTCACCAGCGAGGTGCCCAGCGCCGTGGTCAGGTTGATGCGCTGCACCTCGCCACCCGAGAGCGTGCGGCTTTGCCGGTCCAGCGTCAGGTAGCCCAGCCCGACGTCGCACAGGTAGCGCAGCCGGGTGGCGATTTCTTCGTACAGCAGGCCCTGCGCCTGCCGCTCGCCCGCGGGCAGCGTGTCCAGGCGCGCGCGCAGCCGCTCGATGAACACGCGCAGTCGCTCGATGGGCAAGCGCATCAGGTCGTGCAAGCACAGCCCGGGCAGCGCCTGCAGCTGCGCGTCGCTCCAGGCCACCCCACGCGGCCGGAAGCGCTGCGACGGCGGCAGCACGGCGTCGGCATCGTCACGCTCGCCCAGCCGCCACAGCAGCGCCTCGGTCTTCAGGCGCGCGCCGCCGCAATCCGGGCACTCGGTGTAGCTGCGGTACTTGGACAGCAGCACCCGGATGTGCATCTTGTACGCCTTGCTCTCCAGATAGTCGAAGAAGCGGCGAATGCCGTACCACTGGCGTTGCCAGTCGCCGCTCCAGTGCGGCGAGCCCTCCAGCACCCAGCGCTGCTGCTCGGGTGTCAGCTGGTACCAGGGCGTGTCGCGCGGAATGCCGGCGGCCTCGGCATGGCGCAGCAGGTCGTCCTGGCACTCGCGAAAGGCGGGGGTCTGGATCGGCTTGATGGCCCCGGCGCGCAGCGTCAGCTTGTCGTTCGGGATGACCAGGTCCCAGTCCACGCCGATGACGCGGCCGAAGCCGCGGCAGGTGTCGCAGGCACCGGCCGGCGAATTGAAGGTGAACAGCGCCGGGCGCGGCTCGCTGTAGCGCCGGTCGCTTTCCGGGCAGTGCAGACCGGTGGAGTAGCGCCAGCGCTGCGGCTCCTCGCCCTCCCCCAGTGCATAGACGGTGACGCGCCCGCCGCCGCGCTTGAGCGCGGCCTCCACCGCTTCGGCCACGCGCGCGGGTTCGGCGTTGCCCAGGCGGAAGCGGTCGGCCACCACGTCGAGCACGCGCAGCTCGCCCTCGACGCGTTCGGCCTGCACGCGCGTGTAGCCGCTGGCGGCCAGCCACTGCTGCACCTCGGCCGGGCTGACCTGGGCGGGCAGCGTGGCGGTGAAGGTCACCACCAGGCGCGGGTCGCCCGCCGCGGCGGCGCGCTCGCGCAGGTCGGCCACAATGGTCTCGACCGTGTCGTGGCGCACGGGCAGCGCGGTGTCGCGGTCGAACAGGCGCGCCGCGCGCGCGAACAGCAGCTTGAGGTGGTCGTTGAGCTCGGTCATCGTCCCAACCGTGGAGCGCGAATTGCGCACCGGGTTGGTCTGGTCGATGGCAATGGCCGGGGGCACGCCGTCGATGGCATCGACGGCGGGTTTGTCCATGCGATCGAGAAATTGCCGGGCGTACGCCGAAAACGTCTCGACGTAGCGGCGCTGTCCTTCGGCAAACAGGGTATCGAACACCAGGCTCGATTTGCCCGAGCCGCTGGGGCCGGTAACGACCGTCCACTGCCCGGTGCGCAGATCGACGTCCAGCCCCTTCAGATTGTGCTGGCGCGCGCCGCGGATGCGAATCAGTCCCTGCAGCGGTGTGCCTTCGTCGGCATCGGTCTGCGAGG
>FWPV01016568.1_pt1 | contig 10368 bp, 10 predicted proteins | sample 2228371 | NCBI WGS metagenome assembly FWPV01 (sample SAMEA103939776, study PRJEB20133) | metagenome
AACTGCGGCTGCAAGATCGGCTGTTATGACTCCTGGCTCAACTGTTGCTAGTAAGTTCGCTTGGTCAATTTCGATTATCCGATTCATGCGGCTGAGTTCAAGTACAATCCCGCCGGAAATTGGAACTGAGCCACCACTTAATCCAGTACCAGCGCCTCTAGGGGTGACATGCAAGCCTTCTTCATTAGCCAGTTGAAGGATTGTACAGACTTCCTCTGCATTTCCCGCTCTCACAATTGCTTCTGGTGGGTGTTCCAAATGCTGGGCATCATAGCCATAACAAATCAAGTCTTCTGGCGCAATCAGTACATTATTAGACCCTGATATTTCCTGCAGTTTACGCAATATTGATTCGCGCATGTCTGGCACCTATTGGTAATTTGAAATTTTGTTATTAAAAGGGAAGCTTATTCGATTGGATTTTCAATCTAAAGTTTATTCGTTTAGTATTCTTACAGTTGGTTGCCAATCAAGTTTCCTTAGAAGTTCGATGTAGTCTTGTTGCGTCATTTCCTCTGGGCGCTTGCCCGAAATTGCCACAAGGATCCCCTCGACTACGTTTGTTGCGAACGTTCTACCATCAAACTCCCGGGTAGACGTGACTAGCATTTTAACGCCGCAGGCTTTTAAGTTTTCAACGTCAGATTGAGTAAGCGTATTTGTGATTATTATCTTGCCAACAAGTGCTCCAGATTCAGGTGGCGGCATGAACCTTTTTATTATTTTGTAGTCCCCTGCGATAACATCAGCCCAGCGAAAGTATTTCTCATGTTTGGGAGTATTCTTTTCTTGTTGCTCGCCGATTGGATAGAGCCATTTGAACGGTAACCTGCAGATTATTGGCAGAAAAGTCCACCCCAATATCTTAAGCATACCCCACGAGGTTATGGGTATTGGCACGCCGACATTGAACATCAGGTCGCCGTAGATTACTCGACCTTTGGGGCAGGTCAGCCGCCAAAGGGATTCTGCCATTCCAAAGCGGTCCACTCCGCAGACCAGCAAGACATTTTTGTCTCGGAAGTCCACAATGCCCTTGCGTTGAAGCAATTCAACTGTCTCGCGTTCAAGGGTGTTCTTAATGCCGCTGCCGTCCACAACGGGTGTTTTGGTAGCCAAGCGTGCTAATTTGTCCGCATCGCGGATGGTATACCGCCTGTTTCCTGCGTAAAGATATCTGTCTATGCCGCCGAGCCCTATGGCGTCTACTTTCCCATCCAATTCGGTTATTAGTTCGGCAAATCGCTTGAAGTCGCCATTTGTACCAATCCTAGCTATCTCGAATTCCTCCCCTAGCAGGGTGGCTCTGACTGTTTTATCGCCTTTTGGTGAGCCAAGGCTCACGCTGACAACGCGCTTCATTCTCTGCCTCCTACTTTTCTGGGAAAAACAAGGGGCTTGATTTCTTAAATTCGGCAGTTGTGTAGAGCAGTAAGTAATCTTCGACCCCAGTTTTCATTGAGATAGCTTGGGCGATGTTTTCGCAGTCTTTCTTTTCGCGTCCGTGAATCATCGTGTATATATTGTATGGAAAGCCCTCAAACCTAGAACGTTGGTAGCAGTGGCTGACTTCAGGGAACTGGACGGCTATGTTTGCAAAGTTTTCAATCAAAGTATCAGGCACGTTCCAGACACCCATTGCGTTAGTTTGAAAACCTGCATGATGATGCCTGACCAAGGCGCCAAAGCGCCTAATCGTTCCGTCAACCTTCCATGCCTTGAGTTGTAAAAAGAGTTCCTCTTCAGTGATGCCGATGTCTTCTGCCACTGCTTTGAAAGGTTCCTTTATAACTGGCAAGCCATTTTCAAAGGCACGCACTATCTTTTTCTGTGTTTCGTTCATTAGAGCCTAAAGTTCACGTTTATTTTAAACACCCGCTCAGCGGGAATGACATGCATATCCGAGATGCCGGTTTTGGCTTTAATCTCTGACGTAATACTTTCAATCTCGAAAGCATTTCGGCACACCAGCGTGAACCACAGATTGTATTCGTGTTCGCGGCTGTAATTATGGGTGACCTGCGGGTATTCATTAACGATTGCCGCGACATCTTCGAGTCGGTCCTTGGGTACTTTCATTGCTACAAGCGTGCTTGTGTATCCGAGCTTGCGTATGTCAAACACGGGTCCAATCTTGCGGATTACGCCTGATTCGATAAGCCTTTTTACTCGCGAGATGGCGTCCTTCTCGGCTATCCCGAGTTGCTCCGCAATGACTTGATATGGCCGGCTTTCGAGGGGAAATTCGGCTTGAAGAACATTCAGAAGTTGCCTATCTAGGTCATCCACCGCACATTCTCCGCATTGGGATGCTTCACCAGTATAGCATTGGCGGTTATACCAGTCAAATCAGGTAAGGCTACCAGTATGGTTTGGCACGGATATTGAAGTTTGCTTTGATGAGGCTGAAAAATTTGCCTTATGTTAAAGAAGCTCAACAGGTGACAAGCAGAATGAATATTACCATTAGCAGAGAAAGCATTGTATTGATTTTTATTTCTTTGATTGATGCCCTATTTACCATATTGGTAATTTCAATGGGCAAAGCTGTCGAAGCAAACCCGCTAATGGCTGAGTGTATACGTTTTGGCTTTGGGCACTTTTGTTTGATAAAACTTGGTACAGTTGTTCCGCTTGTTGTCCTTGCGGAATGGTATAGAAACCGCAACCCAGTCTTTATTAAGAAGGCTTTGCGGGCTGGGATTATTGGATATATAAGCATATATTTCAGCGCATTGCTTATCGTTAACCTTATCTAGCGCAAACCTCCGTACCTCCATACCTCCGGCATCGGGGCGGATTCCCGGGAGTCCGCCCCGGTTTCCGTTATCGCTTGCTGGCAGATAATATTTCAATCAGTTCCGCAGCCTCTTCTCTCGCTTTAAGCAGAACCATTGGGTCGAGCGTATAATCCCTTGGTGATCTTACCACTTCGTCGCCAATTGCAAGAACTTTCTGAGCTTTATTTTTCAACTTTGGGTCGGCTTCCCTAGCTAAATTATTGAGTATGTAGAAATATTCATAGTCTTCGATTCCGTCTCGTATGCACTCCAATCTGATTGAGCTGAAAGGTTTTCCTCCCGGGCCCGGATAGATAAGATGCCCGTCGCCATTGTAATCATCAAAAGTAAATGTATTCCATGGCACCTCGGGCCAGCGTTTCCCTGCTTTGATTGCTTCAAGCGCTTTCTCATCCTCGTGTGCTCGATGCTCTTCTGGTAGTCCGCCGGCAACTCGGTTGGTTGTCCAATTATTAACCGCATAGTAAAGAAATCCGGGGATTTTGAACTTCCAGTTCATCCAAAAGATTATCCTCGGGTCTATTGCAGGGTAATCAATAAAGAAGTTTGGATAAGGATGGGCAGGCACGCAGCATACATACCACCAGACTTCATCGCCAGCCTTTGTATACTCTTCCGCATCTTTTTGTCGCCAATTAGATGTAAGCGGCACCCAAATATCAACAAACCCTTTGAGGTCGTTATTCGGAACTACAGTGCAAACTCTTGGGAGGTCAGGAAATTCTTTTTTAATCCAGCCATACATATCGCGTAGTTCGGTATATTTGTCAGGTTTAATTTCATCAAAGCCATATATGAAAGCTTTATCCCACCATCCTTTTTCCTTGAGGAATCCCTCATATTCCCTCAGCATTTTCGCCAATTCCGCTCGGCCCTTTTCATCTCTGTTGTGCGTGTAGGCAAGGCAGAAGGCATTAAGTCCCCGCTCGATACAAAACGGTAGGTCTTCTTTGCTTGGTGCGGGTGAGTGGGTGTAGATGTTTGTTGGGTTAAGGCGATGTTCAAGCATAAATTCATAATACCGTAGCCGAATTTCGTCGGTCATTCCTCCATACCATGCGGCTATCTCGTGGGGAAACAAGGCAAAGGCGGTTTTGAGGTGCATTGTGGTCGGGAGTGAAAAATCCCAAACTTTGACTTCAATCGGCAACGAAGATTCCGGAGCATTGGCTGGTTTGATGGTTACCAGTCCTTTATATATCCCCGCTTGGATGTTTTCGGGTGCGTGGACGGTAAGCCAGATCGGTTGGATTAAGTTCGGCGCAACGTCGAATGGTTTCATCTCGAGAAGTGGATCGGGCCACCAGCCTACAAAATCCACTTCATACCTGGGTTTTCTTGTTTTGACGTAGTCTACTATTTCAAGCTTGATATAATCTGCCGGAATGATAGCGCCTCCGGGTCCTTCGAGCGGCGAGACGCTGACTTTGACGTCTTTGAGAGCTTTGCCATATGGGAGGATTAATACCTGACCAGATTCATATTCATTTCGGGCTAAGCTAATCTTTAACGGAGCTCCTATCGTGCCTTCAAAAAGCTTTTCGCGAAATACCTTTTTAAGCGGAATTTCTGGCGCAAGGACGTATCCCTTGTTTTCCTTATCCACGCAGGCATACTTTAGACGTGCAACATCTTTTTCTATAGCATCCAGTTCCTCTGAAAGTTTTGACCACTTTTCGACGCTTGTATTTGCCGTTAGGGAGAAAGAATATATCTCCCCAAGTTTTTGCTTAAGCGCGGCAGTGCTCTCTGCAAGTTCTGGAGTTCGAGGTGTGCTACTTCGCACAATTGCTCGGTATTTCTCCAGGCGGGCGCGATTCGGAGCGATGTTTATAGAAATTGGGCTGCTTTTGACGACTTCGAATTTCGCTGAGCTTTCTATTACTCTTAGGCTAAGTTTATGCCTGCCCTCGGGAACAGTTACTGAAACCTTCCATTCCAAGTTTCCCGGACGCGCATTTTCGTTTGCCAGTAAGATTGTCTTTTCATCAAGCAGGGCTTCGGCTCTGAGGTGAACAGCCTTCGACGCGGGATTTGAAACTTTAATGTTGAACCGGTGCTTCCCCGGCACAAGTATTTGAGCAGGGCTTATACAAGCTACAAGTGCGTTTTTGCCCTGAAATACTATGCGCCCAAAATTCGTTGGTTCGTTAAATTCAGCTTCTACGGACGCCCAAGTGCTGAACTCTTGCTGCGATATCTGGTGTCTGGCAAAATTGGCGTTCCAAACATCACCGGGCTTGGGAACTGGTACATCAAGTGAGGCAAAAGGGACAATGAAAACAGCCGTCCACGCATTCTTTTCTATTCTGGTTGTTACCGACCAATTGCCGTCCCACGATTTTCCGTCTGTTGATCGCCCCCTTGCGTCGAACCTTGCCCCTGCGCAGTTCGCAACTAGGTGGAAGTATGTCTCGCTGTCGCATTTGGGATCGAGGAAAACCTCAACTGAGTCATCTCTCCAAACTGCGCCATCTCTTTCTGCAACTTTTGAAGTAATATTGGTGGCATTGGGGTCAAGGCATCGGAAGGCGATGTATAGGTTGGTATTATCGTACGCAAGACGGACTTCGGTTTGCCTTGTTGGAAGGCTTTTGCTCCTAAAGCCCACGAAACCTGATATTGCGGCAGGTAATTTTTGTATTAAATTCGGCGCAATAAAATTAGGGGATCCGTTGCCTCTTGATGCGCTTGCTGCTGTGTCAGCGTCGGATATCATGCGAACAGTTACCAAAGGTGATGCGATATTCGCGGCTGAGGCTGATAACGTTATCAAAGCGAGAATTGGTATTAGGGCTCGGCGGAGCATTGGCTACCTCCTTATTTTCCTTTTGGGCTAGGCTGAATTAGTTTAACAAAAGAGTTCGGCAACGGCAATCCCGAGCAACTACGTCTAAAATCGTGCTTGCCAATGATGTCTCGTTGATGAATAATAAAGGTCTGAAGGATTAACCAGAAAACCGACTAATCAACTTAAATGGGGAACCGCAATTATTTATTAAGCGAAGGGATGAGATTATGGACAAAGTAAGAATAGCAGTCATAGGTGTCGGCGGAATGGGGGCATATCACGCAAACTATCTGAAAGCCGGCGAAGTAAAAGGGGCAGAGTTGACCGCCGTATGTGATATTGATGAAAGCAAGCTAGCTAGGTGGTCAGATCTGCCAACTTTTAGAGAGAGCAGTGAGCTGATTCGCTCCAACCTTGTGGATGCGGTGCTTATCGCAACTCCGCATTATGATCATACGACCATCAGTATTGACGCTATGCAATTTGGCATTCATGTTCTCACTGAGAAGCCAATTGCTGTGCATAAGGCTGATGCTGAACGGATGATTGAGGCGCACAAGAAAAAGAACGTAGTCTTTGCTGCTATGTTTCAAATGCGAACCGAACCGCTGTGGAAAAAGATTAAGCAGTTGGTGGATAACGGTGAGTTGGGCGACATTGTTCGGATCAACTGGATAGTTACCGACTGGTTCCGCACAGAAGCCTACTATGCCAGCGGTGGATGGCGTGCAACATGGCGCGGCGAAGGCGGAGGTGTTCTACTCAATCAATGCCCGCATAATCTAGATCTTTTGCAGTGGATTTTCGGCATGCCTGCGAGGATCCGTGCATTCTGCAAGTTTGGATGGTCGCATGATATTGAGGTCGAAGATCAAGTCAGTGCCTATATGGAGTACCCAAATGGCGCGACTGGCGTATTTATAACAAGCACCGGCGAAGCACCGGGAACAAATAGACTCGAGATTGCAGGCGATAGAGGTAAGCTGATATATGAGAATGGAAAGATATCCTTTACGAGAAACGAGGTTCTTGCATCTGAGTTCCTTCGCACTTCGCCGCTGTCGTTTGCCAAGCCGCCGATTTGGAATGTGGAGATACCATTTGGTGGAGAACGAGGTGGGCATAAAGTAATCACCCAAAACTTTGTTGACGCAATCCTTACTGGTGCGCCGCTAATTGCTCCTGCAGTAGAAGGAATTAACTCGGTTGAGTTGGCAAACTGTATGTTATATTCTACATGGACCGACTCAATGGTCGAACTTCCTCTCGATTCGGCGGCGTATGAGGCGGCTCTGAAGGAGCGAATTGCAACTTCGCGCTACGTAAAGAAAACCGCAGACAAGGCTGCGGAAGACATAACGACATCGTTTAAGTAAAGGTTGACGAATGGAGCGGTAGATTGGTTGAAAGTCTGCCGCTCCATTTTTTTGTCCCTTACAGTCTTACTTTAATGCCTTTGGATGCCATATACTCCTTTGCTTGGCGAATGGTGTAAGTGCCGTAATGGAAAATTGATGCTACTAGCACAGCTGAGGCTTTGCCTTCCAGCACTGCTTCAACAAGGTGATCTAGGTTGCCTGCTCCTCCGGAAGCGATAACCGGGATTGATACAGCTTCTGCAATTGCGCGCGTCATTGGAATATCATATCCAGCCTGCGTGCCATCTGCATCCATGCTTGTCGGCAAGAGGTAACCGGCGCCTAATTCTTCGCATTCTTTTGCCCATTCTACTGCATCTTTGCCAACGGGTGTCCTGCCACCTTCGACCACAAGTTCGAAGCCCGATGGCATTTGAGGATTCTTTCTGGTGTCTAGTGCGACGACTATTCGGTCGCTCCCAAATTTCTTTGCGGCATCTCGGACAAGTTCAGGATTCCTGATTGCAGCAGTATTTACGGAGCAGCGTGCAACTCCCAAGTTAAAGAGCTCTTGCATATCATCTACAGTGCGAATTCCGCCGCCAACCGTAAGAGGCACAGTCACTTTTTCTATGGTTCGCCTAACTGCGTCAAGGAATGTTTTTCTGCCTTCCACGGTTGCTGTGATGTCGAGGAAGACCAGCTCGTCGGCGCCCGCCTTCGAATAAGCTTCGCCCATCTCAGCCGGGTCAGCGATGTCTCGCAAGTTTACAAAATTGATGCCCTTGACAAGCCTGCCGTCCTTTGTGTCTAGGCAGGGAATAATCTTGATGTAGTCAACCATGTTTGCTCTCCTGTACGTAAGCTTTCATCTAGTTATACTCCGATGGTTATTGATTTGTCCAGTAGAATGCCCTTATTAACGGGCAGGGAATTGAAATGTCGGTGTAGAACGCGCCATTTTGTTAAAATTCGGCTACTTTAATAGGAGCATATATGGTTATTACTCATCGAAGCACGGGTGCTGAAAACTATCGAATGGATTACCGAAACCCTCATTTGCAGTTCGAGCCCCTCGGACGGAGATCTGATGTAGTAGCCGAGGCTCTTGAGATGCTCAAGAGAACCGATACTTCGGCATATCCAGTATAGCAGTGAGAAATATTTTAGCCTTCCGCCCAGTGGAACTTCGAATCCCCGAGAAGAAGCTGGATGTAGTTGATCTGGCCATCATGATAACTCATATGGTTTGCCGGCAAGAAGACCGCCTCATAAAGAGGAAAAACTGCGCCCCACGGCATTGTTATCTGCTTTTCCAGATCAGACTCCGAGTAGCCGTCAATTGCCTTGCAAACAATCTCGGCGCTCTCTTTAACCATTCGGCTAAGCTCGGCTAGTGTTGACGCTTTTTCTGCCGTTTTTATGAACTCTTCCTCTGCCTGATCAGGTTTCTCGCCTCTTATTGAAGCAGCCATCTGAACGTTTGAGCATGCGATTTCCCTGAGGATTTCCTCAGCTGTCTTCGCACAACCCAATGCACGCCATGAGAGCTTTTCCTCTGGAATGTAACCGGCGTCTTTGACTAGCGTCGAAGCTTGGTTCATGATTGATTTCTTTGCGATTTCAAGAACTGTTTGCATTGTTTTTCCTCCTTTGCTGTGCGAAAATCATAGAATTATTCGTTGCTTAGCAATTACTTACCTTTTTACCCAGTTTTGTCATCATTTTCTTATTTCTCAAAGTCTAACTTACAAGCAATCTTAGCGCCGCAATTCCTGCCAAAACGAGAATAGCAGTGTCGAAAGTTCTCTGAGACATCTTGGGAAGAAGCCATTTGCCGATAAGCACGCCAACTAATATGGCTGGGAAGAGGGCAATATTAAACAAAAGCGAGCTGCCGGTAACGATTGGTTTTTTAGGATTAATGGCAGTCAATAGGAAGTAGATGGGAAGCTTTCCCGCATTGATAATGAAGAAGTACCATGCAATAGTGCCCATGAATTGCTCTTTCGGCAGTCTGTGTGCCATCAAGTAAATCTGCATAATTGGTCCGGCTGCGTTCGACACGGTTGTTGCAAAGCCAGCTGATATTCCTGTGGATGCAACTCCAATTGGGGATTTTGGGGTTAGTTGATCGCTCAGAAATTTTTGTGCAAAGTGGAGCGAAAGCATTATCAATATCAGGCTACCGATAACAATGTCAAGAATGTCGCGATCGGTTTTGAGCCGCGCAAACTGCCATAATGCGACTGCTCCGATGCCAACGCCAGCCACGACCCATGGCAGAAGTTTAACCAGCTTGTCCCACTGCGCATGTCTTCTATACCATGCAACTGCGAAGATGTCGCCCATTATGAGCATTGGAAGCATAATCCCTATTGATGGGCGCGAACCAAATGCTTGTGCGAGCATGGGGACGACTAGGATTCCTATGCCCGGTATCCCCGTCTTCGATATGCCGACAAGCAACGCCGCTGCTGCCCCAAAAAGCCACTGCCAAGGTTCAAGATGCAAACAGATGCCTCCTTCTAGCTTTGAGAAATAGTCGGAGGCTATTTTAAACTGGCGGATGCAATTACGGCAAGTAGATGGTTTCCAATTATCTATTGCAGGGTCTGGCGGCGCCTATATGTTCGATAGTACCTAAGACCTTCGACGAGAGTTTCGATGTTTTCCCACGGCGTGCCCGGGACGACCGAACTAGATGCACCTAGGAAGAGTCCGCTCTTCGGACCTTTCTCGACCAGCCATGCCATTTCTCGCTTGACATCCGACGGGCTGCCAAACGGCAGTGTATGCGTGACAGAGACTCCAGCGATTATGATGAGATCCGAGCCGTCCCTTGCCTTCATCCGACATATCCGCTCATAGTCCATTCCGTCCTCGTATTGGAATCCCTGAAAGCCGCGCAGTCCCACATCAAGCAGGCGTGGAACTATATCCATCAGATTGCCATCACAGTGCCAGATGAGGCGAACGCCAGCCTTTATCAAAGGTTCAATGCAACGTGCGAAGTGCGGAAACCAAAGCTTGTCAAGGCTTTCGATGCGAACCAGCATACCCCGTGAGTCTGCCATATCATGGTCCATGCGGTAGAGCGGTGGCAAATTGCCTTCGATATATGCCCTTGCCGCCGCACGGTTGTTAAGGAGTGCAAGGTCGGCTTGAAGCGCGAAGTGTTTCTCCATTACCTCGGGGTAAAGTGCATAGGCAGAAAAGTAGTGGACATAGCCATAAGTTCCATATGCGAAGGTAGGAAAGCTCACAAATCCATGTCCCGTTTTGAGTATTGTGGGTCCCAAGCGCTTTTGGATCGCATGTTCCCTTTCGATGATCTGCCTTACGCGTGGCGTGTAGCCAAGCATCTGCGGGTGCCGCTCGAGGTGGTGCGGGTCGATGCGGCGCGCATGGCCGAGGA
>FWPV01016570.1_pt1 | contig 10367 bp, 8 predicted proteins | sample 2228371 | NCBI WGS metagenome assembly FWPV01 (sample SAMEA103939776, study PRJEB20133) | metagenome
GCCGCGTCCCGACCCCATCCCCGCACGTCACCGCGCGATCCTCCAGGGATGAGTGTAGGCGTTGAACCTCCTGCCGTCGGAGAAACCCGCCACGGTGAGGCCCGCCGCCTCCGCCACCCTCAAGCCCAGGGAGGTGGGGGCAGCCATGGAGACAAGCACCGGTATCCCCGCCCTTACCGCCTTGAGGGCCATCTCGTAGCTGACGCGCCCGGAGAGCACCAGGATCTTGTCCTCAAGGGCGGCGCCGCGCAGGGCACACCAGCCGACCGCCTTGTCCAGGGCGTTGTGCCTCCCCACGTCCTCCGCAACCACCACCACCTCTCCGCCGGCGGTGAAGATCCCGGCCCCGTGGGTCCCCCCCGTGCCGCGGAAGACCTCCTGCCGACGCGTGAGCTCCTCGCCCAGGCCGTAGATGACGGACTCCTCGACCTTCAGCCTTGAGGTCACCTCGCCCTCATGGTAGTCCTCTATGGCCGAGATGTCCGCCCCGCCGCATCCGGTGCGCACCAGGTAGGTGGCGGAGAACCGCTCCCTTTCTCCCGGTTCCTCCACCTCCAGCTCCACCACGTTGCCGCGGTCCAGGGCGGTGTCCTCGACCTCGCGGCCCGCGCCGAGTTCCCGTTCCATGCTCCCGCAGTGCCTGAGCAGCCTGATCTGGGACACGCTGCTGATGACCTTCTCGGTGAGGCAGAACCCCACCGCCAGCTCCCTGTCCATGCCGGGCATGCGCATCAGCGCCACCAGCGGCATGCCGTTGACCCTTATCTCCAGGGGGAGCTCAACCACCACGCGGTCGGACAGGCGCTCGCTCTCCCCGCCGCGCCGGTATCTCTCTATATCTTTGAAGACCGTGGACATGCTGCCGCCTTCCTCTTTCCGTCCCCTTATCATAGGGGTCGGGGGCGGCGCCTTCAACGACCCGTGCCGGAAAAGCGGGAGGGAGTCCCGGGACGGAAACCCCGCTTTCGGCGCCCGCCTTCATCCAGCGAGTGGGGCGGGATGAGGGGGTGGCGGTATTCAGACGGAGGACGGACCGTTATGGCCCCTGCCGTGCACGCGTGATACCGACGGCCTCGCGGCCACGCTCCCCCGCCCCGCGAGGCCGCGCGCGGATCACGGCAGGCCGAAGACCTGGATCGCGTCACCTGGCGCCGTGCCCGTGTCCGCCACCCTGCCGGCTGGAAGCTCGATGGCGGCCGCGCCTCGGAGCACCGGTGCCCCGGCCCCCCACGGCCTCATCCCCTCCACCACGCGCAGCACCCGCAGGGACCTGTCCACGAAGACCACGTCGATGGCATAGCGCATGCCGAAGGTGTGCACCTGGCGGCAGGGCACGAGCACCATCCCGCTTCCGTCCTCCAGGCGGTCGGTGCCCAGGAGCCCGCGCCGCCGCGAGCGCGGGGTGTCCGCCAGCAGCGCCTTCTCCGCCAGCAGCACCCCCCTGGTGCCGTTGAAGACCGCCACCAGTTCCATACCCGCAGAACCCCGTCTGGCCGTCAGGGGGCGCGGCGAGCGTTTGGGCCCTCGCTCCCGGCTCTCCGTTCCCGCGCCCCGCAAATCATTTATATAACTTATATATATTATATGATTTCTCCATGGCGGGCGCAAGGCGCGCGAGGTTGACCCCGGACGCCGCAGTATGAAGAATAGATGCGGGAATGCGAAAAGGAGGCGATATGGACGACCTGTATTCGCGTCTTCTGGCGGGCGACCGGAGGGCGGTGGCGCGCCTCATCACCCTGGTCGAGAACGGCGACCCCGCGGCCAGCGAGCCCATCCAGCGCCTGCACGAGCATACCGGCAAGGCCCACATCGTGGGCATCACCGGGGCTCCGGGAGCGGGAAAGAGCACGCTCGTAAACTCCCTCACCAAGGTGCTCAGGGCACGGGGGAAGAGCGTGGGCATCGTGGCCATCGATCCCACCAGCCCCTTCAGCGGAGGCGCCATCCTGGGCGACCGCGTGCGCATGCAGGACCTGGCCACCGACCCCGGGGTGTTCATCCGCTCCATGGGCACCCGGGGCGCGCTGGGCGGCATCTCCGTGGCCACCAACGACGCCGTGAACATCCTGGACGCCTTCGGGAAGGACGTGGTCATCGTGGAGACGGTGGGCGCGGGACAGGTGGAGGTGGACATCGTCAGGCTGGCCCACACCTCCGTGGTGGTGACCATGCCGGGCGGCGGCGACGAGATCCAGGCCATCAAGGCGGGGATCATGGAGATCGGGGACGTCTTCGTGGTCAACAAGGCCGACCGCGAGGACGCGGGCCGCACCTACACCGAGATCCTCATGATGCTGGAGATGTCCGAACGCCCCGACGGCCGCACGCCCCCGGTCATCCGCACCGTGGCCACCACCGGCCAGGGGATGGAGGAGCTCGCCGACGCCATCCAGGAACACTACGAATATCTGAAACGGGAAGGCCTGCTGGAAAAAAAGGCCCGGGAAAGGATCCTCGCCGAGCTGCTGGAGATCATCAACCGCCGGGTGGCGAGGACGGTGATGCGCGCCCTGGAGGAAGATCCCGAGATGAGGGAGCTGGTGAGCAAGCTGGTGGAGACGCGGGAGATCGACCCCCACGCCGGCGCCGGCATGGTCATCAGGCACCTGTTGAAAAAGGGTTGAGGCCGGAGCGGATGAAAGGCCGCGCGCAAGGCCCCCGCCTTCAGGAATCGGGCAGGGCGGCGGTCCCTCCGGCTGGGACCGAGCCGCGTGGGCGCGAAACCACGGGAGCCGGCCGGGGTGCAGGGGCACACCCCGTGGATAAACGACCCGCCGGAGCGGCGCGGGAGCGCGCCGGGTGAAGGTACATATGAGGGCCGGACCCAACCCTCCCCGGGGAACCGTGCATCGATGCCGAGGCGACTCCCTCGCGCGGCCGGGACACGGGGGTGATGCGGATTGAGCAAGCTGGAAACTCGTTCCAGGATACTCTTCTTCCTCGCCATCCTGGTGCTGGCGGCGGGGGCGGCGTCCTCGCTGCTCATCCGCCATGTCCGCTCCTCCTCCACCCGGGAGGTCATGGATGTCGCGGCAGCCGGGGAGAACGCCCTCGCCATCCTCGAGAACACCGCCTCGCTGGCCGGGCGGTGGAGGGAGCCGGGCGGCGGCGCGGACGCCCTGGACATCGCGCTGCAGGAATGCCTGGCCCTCCTGGAGAGTGAGCGCGAGCGCGCCCGCGCTCTCGAGGAGCAGTTGCAGTTGCGGGTCGGGGAGGTCGACGGCGCGCCGGAGGCGGCGGAAGGGGAGGATATCCTTGCGGGACTGGCCCTGCTGGGCGAAGCACAGGAAGCCCTGGCGGCCGCACTGAGCGGAGCAAGGGAGACGCTGGGCGGCCTCCGCCCGCTCCTCGAGGGAGAGGCCTCTTACGCGGAAGCGCGCGAGGCCCTCGCCGGCGCCATCGCCGTCCACAACCAGGCTCTGGGGTCCTCACCGCCCGACCTGTCCTCCGCCCGCCTGCAGGCGGAAACGGCCGCGGACGCGCTGCAGAGAGCACGCGCCGCCCTGGAGTCGGTCTCCGCCGAGGGAGTGGATGCCGGAGCCGCCCTCGCGGCGATATCCGGCCTGGAGGGAGCCGCCCAGGACTTCATCCAGGCCTGCGTGAAAGGGGAGGCCGGCGACGCCGCAGCCCACAACCAACTCATGGACCGCGTGCGTTCCTCCCTCGACGCCTCCCCGTCAAGCCTCGCAGAGACCCTCTCCGTCCCGGGCTGGCTTGCTTCTCTTCTCGCGCCGCGCCTGGAGGAGGTGGAAGGAAAGCTGGCCGGAGCGCGCGAGCGCATCAGGAGAACCTGAAGAGCATGACGTCCCCGTCCCGTACCACGTAGTCCCGGCCTTCGATCCTCACCGCGCCGGCCTCCCTCGCCGCGTGGAACGAGCCGTAGGACAGGAAGTCCTCCCATCCGATGACCTCGGCGCGGATGAAGCCCCTCTCCATGTCGGTATGGATCTTTCCCGCCGCCTCCGCCGCGGTGCCCCCGTCCCGCAGCGGCCAGGCCCTGCACTCCCCCGACTCGGTGGTGAAGAAGGTGATGAGGCCCAGGAGTTCATAGCAGCGCGCGGCGAACTCCTCCAGGCCCAGCCGCTCGATGCCGTATGCGGCCAGGAACTCCTCCAGCTCGTCGGGCTCCAGCTCCTCGAGCTCCGCCTCCAGCCGGGCGCAGAAGCCCAGCCACTGCGCCCCCTCCTCCTCGGCCAGCCCGCGCACCGCTTCCAGCAGGGAGCCGCCGTCGGGGAGCTGCTCCTCGCCGAGGTTAGCCACGTAGATCACCGGCTTGGCGGTCAGGAGGTAAAGGCCGTCCAGCTCCCTCCTCTCCTCCGCCGCCAGTCCCATGGCCCGCACCGGGATCCCCGCGTCCAGCCCCTCCTCCACCTTGCGCAGCACCTCCAGCTCCCGGGCTTTTCCCCGGTCCCCGCTCGCTGCCGCCTTGCCTATCCTCTCCCTGCGCCTGGCGACCGCCGCCAGGTCGGCCAGGATAAGCTCGGTGTTCACCACCTGGATGTCCTTCACCGGGTCTATCTCCGCGCGCACGTGGGCCACGTCCGGGGAGGAGAAGCAGCGCACGGCGTGGGCTACGGCGTCCACCTCGCGGATATGCGCCAGGAACTGGTTCCCCAGCCCCTCGCCGCGGTGCGCCCCCTCCACCAGGCCGGCGATGTCCACTACCCGGAGGTCCGCCGGCACCACCTTCGCGCACCCCGCTGCCTCCGCCACCCTCCGCAGGCGGGCATCGGGGACCGCGGCCACCCCGTAGTTGGGGTCCACGGTGGAGAAGGGGTAAGCGGCCACCTGGGCCCCGGCCCGCGTGAGGGCGTTGAAGATGGTCGATTTTCCGGAGTTGGGAAGCCCGATGATCCCCACCTGCAGGGCCATGCCGCCTTACCCTCCTGGCCGCTCCGTATCCCGGCGTGTCCGGTTTTATCAAGTTTACACCCCGCGCTTTCGATATAAAACTGGACGCTGGAAAGGAGGGTTTTACGGAACAGGAACAGCCGGACCCCTCCGGGCAAGCCAAGAGGGGATAACCCGATGAAATCGGCCAAGCTTCTCCCGCTGTCCCACTGGATAGCCTTCCTCGCCGTGGGGTTCTACCCCCTGTATACGGGCGAGGGCACGAGGTACTGGCCCTGGACGGCGACCACGGCCGCCATGTTCGCCCTGGGGCTGGCCTACCACGCCTCTGGCATCCCCTTCGCGGCGCGCGAGACGGGGAGGTGGGGCCTGCCCCTGCTGGGCCTGGACGCCCTGCTGGTGTGTTTTCTCATCTACCATACCGGCGGCATCGCAAGCCCCCTCTTCCCCCTCCTCTTCCTGCTCATCGCCACCGCGGCCCTCTACGACCGCTGGACCGTCACCCTCCTGCTCGCGGGCGCCGTCAGCGCCGCCTACGTGGTCTCCTGCGCCGCCAGGGATTTCGACCTCTCGAACGGCGGGGCGCGCCTGTTCATCAACGTGCTGACCCTGCTGGGGACCTCGGTGCTCCTCTCCTACCTCGCGGAGCTGGACCGCAAGGAGCAGAGCAAGGCGGAACGCATGGAGACCCTCTACCGCCTGAGCTCCTCGCTCATGCAGGAGGTGGACCTGGAAAAAGCCCTGCACGACCTGCTCACCGCCACCGCCTCTTTCTTCCATACCGAGATAAGCTCGGTGCGGCTCCTGGACCGCAGGAGCGGAAGGCTGGTGGTCAGGGCGTCGGGAGCGCGTCCCGGCGAGCTCGAGGAGCAGTTAGAGATCCCGGTGGGCGAGGGCTTCATCGGCTGGGTTGCCGAGGAGAAGGCGCCCATCATCGTCAACGACGTCGGCGCCGACCCGCGTTTCGCCGCCTTCCCGGGGGCGCGCAGGAAGGTGCGTTCCGCCCTCGCCGCTCCCATCCTGGTGAGCGGGGAGCTGGTGGGGGTGCTGAGCTTCGCGAGCGGCGAGCCGCGCTCCTTCACCCCGGAGGACCTGCGCATGCTGGTGACCGTATCCAACCTGGCCGCCTCGGTCATCGCCAGGTCGGAGCTGTACCAGATGATCCTGTCCCGCAGCGAGGTCATCGTGGAGAGCATGACCAGCGGCCTGCTGGTCACCGACGCAGCGGGCAGGGTGGTGATGTCCAACCAGGCGGCGCGGGACCTCCTCGGCCTGGAGATCACCCGCGAGAGCACCCTGCGCGAGCTCCTGGAGCCCATCCTCACGGAGGCGGAAGCGCTCTGGCAGCTTCTGGAAGAGTCCGCCGCCGGGAGCGGGGAGAAACAGCGGCACGTAGAGGTGCACATGGCGGGCGGGACCCAGGACCGCGTCCTTTCCGTGAGCGCCTCGCCCATCCGCGCCGGATACGAGGCGGGCGGGGGCATGGTGATCATCCTCGAGGACATAACCGAGCGGGTCAAGGTGGACGAGATCCGGGACGACCTCATGCTGCTCATCGCCCGCAGGGTCGAGGAGCAGACCGCCCTCTACGAGGTCGGGAGATCCCTGGTGGACGAGGTGGACACGCGCAACCTCCTGTCCTTCCTGCTGGAGAGAGCCGTGAGCCTGGTGGCCGGGGAGGTGGGGGTGCTGTCGCTGCGCGAGGGCGACGGGCGCTACCGCGTCAGGGCCGTCCTGGGCCTGGGGGAGGAGGCGTTGGGGATCTCCTTCTCCCACCGGGAATACCTGGCCGGGGAGGCGTTGCGCAGCGGGGCCCCGCAGCGGCACGCCCGCATCGAGCCCGGGCGCGACACGCCCTGGGGGGCTTCCCTGGAGGGAGAGCACTCCTACCTGGCCGCCCCCCTCACCTGGCAGGGAGTCGCCAAGGGCGTGATCGAGATCGCCTCGCGGCGCGCCGAGCGGACCTTCGGCGAGGACGACCTGCGGCTGCTGGCGCTCTTCGTCAACCAGGCGGCCATCGCCCTGGAGAACGCCAACCTCTACCGCCTCATAAGCGAGGACCAGCGGCGCACGGAGGCCATGCTGCATTCCCTCAACGACGGGGTCATCGCCGTCAACAACGAGGCGGAGGTGATCCTCGTCAACCCCGCGGCGGAGAACATCCTCGGCCTGCCACCCTCACGGCAGTCGGTCAACCGCCACCTCAAGGAGGTCATCGCCAACCCGGACATCGCCAGCACCCTGCTGCGCAGCCTCAACACCGGCCTGGAGCTGGAGGAGGAGATCGCGGCCGGACCCGGGGGCAGGGAGACCCTGGAGATCCGCACCTCCATCATCGAGACCTCGCCGGGCGAGCGCATCGGCATCATCGCCGTGGTGCGGGACATCACCAAGCTGCGCGAGCTGGAGCAGGCGAAATCCGATTTCGTATCCACCGTGTCCCACGAGCTCCGCACCCCCCTCACCTCCATCAAGGCCTACACCGCCACCCTGCGCCGAGGCGACGTGCAGTTCGACGAGGACACCCGGCAGGAATTTCTCCGCGTCATCGAGGACGAGACCGACCGCCTGGCGCGCCTGGTCTCCGATATCCTGGACGTCTCGCGCATAGAATCGGGCCGGCTCGAACTCAAGAAGCGCGACTTCGACCTCGCCGCCCTCACGCGCATCGTCATCGGCAAGCTGGAGGGCCATTCCTCGCGGCACGCCATCCGGCTGCACGCTCCCCCCAGCCTGGACCCGGTCTGCGCCGACCCCGACAAGATCGAGCAGGTGATCATGAACCTGGTGGACAACGCGATCAAATACTCTCCCTCCGGGGGAGAGGTGACGGTCAGCCTGGAGCAGGGCCGCCACAGGGCGGAGTTCAGGGTCACCGACCGGGGCGTTGGCATCCCCCCCGAGCACCTTCCCTACATCTTCGACAAGTTCCACCGCGTGGACAACCGGGCCACAAGGGAGATCTACGGGACCGGCCTCGGCCTCTACGTGAGCAAGAGCATCATCGAGGCCCACGGCGGGAACATCTGGGTGGAGAGCGAGCCGGGCGCCGGCAGCACCTTCCATTTCACCCTCCCCCTGGCGCAGCGGCGCGAGGGATCTCCGGAGGCGGGCTGCCGGCCGGTGGAAGAGAGCGCGGGACCGGTGGAGGCTTGAAAGGAGGGGCCATGGAGGAATCCAGGGATACCCCCATCAGGGTGCTGGTGGTGGACGACGAGAGGAACATCCTGGACATCATCCGCTTCAACCTCGAGGTGGAGGGGTACGAGGTCATCACCTCCCGCGACGGCGAGGAGGCCCTGCGCATGGTGCACGAGCTCAAGCCGGACCTCATCCTCTGCGACATCATGATGCCCGAGGTGGACGGCCTGGAGGTCTGCCGCCGCCTCAAGGCGGACGGGAGGACCAACCAGATCCCCGTGGTCATGCTCTCGGCGCGCACCCAGGCCCAGGACAAGGTGGCGAGCATCGAGGCGGGCGCCGACGACTTCATCACCAAGCCTTTCGATTTCTCCGACCTGGTGGCGCGCATCACCATCAACCTCATCCGGGCGCGGCAGAAGCGCGACATCAGCCCCCTCACCGGCCTTCCCGGAAGCATCTCCATCGAGGCGGAGACCAAGCGCCGCATCGCCAGGAACCTGCGCTTCTCCGCCCTCTACGTGGACATCGACAACTTCAAGCCCTTCAACGACGTCTACGGTTTCCCCACCGGAGACCGGGCCATCCGCATGCTCGCGGACATCGTGGACGAGGCGGTGAAGAAGCTGGGCAACGTGGACGACTTCATCGGCCACGGCGGGGGCGACGATTTCGTGGTCATCACCACGCCAGAAAAGGCCGCCGTCATCGCCGAGAGGATCATCACCGAGTTCGACGAGCAGGTGAGGTCCCTCTACCGGGAGGAGGACCTGCGCAGGGGATACTCCATACTGGTGGACCGCCTGGGCCGCGACAACTACGTCCCCATCATGACCCTGAGCATCGGGGTGGCGAGCAACTACCGGAGGCGCATCTCCACCCACTGGGAGGTGGGAGAGATCGCCAAGGAGACCCTGAACTACGCCAAGTCCATCCCCGGCAGCACCTACTTCATCGACCGCCGCACCAAGTGAGCTCCCGCCGGCTCCCTGCTCCGGCATCCGGAGGGGAAGGAACGGCGCGTGACCCCCCCATCTCGACCACCGGGAGGCAGCCGGAAGGCTCAGCCGTCGGGAGGAAATGGCCGGCGCGCGGCTGCCTCTCCCTTCGCGGCCCCGGTAGCCCGCCCGCGGCGGAGCGCCCGCGCGCGATCGGGCCCGGAGCCGCGAGCCCGTATCAAGATGAGGGGGCGCGGTGACGAAAATCCTTATGACGAGGCAGCGCGGCGGGTGCCGCGGGAGCGACGGTGAGGGCGGATGAGCGAGAGCAGAGAGGACAAATACCGCATACTGCTCATCGAGGACGACCCGGCCATCTCCAACGTGGTCGAGCTGAACCTCAGGCTGGACAACTACGAGGTCTTCCTGGCCGCGGACGGCGAGGAGGGCCTGAAGATGGTGGAGGAGGTGGACCCGGACCTCGTCATCCTGGACGTGATGATGCCCAAGGTGGACGGCTGGCAGGTGCTCATGCGGCTCAAGGAGGACGAGGGGACCAGGGACATCCCCGTGATCATGCTCACCGCCATCGACGACGAGCAGTCCAAGGTCATCGGGCTGCGCGGCGGGGCGGACGACTACGTCCCCAAGCCCTTCAGCCCCCTGGAGCTGGCCGCCAGGGTCAAGGTGGTGCTGGACCGCGTGGGCAGGTCCCGCAAGAGCGCGCAGGAGACCGCCAGGGAGCTTCCGCGACTGGAGCAAGTCCCGGTGCAGAAGGGCGACACCATCAAGCTCATCCCCATGGAGGACATCTACTACATCGACACCAGACTGGAATACGCCAACCTGCACACCTACAACGAGTCCTACCTCACCACCTACAGCCTGTCCGAGCTGGAGAAGATGCTGGACCGGCGCTATTTCTTCCGCACCCACCGCAGCTTCATCGTCAACCTCAGGAAGGTCAACCAGATCGTGCGGCTCTCCCGCAACTCCCTCATCGTAACCCTCACCGACGAGAAGGAGAGCCGGATACCGGTATCCCGCCGCCAGGCCACCGTGCTGCGCGAGCTTCTGGGCATCTGAGGGCCGCGCTCCCGGGCATCCCCCGGCTTCCGAAAAAAGGCCTAAAGTCCCCCTCCACTTCTTCCGAGAATGATAATGAGGTAGCTAGGTATCCCCCATGAGTTTACCGGCAATTCCCTCAATGGGTGCAAGCAAGCACACTAGCTGCCGACCCGAGACCCCGTTCCCCCCAACGGGGTCTTCCCCTTTTCGGGGTCGCGGCAAAGCAGCGGGGTTGTTCGCCTCACGCCGATCGGGGCCGCTTTCCGGACTTGCCGCCACCGGGAAGGTGTCCGAGGCTGGCCAAAGCCCTTCCGGTGAAAGCGGTCTGGTCACGGCTCTTTCCGCCCACCGGCAGCATCACGGTCG
>FWPV01016571.1_pt1 | contig 10365 bp, 9 predicted proteins | sample 2228371 | NCBI WGS metagenome assembly FWPV01 (sample SAMEA103939776, study PRJEB20133) | metagenome
TGGACGGCCTCAAGGAAGACGAGATTGAGGTAACCATTCACAACGGCGTCCTCACAGTTAGGGGTGAGAGAAAAGATATCAAGCAGGGCATCAAGCGCACCTATTCGCAGATGGAAATCCTCAAAGGCCCCTTTGAAAGGAACATCACCATTTTCGCAGACGTGGACGTTGATCATGTCAAAGCTTTCTACGAAGCTGGCATCCTGGAAGTTGTCCTGCCTAAGCTAAGTAAGGAGAACCCCCGTCGTGTCAATGTACGCACTGCCTGACAGGAGAAACCAGCAATGGTCATCATTGAAGAACAAGAGGGAAAGGGCTCAAAGGCCGAAAAATTGCGGCTCCCCCAGGAACTGCCCATTCTCCCCCAGAATGAAATCGTTATTTACCCCTCCCTTATCGTCCCTTTAGCTACAGCCGATGTCAAAGTCCTCAAGCTCATAGACGAAGCAGCCGCCGGTGATAAACTGGTCGGCTTTTTCGGCCAGCGGCCCGATTCGAAACAGGTTACCGACCTCTATTCTGTCGGCACTGCCGCCCTTATCGCCCGAATGTTCAAGTTCCCCGATGGCTCTGTCCATGTCTTCTTCCAGGGCCTCTGTCGGATCGCGCTGAAGGAGATTACCCAGGTCGAACCTTATTTGAAGGCCAAGGTCGAGGTAGTGGAGGATAGGATTGAGAAGACTCCTGAGCTCGAGGCCCTTGTCAGAAACCTGACCGCTCTTTTCCAGAAGGTTGTTGAGCTGGCGCCTAACTTGCCCAGGGAACTTAATATCGCCGTACTTAACATGCCCGACCCCGGCAGTCTGGCTGATTTCGTGGCAGCGCACATTAATCTCAAGCCCGAGGAAAGACAGGAGATTTTAGAGGCTATCGATGTGGCCCAGCGCATCAAGAAGTTAACCGTATTTGTCAATCGTGAGCTGGAAGTCCTGGAACTGGGAAGCAAGATCCAGTCGCAAGCCCGAGAGGAGATGGCCAAGGCTCAGCGGGAGTTTTTCCTCCGGGAGCAACTTAAGGCAATTCAAAAGGAGTTGGGCGAGGTTGATGAGCGAACCATGGAAATCAACGAGCTCAAAGAAAAGCTCGCTCAGGCCAATCTCCCTCCCGAAGCCGCCAAAGAAGCGGAGCGGGAGCTCGACCGCTTGGCCAAAATGCCACCGGCAGCCGCCGAATATACCGTGTCGCGTACCTACCTGGATTGGCTCATCAACCTCCCCTGGTCAAAGAGCACCGAGGATAATCTAGACATTATCCGGGCCTCCCAGATCCTGGACGAAGACCACTACGACCTGGACAAAGTGAAAGAGCGGATACTCGACTATCTAGCGGTCCGAAAACTGAAGCCAGATACCAGAGGACCTATTCTGTGTTTCGTCGGGCCTCCCGGCACTGGGAAGACCTCGGTCGGTCAATCCATCGCCCGCGCCCTGGGCAGAAAATTCGTCCGAATGTCACTGGGTGGCATCAGGGACGAAGCTGACATCCGGGGGCATCGCCGCACTTACGTGGGCGCTTTGCCCGGCAGGATTATCCAGGGCCTGCGTCGTGCTGAGTCCAATAATCCGCTGTTTATGCTTGATGAAATTGACAAAATAGGCGCCGATTTCAGAGGTGACCCGGCGGCCGCTTTGCTCGAAGTCCTCGACCCCGAACAAAACCATTCCTTCGTCGACCACTACCTCGACGTCCCCTTCGATCTCTCTCGAGTCATGTTCATCACCACCGCCAATATAGTCGACACTATCCCTCCAGCACTGCTGGACAGAATGGAGGTGATCGAACTACCCGGCTATACCGAAAATGAGAAGCTCCATATCGCCCAGAAATTTCTCATTCCCAAGCAACTGAAGGAAAACGGCCTCACCGCTCAACAGCTCGAAATTGTGGACGACGCGGTGCTTGGTATCATCCGAAACTACACCAGAGAAGCCGGGCTGAGGAACCTGGAACGTCAGATCGGCACTATCTGTCGCAAGGTCGCCCGTCACATAGCTGAAGGCAAAGGCGGGAGCACCATTGTCACAGCCGATAAGCTCCCCGATTATTTGGGACCAAGAAGATTTCGTTACGAAACGGCTGAGGAAGCTGACGAGGTCGGCGTAGCTACAGGTTTGGCTTGGACGCCAGCCGGCGGCGATGTCATCTTCGTCGAGGCCACCCTCGTTCCCGGGAAAGGTAACCTCATCTTGACCGGCAAATTGGGCGATGTAATGCAGGAGTCAGCCAAGGCCGCCCTTACCCATATTCGCTCACTTAGCGCCCGCGAGCCGTCCGAGCTGAACATCCCCAAGGATTTCTACGACACGCATGATGTCCATATTCACGTTCCCGCCGGAGCGATCCCAAAGGACGGCCCATCTGCCGGAATCACCATGGCTGTAGCCTTGGCCTCAGCGGTCACCAAACGGCTCGTCCACAAGGACATTGGCATGACTGGCGAAATTACATTGAGGGGTAAGGTCCTTCCTGTCGGCGGCATCAGGGACAAAGTTCTTGCCGCTCACCGGGCCGGCCTAAAGAGGGTCATCCTCCCCAAGGAAAATGACAAGGACCTAGAGGAAGTGCCTCAGGAAGTTAAGGACAAACTTCAATTCATATTTGTGGAGACTATTGACGAAGCCCTCAAGTTTGCCTTAGACACCGCAACCAAATCCTGAACAAATGACTCGATAACCACTCGCCTTTTTCGCTTAGCACAACAGATTTGCTCATCCTGATTTCCAGCCAAGCGAACAGTTTCGCGCCGGGTTTACACGCTCGCAAGAACCGCACAAAGCCCGTTGACATGTCCACGATACGTAATGTAGATTAAGTTGGAAAGAACTTGAGCAAGACCGCCCAAACGCTGACCAGGAAAGGAGAAAACGTACATGGAAAAAGCAAACAGGTTCTTCAGCTCGCTATTTGACCTCAGCTTCAAAGATTTCGTCACCCCGAGAGTCATTAAGGTTCTTTATGTGATTTTGCTGGTCACAGCTGGCATCGTAGCCATAGCGATCATTGCCAGCATGTTCGCGCTGGGGCCGGGTTTTGGAGTATTAGCGCTCCTCTTCTTCGGCCCGCTATACTTTTTCCTGTGCGTGCTCGGCTCCCGGGTCATGTTGGAGCTGGTAATGGCGATATTCGGGATAAGGCAGGAGCTGGCCGACATGCACAATACCTTGAAAAGTGGGAGCAGCAGCGGCACAAAGGCGCCCTGACCCCGGCAGGGAAGCTGACCCGCAGACAACCAGCGGCGACGATCCCGCAGGGTAGCGCTAGAGAATCCGGGTGTGACACACACTAAAGAGGCTAGAGTCGAATGGAAGACCGAAATTGAAAAGCCTATCTGACTAAAGGAGGTAAAGATGTTCTGCTCAAAATGTGGCGCGGAAAATCCTGAAGGAGCCAGGTTCTGCTCCAGGTGCGGTAGCGAACTCGGTGCTGTAAGTGCTGCAAAGCCAGAAGCCGAAAGTAGTACAGGCTTGTCAGCCAACGTGGCCGTGCTTCTTTGCTATCTAGCCGGGTGGGTGACAGGGATAATTTTCGTAGTGCTGGAAAAGAAGAGTAGATTTGTTAAGTTCCATGCCTGGCAGTCCATTATGACCTTCGGGGTCCTGACCGTCGCCCTCATGGTCTTCCAGGGCATCCTCGGGGCGATCGCGGTCACAACTTTTTCCCCGGGGCTTGCGGTTTTTGCGGCGTTCATGGGCGTGCTCATCGGAATCTTGATGTTCGTCTTGTGGATTATTCTGATGGTCCAGGCTGGCAGTGGCAAAATGTGGAAAGTCCCCATAGCAGGCGACTGGGCTGAAAAACAAGCTCAGAAATGAAGCTGCGAAGCACTTACTTCTCAGCCTGATAGACTGGACGACTACGAACGGACTTTCTGGCCGCCTTTACGATGCAGTCGCGAAGGGAAAGACCCTGTCTCCCGTACAGCAACCGCGCCGTTATCGAAAATGACTCTTTCGTTCGTAAACCAGCCCGAATCCTCCTTTGGGGACTGGGGGGACGGGTGTATAATTAGGGTGTATGGCTTCGGAGGTTTTCTACCGGAAGTGGCGGCCGCAGACGCTCAGCGAGGTGGTGGGGCAGGAAGCTGTGATCCAGACCCTGCGACATGCTGTGGAAACCGGAAAGATAGCTCATGCCTATCTCTTCTGCGGTCCACGAGGCACAGGCAAGACCAGCACGGCACGCATTCTCGCCAAAGCGGTTAACTGCCCCAATCAAGCCGGCGGCGAGCCCTGCAATACCTGCGATATGTGCCGCTCCATCACCGAGGGTCGGGCCCTGGACGTCATAGAGATAGATGCCGCTAGCAACCGCGGCATTGATGAGATCCGCAGCTTGAGAGAAAAGGCCAACTACGCCCCGAGCCTGGCGCGCTATAAAGTGTATATCATAGACGAAGTCCACATGCTGACCGAGGCAGCCTGCAACGCCCTGTTGAAGACACTGGAGGAGCCACCCCGCCACGTAATTTTCGTCTTAGCCACCACCGAGGCTCACAAGGTGCTTCCCACTATAGTATCGAGATGTCAGCGGTTCAATTTCCACCGCCTGGCGCAGACTGCGATCGCGGACAAACTCAAACTAATATGTCACAAGGAAGGTATTGATGCCGACCCCGAATCTCTAGCGCTCATCGCTCGTGCTGCCACCGGCAGCCTTCGGGATGCCGAAAATATCTTGCAGCAGATGATCGCTCTCTACGGCAATCACGTTAAGCTCGAACAGATTCAAATATCCCTCGGCCTCGGCTGGGATCCCCGAATCAAACAATTGGCGCAATGCCTGGTAAGTAAGGATCTAGCTGGGGGATTAAGGGTCATAAACAGCGTCAGTCGCGACGGCGTTGACCTTCGTCAGTTCAATCTCAGCTTCGTGCAGTACCTTCGAGGGTTGTTGTTGGCTAAGTCCCGGTGCCAAGAGGCTCTCGACTTTACCCGCGAGGACCTCGCCGAAATGGAAAGCCTTGCCGCCAATGCTACCCTCGACTTCCTGCTCAAAGCCGTTAAGTCGTTTTCCAGCCTGGATTTCCGCACTGATAACTACTCCGCACTGCCTCTGGAATTGGCCCTGCTGGACTGCGCCCTCTCACCCCCCACAGGACAGGAGCCACCGACCACAACCGCAGCCGCTGCAGTAACTGATGCCGACGGGATAACCAAGCCCCCAGAGGAACCCACAACCCCATCGGCACTGGAGCCCGCTATCGCTGGAACTGCCGCTCAAGGCCCGGAAATACCTCAAGACATCAACTATGTCCGCAGTCACTGGAAAGAGTTCATCAACTCCCTACGCGGAGAGGGCTCGAGCGGCAACCTGGATGCTTTTCTGCGCAGCGCCTGTGACCCCCTGGCTGTCGAGGATGATACACTGGTATTGGGTTTCTACTACTCCTTCCATAAGGAAAAAATCGAGGATGCTAAGTACCGCCATCTGGTGGAGAAAAAACTAAGGGAGGTTTTTGGCCGACCTTACAGAATAAGATGCGTCCTGGTTGAACACAAGAAAAGCGCTGTCTCTCAACGGCAGACACAAAATCCAGTAATCAAGGCTGCTCTGGAAATGGGGGCCAGGATTAAGGAGGAGCCCTAGTTTCCAGCCAAGGCCAAAAAGAAAGGAACGAGATGGATAAGTCAATACTGCGTCAAGCCCAGCAGCTTCAGGCCAAGCTAGCTAAGGCCCAGCAGGAACTGGGCAATATGACCGTAGAGGCCACGAGTGGAGGCGGAGTGGTTAGGGTGGTCATTGACGGACATCAGAGGGTTCGCTCGGTGACCATTGCCCCGGAGGCGCTGGAAGCAGGCGATATTGAACTGCTTCAGGACTTGGTCATGACTGCCATCAATGAGGCTATCACCAAATCACAGGAGCTTGCTACCAAGCACCTTAGTAGCCTCACCGCTGCTTGCGAACTGCAAGCAGTTTCGAGGTTCATTGCCAGGCCCGGATGGCACCTTCTGGTGAACGGACAGGAAAATGAGAATTATCGCTGAGCCCATAGCCAGGTTGATCGAGGAGCTGAACAAGTTGCCCGGAATCGGGCCAAAGACTGCCCAGAGGTTGGCCTATCACCTGCTCCGCAGCCCCGACGAGGAAGCGAAGGCTCTAGCCAACGCCATCCTCGCGCTCAAAGAAAAGATCAAGCTCTGTTCCACATGCTTCAACATCAGCGATTCCGACCCTTGCCTCGTCTGTCAGGACAAGGGCCGTGACCATTCTACAATCTGTGTAGTGGAAAAACCCTCTGACATACTTCCCTTAGAGAGAACTGGCAAGTATAACGGCGTTTACCATGTCCTTCACGGAACGATCAGCCCGGCCCAGGGAATAGGCCCTGACGACCTAAGAATAAAGGAGCTTCTCGCCCGCCTCAAGGATGGACCGGTAGCCGAAGTCATCATCGCTACCAACCCTAATGTCGATAGCGAAACAACAGCCATGTACCTCCAACAGCTTATCAAACCCCTGGGTATCCGTGTCACCCGCCTGGCCCGTGGCCTCCCGTTTGGCGCCGAGCTGGAGTATGCCGACGACCTCACCTTGGGACAGGCACTGGAAAACAGACGCGAATTCTGAGTCAATCTCAGATTTGCCGCGCTTCGCCGCACTGCCACACCACTCCGCTCGGTCCAGCCGCCAACCTGGCTCCGGAAAGCGACTCGACTTAAGTCTTTTGCCCCGGCTAAGCCATCCCCACCGGGTCGACATCCACAATCCAGCCCCTCGGCAGATTGAGCGACGGCAATATTCGATTCGGTCCACCTCCGCGCAGAAAAAGTTGCCAGCGGTATCTGCCTCGCGTCCGAAAGGCAAAAGCTGGCACCGGGCCAATCATGTTACAGCCTTCCGGCAGGCTACTCGCTATGAGACGGTACACCCTTTCGGCTTCCCGACGACAAGCCTCCTCGTTGGTGTGACTGTAGATTAACCGCACCAACTGACTGAAGGGGGGATAGTTATACTGACGCCGGTACTCTATTTCTTTCCGGTAGAACCCAACATAATCGTGCCTGGCGGCTGCTTCGATCGTGTAGTTGTCCGGCGAGTAGGTCTGTATGATCACCTTCCCGGCTTTAACCCCACGACCTGCTCTACCTGCCACCTGACACAGAAGTTGGAAGGTGCGCTCGCTGCTTCGGAAATCAGGAAAATTAAGGCCAGTATCAGCATTGATTATCCCGGCCAGGGTTACCTGTGGTAAGTCCAGTCCCTTCGCTATCATCTGCGTGCCAATTAGCACGTCCGCTTTATGGTCACGAAACTTCCCCAGCAACTCCTCATGAGCATATCTTCTCGTCACGACGTCCCTGTCCCAGCGCAGTACCCTTGCCTGTGGGAAGAACTGCTTTACCTCCTCCTCTACTCTTTGAGTACCGATGCCCAGAAACCTCAGATGGCGCCGCATACACTGAGAGCAACTCTGCGGTATCGGCAAAGAATAGCGGCACCGGTGGCAAATCAACCGCTTCTCCACCGAATGATACGTCAGGGCTATGGAGCACCTGGGACACCGGAAGACAAAACCGCAGTTAGGACACCGAACGAAAGTGGCGGTGCCTCGCCTGTTCAGGAAAAGAATAATCTGCTCCTCCTGCGCCAGGACCTCTGCCATCGCACTCAGTAAGGAACGACTGAACAGGCTCAGGTTTCCAGCCTTGAGTTCCTCCCTCAGGTCAACCACCGTTACCTCCGGCAGAGGCGAATACCCTCTAGGCGTAATCCTTTCCTTCAACTCAACCAGACGATACTGGCCTTGCTGTGCCTTATGGAAGCTGCCAATATCCGGCGTCGCGCTGCCCAGGATCACGACTGCCCGACTCAGTTCTGCCAGCTTGATGGCCACATCCCGGGCATGATAGCGGGGCGACTTGTCTTCTTGCTTATATGTCCACTCATGCTCTTCGTCGATGATGATAAGTCCCAGATTGGGAAGGGGCGCGAACAAAGCGCTCCGGGGCCCAATGACCACATCGCAGTTCGCATCTCTTATCCACTGCCATTCATCGAATTGCTCTCCCGGGGAAAGACCACTATGTAGCACTGCCACCCGCCCCGGAAAGCGACTCGCGAATCTCTCCACCGTTTGTTGGGTCAAGGCAATCTCCGGAATAAGACAGATACCTTGCTTGCCCGCAGCAACAACTTCTTCCAGGGCCCGCAAATAGATCTCGGTCTTGCCACTACCGGTGACCCCGAACAGCAGGAATACAGGCGCCTCGCCCGACCACACAGCTCCACCGACAATCGCCTCCCGGATTGATTCCCACACTGCCTGCTGCGATGGGGTCAGAACCGGAGCCGGCCAGCTTGCCAGCGCGAGACGAGATAGCGGGTCACGCCTGACCCTGAATCTTTCCACACACACCAGACCCCGCCTTTCCAGAGCCCTCAGGGCAGCCAGGCAAACTCCCACATGTTTTCTCAGCTCGCTAACCGCAATCGGTTCAGCCCGCCCGCCTAAGAATTCCAGAAGTTCCACCTGCTTGCGGGCTCTGGCCTTGTTCAGCTCGGCCTTGGCCGCTTCAACTGCCTCCTTGCCAGCCACCACCCTCACATAGGAAACCGTTTTCGGTCTTATCCTTGCCCCCTTCAGTTCTACCACTTTCCTGATCAACTGCCGCGCCACCAGCTGGTCCGTTACCTGCTTGGCTTTCCTTTTGCCAAGCCTTTTTTCCAGCTCAGGGAGCTTGACCCTCCCCCTCTCCCTGATCGCACACAGCACTTGCCTTTGCTCTGAGGTCAGAGGCAGATCGTCTTTCAGGTCTACCGGCTCAAAATAGGTAACTGCCCGCCTTTCAAACCCTGGCGGCAGCATCAAAGCCAGCGCGTCGAAGAGCGTGGAAAAGTAATACTCGCTTATCCACTCGGCAAGTTTGATTTGCGTGGGCGAAAGCAGAGGAAAATCAGTGATGACGCCAGCTATTTCTTTCGTGTCTTCAACTGCTGGCTCGTCGGACAACCCGACGACAATCCCCTGGACAACTCGAGGGCCGAATGGTACCCACACCCCCTGCCCCACGTTGATTTCAAGCCCGGGCGGTATAGCATAGCAGAAAGTGGCCCGCCTTGCTGGTGAATTTACCGCCACCTCTGCGTAGTTCATCCAACGGCCTGTTCCCCTTGTTGACCCTCTTCAGTTTTGGGCTCTTCCTCGGCCAGGACCGGCTCCAGTGCCTTTTCTCGCCTCTCCTTCAGACGGGCCTGCTTGGCGCTCAGCCTGCGCAGATAATAAAGTTTGGCTCGCCGGACCTGCCCATGTCTGAGGACTTCCACGCTCTGGACAAATGGCGATTGAAAAGGAAAAGTCCGTTCCACTCCCACACCATAAGATACCCTCCTCACCGTAAAGCTTCCCCCGTCAACGCCACGCCTCATCCTGATTACCACCCCCTGAAAGTGTTGCACTCGCTCCTTATCCCCTTCTTTCGTCCTCAAACTAACCCTGACTGTATCCCCGGCGGCAATCTGAGGGATGCTGGGATTCATTTTTGGCTTAACAAATTCTCTAATATCCATTTGCGCTCCTCTTCGCAAAGATTTGCTTTCTCCAGAAGGTCAGGACGCCGCTTCGCCGTTCGCAAAATAGCCTGACGGCGTCGCCACCTGGCAATTTCGGCATGGTTTCCTGATAGCAGAACGTCGGGCACTGGCCAGCCGCGGTATACCTGAGGCCGAGTGTATTGCGGATATTCCAGAAGTCCATCGCTATGTGAATCGCTCCTGATGGACTCCTCCGACCCCAATACCCCCGGTATGAGCCTGACCACAGCGTCTACCACCACCAGCGCTGCCACCTCCCCTCCACTGAGGACGTAATCCCCTATGCTGATCTCGTCGGTAGCCAGGTACTCGCATACTCTTTCGTCCACGCCTTCGTAATGCCCACAGATCAACATCAGATTCGAATGCTGCGCCAGTTCCTGCGCTACCGATTGAGAGAAAAGCCGGCCCTGCGGACTCAGCAATATGATCGGCACCTCCCCCTCACCAATTTCTTGCCTCACCGCTTCCACTGCCTCGAAGATGGGCTCGGGCTTGAGTACCATGCCCGGCCCCCCACCATAAGGATAGTCATCCACCGTGCGATGTTTGTCGTGACTGTAGTCGCGAATATTGTGCACCACAACATCCACCAGTCCCCGCTCCCGAGCCCGCTTTATGATGCTCTGGCTGAGCGGAGAGGCGAACATTTCCGGGAAAAGACATAAAATATCGATACGCATGGTTTCCCTTCGCCAACGCCTTCAAAACACATAATCTTACCATGCGAAAGCCAACAAAACAAAACCCACGAGTTAGCCCATACCACCCGACCACCAACAGACCAGGATCGCAGCGCTAGCCAGTTCAGCACCGCTAAAGCGAAGGGGT
>FWPV01016572.1_pt1 | contig 10363 bp, 7 predicted proteins | sample 2228371 | NCBI WGS metagenome assembly FWPV01 (sample SAMEA103939776, study PRJEB20133) | metagenome
CATCCTTATAGATATCTTTAAAAGGCTTTGTTAAGGGGTTGGTATAAAGATCGGGAACCTCTTCATGGTTCCCATTTAGGAGAAGTTTTTCATTGAATTGATGCTCCCCAACCTTTAAATTCCATATATCATAACCCTCAGAAAACCCAAAGCTACAGACTTTTAATAGCTCTTTTTGGGAGTTCAATATTAGCTTTATTACGCCTTTATAATCGATAAGGGTTTCTTTTAGGAAGGATAAAAATATTATTGATAAGGAGACCAGATCTTTCTCCTGGATATAATTGAGGAATTTTTCTTTTAAGTCTATAAAATTGAAGTTTTTCTGTACCATCAATTATTAAATATACAATTTAACTAAAAATTAGAAATTTAAAAGAGAATTCTTTCTTTATTATTTTTTATCATTTTGTTTATATTTAATCATTATTTTAACACTTCTCTTTCAATTTTTAAAGGTATATGTTTATTTTTTCTTTAAAAAAAGATTGGCATGTAAATTGCAAATTAAAAATTTTAAATCTTCTTTAAGAGGTTTAAATATGTTCAATCAATTTAAACAGTGGTATGAAAGAAGGCATGATTATGCCAGGGATTGGAAGAAAAAAACGGGGGGTAAAGTTATAGGATATTTTTGTACTTATTTGCCTGAAGAGATCCTTTATGCTGGAGGCGTTCTCCCCATCCGAATTTTAGGTGGTCATCATCCTCAGAGTGTAGGAATTTCTGAACCCTATATTTTTGGAATGTATTGTCCTTTCTGTAGAGATTGTCTCGCCCAAGGATTGCAAGGGAAGTATGAATATCTCGATGGAATTATGATTGCGCAATCTTGCATCCACATACGACAGGCTTTTTCCACATGGAGGCAGCGTATTCCTCACAATTTCGATCATTATATTTCAATGCCGGTAAACATCGGACTACCACAAGCCTCTATTCCATTCTTAAGAAAGGAATTAGAGATTTTTAAAGGTGCTCTAGAGGAATGGATTGGAAGGAAGATTTCGGAGGAGGATTTGAGAAATGGGGTTGAAATTGTCAACAAAAACCGTCAGGCTATGAGGAAAGTTTATGAACTGAGGAAAAATCAAAACCCGAATTTGACTGGTCTTGAGGCATTATATATGGTCGTGTCAAGCCAACTTACGGATAAGAAAGAACATACAGATGTTGTTCAAGACCTTTTTGCTAAAGGACTTTCTAAAAGAGAGCTCGGAAGGGGGTCTAGTATTAGACTCATGACAATTGGAAGCGAGAACGACGATGTCCAATTCCTCGAGATGGTAGAAAGTTTAGGGGCGACCATCGTGATTGAAGACCATTGTACAGGAAGTCGGTATTTCTGGAATGAGGTGGAGCCGAATTATAAAGATCCATTAACCGCCATCGCCGAAAGATACATCAAAAGAATTCCTTGCCCTCAAAGGGATTGGTCCCCAGAACGGAAGAGATTTGGGCAACTTCTCAGATTCATTGATGATTTCAAAGTTCAAGGCGTTATTCTGATTCAGCAGAAATTCTGTGACCCCCATGAGTTAGATATCCCTGCCCTTAGAGATTTATTGAACAAAAGGGGAATTAAAAATTATTTTCTAGAGTTCGACATAACAATTCCTTTGGGACAGTTTAAGATAAGGATGGAAGCTTTTTTGGAAACTTTTAAATCGGAAGAACTTTTTCCGGAAGGGCTCTTTTAGTGATTATAACAAAATAATGGAGAAGAGGGATGAAAACCTATCCAACAGAAGGTTTAAAGTGTTGGGAAAAGGCCAAGGAATTACGCATTAAATATTATCGAGATTACATGATAGCAAAGGAGCGAGGAGGAATTAGATGGGCTGGCAATTCACCCAGTATTGATGCCATTCCATACGGTTTAGGAGACGATGTGTATCACCTTACAGGAGAACCCTATGGTGCGAGTATAGCATATGATAAAGAATTTGCGAGGAAATGTCATGAGGCTGTAGAAGCCAGAGGTTATGCCCGAGACCTCTGTGCTTACATGAGAAACTACTGGGGTTCAATTCTGCTTAACAAATTTGCGTTTGGTGGTCCTTTTCCTAAGCCTGATTTCATGTGGGCTCTTCACTGTTGTTGTAGCCATGGCAAATGGTATCAAGAGGCAAGTAGACTTGAAGGAGGTATCCCCTTTTTTGTCATGGATTGGAGCGCAGGGATGTATTATTGTTGGGATGAAATAAAACAAGATTATATCGTCAAACCAAATCGAGAGCATATGATTCGGTATATGGTGGATCAAATGGAAGAAGGGATTGAATGGCTTCAGAGAGTCACAGGTAGAAAATACGATGACGAAAAGTTAATTCTTGCAGCGAAAAATTACTTTGAGAGCACCTCATTATGGGCTGAAATTTGTTCCTTAAATAGCGCCATACCTGCTCCGATGGACGAAAAAATGATGTATTCACTATACGTTTTTAGTGCACTACATAAAGCCCACAAAGAGGTAGTAGATTTTTACAAAGAATTAAGAGATGAAATAAAGGATCGTGTATCTAGGGGAATTGCAGCCATTCCTAACGAAAGAGCAAGAATTATGAGCGATATTCAGCCTCCATGGGGTTTCTTAGAGATTTACCGATATATGGAAACTTATGGGGTGGTGAGCGTAGGTTCTTTTTATACTTTTACCCTAATGGGGCACTGGGAGTTTGCAGAAGATGGAAGTTTGCGAAAGAGGACTACACCCATGGAAAAAGGGATTGAAATTAAGTCAAGAGGCGATGATTTGAGGTTGATAGCTGATTGGGTTTTAGGGTTGTTCATGGCTCAGATATTTTATGATCATAGGTTTAAAAGTCAAATTATGAAAAAAATTTACAGACAATGGAAGTGTCAAGGGATCATCATGCACTTCAACCGAGGATGTGAAGGTCTTACCCTCGGCGTAGCAGAAAATAGACTTGCCTTAGTAGAGGCAGGTATTCCAATAGCTTATTATGAAGGGAATATGGGTGATGAAAGAGAGTTCGAAATTGCTACAGTAAAGGAGCAGATTACTGCTTTCGTTGAATCATTGGGATTGATTAAGTAAATTTGGAGGGAGAAGATGATTGCGGTTGGGATAGATATGGGCGCAAAAAACATCAAGGCTGTCATTGCCAAAGACTATGAGCCAATTGGAAGGAGTTTTGTTGAAACTGGATTAGATCGACTAACTTCAGCTAATATAGCCCTCAAGGAGGCTCTAAAAAGTGCAAGGGTAGGTGAAGAAGAGGTGAATATTATTGTTGTTACAAATAAAAAAAAAAAAGCAGTTACATTTGCTCAGAAGGATTTTACTGTGATAGCCTGTAATGCTAAGGGAATTATTAAATTTTTTCCGTCTGTTAGAATGGTAGTTGATGTTGGGGCAGAAGAAGCAAGGTGCGTAAGGCTTGATGAAACGGGCCGAGTGATCGAATTCGCTATTAACGAGAAATGTGCCGCGGGGGCAGGTGCATTCATGGAGGCAATGGCGAGGGCAATGGAATTAACTATTGAAGAGTTTTCGAGGATTTCATTTTACTCAACGAAAACAATACCGATTAATGCACAATGTGCTATTTTTGCTGAATCGGAGGTGGTTTCACTCATTCATAGCGAAACTGACAGGGCCGATATCGCTAAGGCAGTATATGATGCTATGGCAGCAAGGATAGGTGCCATGTCCCAAAGAGTAACAAAACAAAAAGACATTGCTTTAATTGGAGGAATGGCCAGAAGTATTGGTTTTGTAGACTCATTGAAAACTTTCTTAAAAGAAGATTTATTGATTCCAAAAGATCCTGAGTTTGTGACGGCTTATGGGGCTGCATTGTTAGGGTTAGAAGGAGAGGAGGCGTCAAAGGAGGTTTAGAAATGCAGGGAGAAAGAAGGGAGTATTGGAGGTGGCCTGAATATCACTGGCATGATTCTCAATATGACTGGAGAGATGGAAAGATAATAACGGCTGGTGTAGATGTTGGCTCAGTAAGTTCCCAAGCAGTGGTTCTTATAGATAATAAGATGTATGCATGTTCAAATTTGAGAACTGGCCATAGCAGTCCTGAAAGCGCTCGAAAAGCAATTCAATGGGCTTTAGAAGGAACAGAAATTAGAATCGAGGATATTCACTATATTATTGGAACAGGTTATGGTCGAGTCAAAGTTCCTTTTGCAAATAAAACAATAACAGAAATTGCCTGTCATGCAAGAGGGGCTGTAGAGATCTATGGTAGCAATGTTAGGACTGTTCTTGATATGGGTGGACAGGATTTAAAAGCAATTAGGTGTGATGAAAGAGGAAAGGTCCTTAATTTCTTAATGAATGAAAAGTGCGCAGCTGGTACTGGGAGAGGTATGGAGGTAATGGCGGACCTACTTGGAGTTCCCATAGAAGAGGTAGGACCAAGGTCTTTCCTCATTGATGAAGAACCTCCACCGGTTAGTAACACTTGTGTTTTATTTGCAAAATCAGAAGCCCTTGGGCTTCTTAGAGAAGGATGGTCAGTGGAAAAAGTACTTGCAGCTTATTGTTCAGCAATGACGGAAAGAGTCTACATGTTATTGCAAGAGATAGGTATTGAAAGAGAACTTGCTATTACAGGTGGTATATCAAAAAATATTGGTATTGTTAAAAGACTAATTAATAAATGTGGATTTGAAACGTTGAAGACTGATAAAGATCCTCAACTTGCTGGGGCCTGGGGAGCCGCTCTATTTGCAAAAGTTTTATTTGAGAAGGAGAAGGGGCAAAAGAAACTATAATATGGGTTCAATTTTGATAGATGGGCAGAAGATTAATTTTCAAAAAGAAAAAACCATTCTTAGCCTTGCTTTAGAAAATAATATATACATCCCTCATCTCTGTTCACGCATTGGACTTCCATCGCCTAAAGGTTTCAAATCAACAAATATTATATATCGTGGGGATAAAGTATACTATGGTGAAGAAGGGATTGAATATGAAGGTTGTGGTTTATGTGTCATCGAGATTAAGGGCAGGAATGGATTTATCTCTTCTTGTACAACTTTTGCAGAAGAAGGTATGGTAGTTTCAACTAATACTCCGCAACTACTTCGTTTGAGGGAAGAACGGATCGCTCATATTCTTAAAAAACATCCTCATGAATGTCTGCTTTGCCCTGAAGTTCGAGGGTGTGATAGGAATATTTGTTCAATAAAAATACCTGAAGGAGAAAGATGTTGTTGGAAATTTGGAGTTTGCGAAATTCAGAGGATATCAGAGTTTATAGGTATAAAAGGAGGATTACCACCTTATAAAATTCATAAAGAGGTAGTAGAAAATCCATTTTTTATAATTGATTACAATTATTGTGTAGGTTGTCTCAGGTGTATAGTGGCATGTAAAGAGATTGCAGGGGCAGAGGCCCTTGCCTTTACTAAGATTGAAGGGGAGATAATCGTAGGGTTTAAGGAAAACACTTTGAATAAGGCGAATTGTAAATTTTGTGGAATTTGTGTAGAAGTTTGCCCTACAGGGACTTTACGTGATAAAGATATTAAGATGGTTTCTGAAAAAGAAACTATTCTCATCCCATGTAGGAATACCTGTCCTGCTGGAGTAAATGTGCCCCAATACGTTCAACAAATTAGTGAAGGGAAATTTGACGAATCCTATCAAACCATTCTTGAAGATGACCCCTTTCCCTCTATCTTGGGAAGAGTTTGTCATAGCCCTTGTGAATCAGTATGCCGGAGGGGGAAATTGGATGAACCTGTTTCAATAAAATATTTGAAACGCTCCGCTTCTTTTTATAATGGGAAAATAAAACTTTTTCATAAAAAGAGGCTAAGAGGAAAAGTAGCCATTATAGGCTTAGGTCCATCAGGATTAAGCTGTGGATTTTATCTTTCCTTAATGGGTTATGATATAACTGGATATGATCTTTTTCCTAAGGCTGGTGGTATGCTAAGGGTAGGTATTCCTCCTTATAGATTGCCCAAAGATATTCTTGATTTGGAGTTAAGGAAGTTTGATGAACTTGAAATTAAAATGTATACAGGGGTTAAAATAGAATCGACCGATTCTTTGATTTCCGAAGGTTATGACGCGATATTCCTTGGTTTAGGTGCACATAAAAGTAGAAAAATATTGATTCCTGGGGAAGAAAGTTTAGTTGATGGAATTGAATTTTTAAAAAAATATAATCTATCGAATAGAATTGATGTTGGGGAGAAAATAGGAATTATAGGAGGGGGAAACGTAGCCATTGATGTGGCAAGGATCCTTATCAGGGAAAATCGGCGTGATATCACTATTTTTTACCGGAGAACAAAAGAAGAAATGCCTGCTTTTCGAGAAGAGATAGAAGCAGCGTTAGATGAAGGAGTGAAAATAGAATTTCAAACAATTCCTTTAAAAATAGAGAAGGATGGACAGATACGTGTCAAGTTCATTAAGATGAGAATGAGTAGCGAAATGGATGAATCAGGAAGAAGAATAGCTCTTCCCATTGATGGAAGTGAATATTGGCTTTTATTTGACGATGTTATTTCAGCAGTAGGTGAAGTTCCGGACATTCCAAAAGGAATGAAAGATTTAGAAGAGGATGGGAAAATATGGATCAACCGAGAAACTGGGATGACCAAAAAAAAAGGAGTTTTTGCTGGAGGTGATGTTGTAACAGGGCCTCGAACAGTAGTGGAGGCAGTGAAAGCAGGTAAAAAAGCCGCGCTATCTATAGATCGGTTTTTAGGAGGTAATGGTGACTTTAAATGCACAAAAACAACATCTTATTTTAAAACTCATTGGCAATTTAACAAAGGAGGAAGAATATACCCAAAAACATTAAATCTGAATGACCGACTTAAAGGACATCAGGAAGTTATCTCAGTATTTACAAAGGGAGAAGCTCAGAAGGAGGCCAGTAGGTGTTTAAGATGTTCTTTCAGATTTATGATCCCTAACGCCATATACCCCCCAGAAAAATTGATCCCTTTCATTGAAAATAATTTGTTAAATCTTCCAGAAGAAGAAGGGGTTTACCAATTATTTGATGAAGGGAGAAATCTTTATAAAGTTGTAGGCACAGAGAATTTACGTCAGAGTCTTTTAACTGAGATCAGGATTAAAATTCCTGTAAAATATTTTACTTATGAAAAAGAATTAATGTATACTTCAAAGGAAAGGCAGATAATACAACAATATTTGAAAGAAAATGGGAAACTACCCCCAGGTAATGATGAAATAGAAGAATTGTTCTAGGTAAAGATGATGGAGTGGGGATGCGATTAGAATATCGCACATATGAAGAAGCGAGAGAAAAATTTAAATGGAGTGAACGGTGGGAAGTCTTCGACGGAAACAAACAAAAATTCAATATTGCTCATGAATGTGTAAGCAGACATTCCTCTGAGAAAATAGGGATTAGAATAAAATTTGATGACCGACATGAGGAAATCTACACATTTAGAGAATTTGATAGATATGTTTCTCAATTTGCAAATTTTCTTGAAAGAATTGATATCCGAAAAGAGGATCGTGTTATTTTACTTCTCCATCCTTCTTTAGAATTTTACGTTAGTATGTTTGGTGCTCTTAAGAGGGGAGCAGTTGTTGTTCCTTGTTCCCCCCTTTTTGGACCGGAAGCCATATCTTTTCGGGTTGAAAATTCTAATGCAAAGGCCATTGTGTCTAAAAAAAATACTGTCAGTTTAATTGAGAAGAAGTTTGCTAACCAATTACAATTAATTGAAGTAGAAAGTCTTTTATCTGAAATCAGAGTTGAAAAGGATGTATATCATCCGGATACTTCCGCGGATAGCATAGGAATGATACAATTCTCCAGTGGTACCACAGGTGAACCGAAACAGATTGTTTATCGTCATGAAGCTCTTACGGTGTTTGCCCCTCTTATTAAATTTGTTGTTGGGCTTCAGCCCGACGATAATTTCTTTTGTCCCTCATCGCCAGCATGGGGACATGGAATTTGGTTTGGGACAATGGGACCGTTAATTTTTGGGCGTGCAATAGGGGCTTATTCTGGAAAATTTGATCCCGAGATTCTCCTTGAGGCTCTTGAAAAATTTGAGATTACAAATATGTCGGCTATTTCATCACACTACCGTTTAATTATGAACTCTGGGAAGATTGATAATTATAGACTGAAGATTAAAAGGATGACTTACACAGGTGAAGTTATGCCTTTGGATGTCATTCATTATTTTCAGGAAAAACTAGGGATTACTATTCATGCTATGTATGGTTCAACTGAAACAGGCCCGATATGTTCCGATTTTGCAGGATTTGAGGATTGGAAGGTGAAACCTGGAAGTCTAGGAAAGCCTATGCTCGGTGGTAGAAGAGTGACCGTTCTTGATGAATGTGGGAAGGAATGCCCTCCGGGTAAAGAAGGGCAGATAGCTCTTTGGAACGGTAAGCAATGGGTTAGAGCAGGCGATATTGTTTACCAAGACGAAGAGGGATATTTTTGGTATAAGTGTAGGGCTGATGATGTCATCATATCCTCGGGGTATACAATTGGCCCAATAGAGGTGGAAGAGGCTATAAAGAAACATCCGGCAGTGGTTGAAGTTGCGGTGGTGGGAAGCCCTGATAGGGAAAGAGGAGAAGTGGTAAAAGCCTTTATAAAAACAAGCCAGAATCCTACCAAGGAATTAAAAGAGGAGATACAGCAATTTGTGAAATCTAATTTAAGCAAACATGAGTATCCAAGAGAGATTGAATTTTTGGATGAATTGCCAAAGACTCCAGACGGTAAAATTAAGAGGAAAGAACTCAGAGAAAGGGAGAGAATAAAAAAACTTGTGCAATAAAAATTTTGGGTTTTATTTAAACACATCAATTTTTGAGTAAATTGGAAATATAATCAACGTAGGGAGGAGTGGATTTGACGAAAGAAGTCAAAATGGCGGAAGGAACTTTTACACAAGAATTAATTGAGGAGATGCGGAGCAAAATCGGTTTAAAGCTTCGAACAGAGGACGCAATTTTTAATGAAGAAGTAACCAGGGTAGCCATCAGGAAATTTGTAGATGGTATAGGTGATTCCAATCCTCTATGGCGAAATGAGGATTATGCCAGGAAAACTCGTTACGGAAAAATTGTTGCCCCTCCCTCATGGGTTTTTAGCGTTCTTGGAGGAGTACAATTTGGATGGAGGGGGTTAGCAGGCTTTCACTCAGGAAGTGAATTTTTTTTCTACAAGCCAATTCTATTAGGAGATAAAATTTCTGTAGAAGAAATTTTTACTGGTTTTGAAGGTCCTAAGCCAAGCTCTTTTGCTGATTTAATGGTTGTTGATTATTTTGATGATATATACCGCAATCAAAGGGACGAAATCATCACCAAGGTAACACGATGGGTAATTAGGACCGAAAGAAGAAGGGCGAGAGAGAAAGGAAAATATCAAAAAATTATCTTTCCCCATCCATGGACTGAAGAAGAACTTAAAAAAATTGAGGAAGAGGTTCTAGATGAAAAGATTAGGGGATCAAATCCTCGGTTTTGGGAGGATGTTCAGGTAGGAGACGAATTACCTCCTTTGGTGAAAGGCCCCTTGGGACTAACAGACATGATAGCCTATTTTATTGGAGGAGGGTCCCCTGTCAAACTGGAGGCTCATAGTGTTGCCCTCCAAAAGTATCGTCAAAAACCTCAATGGGCTTTTCGTGATCCACAAACTTTTGCCCTTGAGCCTATTTTCGCTGTACATTACAACATATCTGCGGCCAATGCTATGGGGTTGCCTTACCCTTATGATGTTGGAACCCAAAGGCATTGTTGGCAGATTCAGTTAATTACGCATTGGATAGGGGATGATGGTTGGCTTAAGAGATGTAGAGCAGAATATCGTAAATTTGTTTATCTTTCAGATGTTTTATGGATTAAGGGAAAGGTTAAAAATAAATATATAGATGAAGAAGGAGAACCCTGCGTCGATATCGAAACTTCGGCTATTAATCAGCGTGGTGAAGATGTTATGCCGGGAGATGCTACGGTAATTCTTCCTTCCCGAGAAAAAAATTTATGGCCTCTGGATAAAAGACTTTGATAGTTAAGGGATCTTTTTTATATAAGATTTTATATTAGACTTAATAATTTTTTTTCAAAGAAAGAAATTTGAATATTGACTTAGAATTATTGTCCTAAGATACGGGGTATTTTTCTTAAATTGGATGTTATTCTGCCAATAAGATAGACCCCCAAAGGTCCATGTACGTCTTTTTTTGCACATGGGAAAATAAGGGAAAAAACTTTCCATTGAATGACCCCATATATATACTAACCTTAAAATAATGTATTTATAATCTTCCGAGGATTTGGGAGGCGACGGTGTTTCGCTGAATCTGTCCTGTCCCTTCAAGCAACCAGGTGGCCAGGGCGTCGCCC
>FWPV01016573.1_pt1 | contig 10362 bp, 11 predicted proteins | sample 2228371 | NCBI WGS metagenome assembly FWPV01 (sample SAMEA103939776, study PRJEB20133) | metagenome
ATGCGCCCTGGAGAAATTCACGGGCTGAAGTGGAAGTACATCGATTTCGAAAAACGTCTGATTACCATTCGCGAAACCATCGTGGATGACTACGAAGAGACGCCAAAGACGGCGGATTCCAATCGAGATATCCAGATGGCGCCACAGGTGTATGAAGCCCTTAAAACCCAATGGGAAGTTACGGGCAAGAAATCACCTTATGTATTTGCCAACGGTAACGGTGGCCCACTGACCAACCGCAATATGAGTAACCGGGTGTGGTACCCCATGCTGCGCTCACTCGGGTTAAAACTCCGTACACCCTATCAAACCCGGCACACCTTTGCCACGCTGATGCTGGCCGCAGGTGAATCACCGGAATGGATTGCATTTCAGATGGGGCATTCGTCTACAGAAATGCTGTTCAAGGTGTACTCGCGCTATGTACCCAATTTGACCCGTCGTGATGGCTCAGCCTTTGAGCGCATGTTAGCCGCCAACTTGGGACCAGGTGCGGCGCCTTCTGTAGTTGCGCCTGTCGTTCATTCGCCTGCGGCGGTGGTACCGAAGAAAGCCGTGTTGGCGAAAGCACAGGCGGATAAGGCCTCAAATGTCACGGTTCCAGAAGTGACGCCCGCCGTCACACCCGTCATTACACCCGCAGTCGATGTAAACCCAGCTTCCAAAACTGCCATTCAAAACCCCTGGTTGCAGATGTTTGAAAGCTACCAAAGCAATAACCCACAAGGAGAATAACAATGAAAATCCATAGACTTGTACCCAGTTTTGATAGCCGCAGCACCCAGGCCCGAATCTACAAAGCACATGACGCCCTTGGGTCCCGAATGCGCGATGTGGCCATGCCCGAAACCACTTATATCCGTCGCAATCAGGGTTCGCCATTTAAAGGCGTCTTTGAGGGCTTGAATGAGCCGCAGTTTGGCAAGCTCGGATTAAGCATCAGTGTTTCCAAACGCGGGTTTATCGCTGAGAACACTTATGAAGATGGCGTGAATTACGCCAAGGTGGCATTGCCTGTGTATTGCGCACTGCGCAAGAGCTACAAAGGCATGTTGTTTGTCAATCTGGCACACCGGGGTGCAGACACGCTTAGCGATTACAGTTCGCTTGAGATTGACACACGCGTGCTGGAGTGTGCAATGAAAGTCGGCGATTACTACTGGGTCAACACAATAATCCCATCGTACAGCGGCCTGGATTGCAATCCATTTGACTACGCCCAAGCAGTGCTTCCTGCCACCTTGCAGCAAGCTGGTGGCGATGAGGTAATCGACACTGCAAGCCTGTGTGGATTTCTCAGTGAGGTGTTTCGGTTTCTCAACCCCGAAGACCGCTCGCTGTATTTGGAAATCATGGGGCAGACTAAGCGCTTTAACAAATTCCTGAAATATGCAGCTTCCACACGCAGCCACCATAACCAAGAGCATGGGTTGCTATTGCACACCGCGGAGACTGTGGCAAATGTCCTGCTCAAGGCCTTAGCCACAACGCAAGCGGAACGTGTGTCTAGCAAGCCACCATTTGATTTGAGTCTTACGCTTCTGGCCGCACTGCTACACGATGCCGCAAAGGTCGATGAGTACTACCGCTTAGCTCCCGATGTGTACTCATCCAACTTGAATTGTGAACTCTTGGGGCACGAGCAAACCATGCTCAAGTGGATTGCGGTGGCCTGCGCTGTATCTGGATGTTATCCAACCGATCGTGAGCTACAACTGGAGCATGCCATCTGCGCTGTCAAAAAGCAGCACGATCAATCGGGTGCCAGAAAACGTAAAACACCAGAAAGTTTTGTATTGCATGAAGCCGATTGCGCCAGCGCTCGGGCATTCGACAAAAGCGAGATCAGTGTCTTACTCACCCACCAATTTGTTCAGGGAGAAGCAGCATGAGTAATAGACGTTTTAGAGATGGTACAGACAGGGGTGCTCGTATGTTGAGCGAAACAATGAGATCACAAATTTTCCGCGAATCAGATACAGATCCGATTTGGAATGAGTATGTGTATGTGGGTGCAGCCAATATTCTTGTCCCCCGTAAACGGAAAGACGAAACGTTGGACAAACTGCGCATGCTGGAGCGAGATCGGTTTGTCACGCAACTTTCAAGCCCAGATTTTCAGCAAGATCTTTGGGACTTTGTGGACTCTGAAGAGTTTGAGTATTTGAGAAAGAAGTGGCTAGCAAATTCGGAGAATAGTGACCACCGTGCCTTTCAAGACGAAATCGATGAAGAAGTTCAAGTGCTGAAAGCCCTGAAAAATGTTGAGGATCTTAAAACACCACACAATTCCAAAGATTTCATTTCGCAGGTCGAGAGCTGCATGAGCGATATCGCTGATTACAGCGCGCTGCATGAGGGGATGGTCCGATTGTTCACCGCGAAATCAGTCATGAACTTTGTTGAAGAAATTGGTGAGGACAGCGATCGTATAGCGCGGGCTTGGCGCATGTTTGTCCACATGGCCAAATTCAATGGGTTCAGAAAAATTATCAAGCAAAGCACCGAGCTTGAGGAAAGACTGAAGTTGCTTCGTGAGCAATTTCCGAATTTCGCGCATGTGGTTGATCACGTGATTGGACAGTTGCGCGTATGGCCCTTGAAACAAGAGGATAAACAGCGGCTCAAACCCCTTAATCTTAATGGTCCCAAGGGAACGGGCAAAAGTGCTTTTGCCAAGGCATTGGCTGAGGCGCTTAATACTCGATATGACTACGTGAACATCGCCTCCACATCCATGGGGGGGGTATTAACGGGCATCAGTAATAAATGGGGTAACGGACAAGCAGGCCTGATTTTTTCATCATTGGCCAGAAGTGAAACCGCATCGCCTTTGATCTTGCTCGACGAAATCGATAAGGCCGACAGGAACTCTCAATTCCCAGTTGAAGGCGCGTTGCTGGCCTTGCTGGAGCCGCAAACATCGCAGGAATTTCACGATGAATTTGGCAACCTTCAATTTGATGCGTCGCGGATCATCTACGTGGCCACAAGCAATGATACGAGCTTGATTTCGGATCCAGTCAAATCGCGCTTTGACAGTTTCGAGATCAGTTACCCCAACCGAAATCAGCGAGAGGTGATTATCAGCAATATGCTGAGAAAGTCTTATATGAATATTCGATTCTCGCCAGCGGCAATCGGTTTGATGGCCAGCCAGGATGTTGATCTGCGTAACTTACAGAGCCTCTTGGACAAAGTAGTTAGGCAACACGTTGATACCGTACTGAATCAAATGGTATCAAGCAGCGCCAAGGCGCCAGAGGGCATTGAAGGTGATCACACCATCGAGCAAGCCAATGATGGGGACTGCGCCTCATTACATGGTGAGCAGGTCATTGAAGAATCGACGGTACGGGTTTGCCTGCAGGACATGGGATGCAAGACCAAAGCCCACTTCGGGTTTGTGGAGGTATAAGCCATGGCTGTAATCAAATACTGTGAGGAGGGCATTCGATATGTTGACTACTGGTCGGTGCTTAAGGTGATCAATGATCATGAAGTGACCTACCGCCTGTTGTCGTCTACCGATGATGTTGTCTTTGACAGGTGGCGATTGAATTCCGGGATTGTAAACTTCACCCTGGAACAGGGGCTCGTGGACTTTCATGGATACTCGGGGTCAGTGTACCGATGCAGGCTTGAAGATGAGATGCTCAATCCGATCATGGCCAGTATGTTGACCCAATGGCAAGACAGATTTGAGAACCCAAACTATTCGATTAGAGCCATCGGCTTTGATCAGTTTGTGATCGAGTGGGAAACCCAAAAACCGAAGTGGAACTAAAAAAGATGAACACACAACAAGAAGACATCGCATCGATTCCACAGGCCAATGTGTTGGTGATCGATTTGGAAGCCACGTGTTCAAACGATGAAAGCATTACTGGCTCGAACATGGAAATCATTGAAATCGGGGCGTGTTGGGTCAACCCCAAGGGGGAGATTCTCGACACGTTTCAAAGCTTTGTACGCCCTGTGGTCAACAGGATTCTTACCCCCTTTTGTACCCAGCTCACAACTATCACTCAGGACGAAGTGGATGGGGCACCAACCTTTGATCAGGTCGCACCGTTGCTTCAGGAATTTGCGGTCAAACATATCGAGGCAAATAGTATCTGGACGAGCTGGGGAAATTACGATCGCAGCCAGTTTGGGCATGACTCGGCTCGCCACGGTGCGGAAAACCCTGTGGCTCATCTTCCGCATGCGAACCTGAAAAAGATCTTTGCCAAAAAGCGGAAGATCAAACGGACGGGGATGATGGGGGCTCTTCAGATCGCAGGTATTGAGCACAGCGGCGAGCATCATCGAGCATTGGATGATGCGATCAATATTTCGAAGTTGTTAAGGGCGGTTTTGTAATGCCAGCTAAACGAATGCCCATCTTTTGTCATCATTTACCTCATGAAATAACACTGAACGTCAAATGAAAAGCTATCAATTTGCGACGCTGAGAATGGCACTCGTAGTGTTTGGTGATGCGAGAAAAGCGAGATCGTGGATGTCCAGGCCTCAAAAAGCGTTGGATGATAAAAGTGCCTTTGAGGTCATAGAGACCGCTGAAGGATGTGAGCGGGTCAGGGAGTTTCTAAATCAAATAGACCATGGCTATTGTTGCTAGACCTCTCATCTCAGGCCAACTCCTCTTGCGCTTGAGAATTGCTTAAATTCACGAAATTAATGCCCAACTGCACCGCTTTGAAAACCCCGCTATACAACTACGATGCGATCACAATATTAGGAGTTCACTGCGCAGATGTTCTGGGACAACTTTCAAAATCAAATGAAATCACACGCCCGGCGTGCTCACATACAATACGACTGGCACCATTATTTGTCTGTGCTTCAGAAGAAACCCGGGTCATTGCGTAATGGCGCGCTATTTGCTGAATTGCCACCAGCGTTCAAGAAGCTTCAATCCATCTTGCTGCAATGCTCGGGTGGTGACGTTAAGGATGTATCGGGTAACTCCAGTTCCTACTGGGAATTTCAGGATTCAAGGGTATGGCAGATCATCCTGATTGTCGTGGTTTGTGCCTCGGTGGCTCTTTTCTCGCATCACTGGAGCGCCGATGTCCGGAAGTGGACCAAGTTCAGCGCATTTGCTCTCGGGTTGGTGCCTGTCTACTGGTCATACTCTTCAGCCAATCTTGCACAAGAATGGATGAGCAGACAAATGGCCGTGGATGCCCGGGCTTTCTGGAAGGTCATGCTTACGCCCTCTACTGGCAGGCCTACAGGCAGGAACTTGGTGAGGTTAATACATTCGGTGGCATCCAGGCGCTCTATGAAAGATACGGTCCGAATGTAACGCTTAACGATTCCACAGTTTTTCTGAACACTATCAACAGTGCTTCCATTCAAGGGGTGAACAAGGTTCTTGAGTCGGTCAACGTGATGCCCACGCCAATTGCAGTGGGTTTCTACATTACCGTGCTTGGCTACATTCTGCTGATAGTCGCTCTGTCGTCAGGACTGCCCAGGGCAGCCGAGTTCAAGCCAGCCATCGAATTGAATTGAAGTCTTTAACCGCCAACCTGCATGCCCTGAAAATTGTTGGTTTGCCGGTTGAGCGAGTCTAAAAGAAAGTTATTAAACACGTGCATATCTTAGCTACCTTGTCTTCGCATATCTGTTTCTCTCAGGATTCGAACAATCTGTTCATCACTGAATCGGGCTGGTTTCATATCATCTCTCACTTCGCTGAGAGACCATTGTAATTAAGTCACATTGGATCGAAAAATCCGGGGCAGGTCAGGAGGCCTCCGTTAAAAACTCAAATTTGTATTTAACTCAACTGTTCAGTTTTACCAGATCGCTTCTCTATCACTATTTATCGAAAGGATTTCACAAAACTCAACAACAAGGAAACGCCCTCGGTCGGATGGGTCTTTTTTTTAAGAATATCTTCTATTGAACCCCACTTGGCATGTTCAAGTTCCAGTAAAAAGGACTGCGGAACAAATGAAAATCCCATTGCCCAACCCTCAAACTCTCTTTTTGGAATTTGCTGATTGAGTAATTCCATGATGTTGTAATGCATCTTGGACTGCTTTATTTTCTCGTACACGTCTTCAAGATCGTGTTTGGGACCTTCAATATATTGAAAAAATACTGAATCGTAACATAACAGCACGCCCGTGATGTTATGGCGTTCATTGTGTGATCTTGAACTAGTGAGTATGTTTTCAAGGCATTTGCTGCTAACGCAGCTAGTTGCGTTACTTAAGTAAGCGATGCCGTGCATATGTAATTGGTCACATTTCATTTGCGAACCTCTTCATCGACTAATCGTCACGAAAATGAAATTTAAAAGTTAATCGTTTGATTTGAACAGTTTGATCACGTCAGATCAGTAAATTGGGATGTTTTAAAATCGGTGCGAAGTTACTCATTCAAAGAATCCGGGGCGAACCGGAAGGTGAGGTGTTCATGAATTTGATCCAGCGAATCAGATAAATCAATTTTATAAATCGCTCCAAACCAGTTCAAAAATAAGTTATAAAGGTTCTGTACCTGATTCAATTTTAGTCGCTCGTTTTGATTGTTTGAAGTCACTTTATATATTTAGGGAAACTCAACTTTTAAGTCCTAAGCTTGTGGCTTTAGATATTGAACGGTGTTTTCAATTACCTTTATTATATCAAACTCTAGGGTTAAAAGCTCTTTCTTAGACTCCACAATACGGAAGGCGATTTCGATTTGATGATTGAAAGCTGGGTTTGAGGCATGGTAGTACAACTCGTGTTCATAACTAACGAATGAATGCTTATTAAAATTAATCTCGTGTCGTTCGCCATTTTGATCAATAAAGTCAAGCTTGCCTGTGATTCGATTGAAGTCCGTGACTGTGCCCCTCGTGGTAATTAGTCCCTGTGTAGGTCCTAGATTCTGATCATCAAGTATTTTTCGAATCAATACTGTACACGGTGCAAAGTCGTCGGGATTTCGTACACCAGAAAACTTTCTTGATTTGATTTTTTCGCCGAAGTAACTGTTCATGAACTCTTTTGTGACCTGACTTATGATCGGCTGAACCTCGGTTGGTGTCCTGTTCACAAGAGAGCTGGATTTACTTCCATATTTATCCTTTATATCAAAGTAGAAAACGCTGAAATCCATTAATTGCTCGATAAGAAGCTGTACATTGCCCTGTTGTTCTTCATTTGGTCCGATGATCTGTAGGTTCACGATGATCTGCTCTGTGTCTGCGACCGGTTGCGAGCTAAGTTCAAGGTTTATTTGGTCACCAAATTTCACTGCATCCAGCTTCGAGAGCGTCTCGACGAGACTTCTCAGCAGCTTGATTTGATCGCTGTTAAGCGCTTCGGCAACTTTTTGTGTGGTGTGTGCAGAGAGTTCGACATCCCCCGCAGAAAATTTCTGAAGTGTGCTTATGCGATATAGGTTTATTTTGGTGGAGTTCATGTTGTTTCCTAAACGATTAACGTATTGCAAAAGGAGGTGAGAAGTGCGAGTACGCTGGCTTCGGCAAATAGAATTGAGTTAGTTAACGTAAATTGATGTTCCTTTGGCAGGCCAATCCAGAATCGAAGCGTCAGCAGCAGGACACCAAATTTCTTGGTCTGATGAAACAAAGCTGGCTGGAGAGTGGTTCCATTTATGGCTATCGCAAAGTGGCGGACGACCTTCGCGACATTGGTGCCAGATGCGGCAAACACCGCGTGTACAAACTAATGAAGCAAGCCAAGCTTGCTTCACAGCGTGGCTACAACCGAAGGCCTTATATGCGTTCTGGTGCTGTGGCACAAGCTGCACCGAATCGTCTTGAGCAGAACTTCACGGTGCCCCAGCCCAATCAGGCCTGGGTCACAGACATCACTTACATCCGCACCCACGAGGGCTGGTTGTATTTGGCCGTGGTGATTGATTTGTTCTCAAGGCAAGTCGTGGGCTGGTCCATGGGTTCAAGAATTGACACTGAGCTGGTTATCAAAGCTTTGCTGATGGCGGTTTGGAGACGTAAACCCAAGCAGCAGGTGATTGTGCATTCCGACCAGGGCTGCCAGTTCACCAGCAAAGAATGGCAGGACTTTCTCACCACCAACAGGCTGGTGTGCAGCATGAGCCGCAGAGGAAACTGCCACGACAATGCTGTGGCTGAAAGCTTCTTTCAATTGCTGAAGCGGGAAAGAATTCGACGCCGAACCTATGACACCCGAAATCAGGCCCGAGAAGAAATCTTTGATTACATCGAGGTGTTTTACAATCGTAAGCGCAGGCACTCATTCACCAATGGAATGTCGCCTGTGGATTTTGAAAACCAATTTTTAACTGGACTACCCCGCCTATCGTGGACAACTCCCGGCTAATATTTGGACTACCCCGCCTATCGTGGACAACTCCCGGCTAATATTGGACTACCCCGCCTATCGTGGACAACTCCCGGCTAATATTTGAGCATAGGAGAAAGTCATTATGAGTGGACAAAGGTACACCCCAGAATTTAAAGACGAAGCCGTCAAACAGGTCATTGACCGTGGCTACACCATCGCTGAAGTATCCGAGCGACTGGGCGTTTCGTCCCACAGTCTTTACAAGTGGGTCAACGCGGTAAAGCCCACAGAGACCGAGCAGCAAAGAAATGAGCTGCTTGAGGCCAAAAGCGAAATTTTGAAATTGCGTTCCCAACTCCGGCGTACCGAAGAGGAGCGAGATATTTTAAAAAAGGCCGCAAGGTACTTTGCAAGCCAGCCCGAGTAAAGTACCAGTTCATTAATGAGCATCAACAAGAGTTTCGTGTGGCCACAATGTGCAGAGTACTGCGCATTGCCAGGGCTGGGTTCTATGCATGGCTACACAAACCTGTTTCGGACCGTGCGATTGAAGATCACCGATTGTTGGAATTGATTCGGGCTTCTTACTCGGCCAGTCGTGGTGTGTATGGCGCACGTCGCGTGTTTCAGGACATACGAGAGGCCGGTGAGCTTTGTGGCAAACATCGCGTGGCTAAAATCATGCGAGTCAACCAGATCAAGGCTTTGCGCGGGTACAAAGCACCACGTCCGATTGCTGGCAGGCCCTCCATCATTGCCCCGAATCGATTGGAGCGCGAGTTCACCGTCAGTGAACCAGATACAGCCTGGGTCACTGACATTACCTATATTCGAACTTGGCAGGGTTGGCTTTATTTGGCAGTCGTAGTGGATTTGTATTCGCGTAAAGTGGTTGGCTGGTCAATGAAACCATCCTTGAATCGAGAAATTGTTCTGGATGCTTTGTTGATGGCTTTGTGGCGCAGACGCCCTAAGAAAAAGGTACTTGTACACTCAGATCAAGGCTCGCAATACAGTAGTGATGATTGGTTGCGATTTTGTAAAACCCACCAACTTGAACCCAGTATGAGTCGGCGTGGAAACTGTTGGGATAACGCTGTAGCCGAATCCTTTTTTAGCAGTCTGAAAAAAGAACGTATCAAGAAACGCATCTACAAAACACGTGATCTCGCCAAGGAAGATATCTTCGATTACATTGAAGCGTTTTACAACCGAACCCGAAGGCATTCCCATCTCGGTGGGGTCAGCCCAGAGGTCTTTGAAACAGCCTCAAAATGAGGCTCCGGTTTGTCAATGAAAGACGGGGTAGTCCACTCCGGGTGCAAGTCGTATGTAGAAGAGTTGCAATTCAATCTAAAATTTTGAGATAAAAGTCCTGAAGTTTCACAATTGCCTGACCTATTGTCATCCACAATGAATTTATGGCTGTATGTTTTATGTCACAACTTGTCCTCATCGATTACGCAACTCACCCCATTACCAATTTGGGTATACGTAAACTAGCACGTTGCGTGTTGAAATGAAGTTGATATCAGTAATTTACTGATGGAATCATGTTGGGGGGTAGCGCATGAAACTGATCAAAATAGGAAATACTGGTGTCTTGTCTTCTGATTCAGACAGGATCACTCTTGCTGATCATGTATTTATTGACTCCGCTTACTTAGATTTCATTAATTCTGTTAACCAGGTTTGGTTTGACTTGCACTCCATTAAGTTAATTGATTGTGGTGGATTGGTTGTGCTCTTACGCTTATCAGAGATTCTCGAGCATAATGGAAAGCCTAAGTTGCATCTGATTTCCCCACTAAATTCAATTGTATCATTTTTTGAGTTATTCAATGTAAAGGACAGTTTTGTAATAGTAAAGGAGATTCCACTGTTTTTAAATTATACTCTTTTTGATTGTGAAAGATAGTTTGATGTATTATTTTAAATTATTTGATTTGGTGATTTTATGAATTTAGTTGTGTGTTACTTTAATTTTTTTGAATTAAAAATACTAATTTATTAAAAAATTTTTTTAAATAGTAAAATAAAGCAATATAATTAAAAAAATAGC
>FWPV01005969.1_pt1 | contig 10360 bp, 9 predicted proteins | sample 2228371 | NCBI WGS metagenome assembly FWPV01 (sample SAMEA103939776, study PRJEB20133) | metagenome
GAAATTTTGACAATGAACCATTAACAAAAATTAATAAGTGAGTTAACCCCGTTAGGGGTTATATGTTTGTAGAATTTGGTCATATCAATAATCTAAGCGGAGTAGGAGCGAAATGTTAATAAGCCAATGGATCAGCAAAAGATTTTAACATACCGCAATATTATGAACTATCATTTCCTAGCGGAGCTTGGTATTATTCTTTCATATTTTCTACAAACATATCGCTCCTATCTCCGCTTAATTTGACATCTATGGGGTAACGCCCACATTTCTATCATCCTTTTAAAAACTTATGGGTAATGATAAGTTTAGAAAAGGGGGAACTTTTAGAACTGCGTTATAATTGTATTTTTGTTAATTATACCGTTTTAAAAAATTATTTATATAATCCTCTAAACCCTTTGAAAAAGGTAAAACAGGAAAGTCTCCCTTTCTCAAAGGGAGATTTAGAGGGATTTTATAATAGATGATAATCATAATGAATAATTATTTTTTAAGATGGTATTATTTACAGTTACCTAAAATTTAAATTGCACTCTTACGCAAAAATACATATTGACAAGAAATATGTTGAGTGATAACATATGTGCAGTGGCTATATGTAGTGCAGTTGGAAGTATTGAGAGGCAGTCAATATGTGCAAGATCATAATATATAATTGCTAAACTATATTATTGTCTGTTTTACAAAATATCGCCCTGACGTTTATCAGATAAGCTTTATTTATGATGTTTAGTTTGGTAAAGGGGGTAGTATTAAATGGAAATCTATGAATACCAATACAAACTAAAACCTGGTGCCGATCGAAACGAAGGGCTACGCATCTTCAATGAATTGGCAGTCCCAATATACCGTAAGATACCCGGATGCATCTCAGCCATTGTCTTCGAGTATAAGCCTATTCCAGGACCAAACCCTATAAAATATGACTATGTTTTCTTTGAAGTGTGGGAAAGCAAAGAAGCCCATGAAAAGGCATTTAGCGATAAGTATATCGGAATTGGTGAAGACTCTGAACTAGCCAAGACAGGATTCTACGAAAAGATAGGTCAGATGATAGAAGAGTATTCTCACGCGCTTGGTACATCCCTTGCTTCTACTTGATAACCAATATTCTTGCGAAAAATTACAAACTGCCAACCGTCTCAGTATCTTTCCAACTGCCTATGAACGGACTATTTTGGCTTTCGTAGCAAGTAGGTTGGGTTGAGGCACGAAATCCAACAAAGATATAATTTTGGAGTATGAATGGTATTGTAATAAATAATTATTCTTTAAATGGTATTAGAAAATAAATTTAGAGACTTGGAAAAGAAATTAATCACAAAGAACACGAGTAAAAAATCACGAAGGACACGAATAAAACGAATAGCACGAATATAATAAAAAATAATTATTCGTGTACTTCGTCTTATTCGTGATTCAATTCGTGCCATTCGTGATAAAAAAATAATTAAATATCTCCGTGTCTCTGTGCCTCCGTATTTTGCCTTTATAGAGTTTGTGAACGAAAACTTTATGCTTGGCAATATCAATTTTTCTGAAAACGATAAAAAAACCTATGTATTGAAAAATTCGTAAATATAATACAAATCATTTCAAGATTCTAAAGATTCGGCAATTAATTCTCCCGCTAACTTGCCTGAGGATAATACTAAAGGGATACCCCCGCCAGGATGAACACTACCACCTGCAAAGTAAAGTCCTTTTATATCACGACTACGATTAGGATGTCTTCTAAATGCCATGAGGAGGCTATTTGATGATACTCCGTATATGCTCCCGCGATTACTGGCATATAGATGATAAAAATCTTTTGGTGTATATACCTTTTCTATCTCGATATTATTCTCTATATCAATTCCTATTTTAATTAGCTTTGTAAATATAGCTTTTCGCATCCTATCAATTTCAATTTCCCATGAGTTTTCATTCTCGCTTGTTATATAAGGCATATTCAGTAGCACAAACCAATTTTCGCCATTTTCTGGAGCATGCTCCATGTCCGATTTGCTGGTAATTGAAATGTATATTGTAGGGTCATCTGGTGCTTTTTTTTCTTTGAATATTTGATGAAACTCTTTTTCATAATTTTCTGAAAATATAATATTATGGTGCTTAAGGATTGTATTTTTCTTATTTATTCCCCATAAAAAGACCATGCCAGATATTGAAGGCTCTAAGTTATTTAATCTTTTCTTTTTACTATCTCTTCCATCGATCAGATGATTATATGCGTTTACTACATCTGCTCCACATAATACATAATCAGCATTTATGATCTCATCATCCACTAATACACCATCAACATAACCATCGCTCCATAATATTTTATTTACACGAGTAGATTTATATATTCTTATACCCAACCTAAGAGCGATCTCTTCTAAAGCGTTAACCAGCCTATACATACCTCCTTTGATATAATATCCACCCAGAACATATTCCACATAGGAGATAATATTAAGCGTCGCAGGAGCTTGAAAGGGATCGGAACCATTATAAGTAGCATATCGATCAAATATTTGAATGAGTCGTCGATCTTTAAAGAAGCTGGATATACCTTTATGCATGCTTCTGAAAGGGTCCATTTTATATAAGTTAATTAGTGTATTCAGATTGCTTTTCTTTATTAATTTTTTTACTTCGTGGATAGGAGTAAATAAAAAAATATCTGCTGTGAGATCATATATCTGTTTACAATAATTAATAAATCTTACATAAGAATTGACATCTTCAGGCGCAAATTTCCTTATAGCTTCGAGCATATTATCTAAGTTAGAGCTTGTATCTATGGTAGAACCATCAGGGAAAAAATATCTGCATATAGGGTCAACAGTGGTAAAGTTCAGAAAGTCGGAACGATTAAAGCCTGCAAATCTGAAAAGTTCGTCAATTACAAAATCCATAGTTAGGAGAGATGGTCCCGTATCAAACCTATAATTTTGGGCTATGAATTCTCCCATTTTTCCGCCTAGCTTTTCATTCTTTTCAAAGAGCTGAACATCAAATCCCATACGAGCTAGGCGAATAGCCCCACTTAAAGCAGACAACCCGCCTCCAATAACTATGACACTTTTTGCCATATTCATCACCTATCTGAAGTAGAAACCTAATGATATTGCTAATGTTTTTAGCCAGTTATCAGTGAACCCATCTCCCGGACCTTTATCATCTTCTTCCGTTCCTTTGGCTCCACCTCCGATATAGCGTATATTTATGAACGAATCTAAATTATTTGTAAGCTCAAAACCTAATCTTAGTGATGCATCAAGAATAGCTCCTTCAAAATCATTTTTACTTCCAGTAATATATCTTCCAGAGGCATAGAATCCATCAACTTCAGAACCAATCCACATACCATTGTTGAACGGATATTTCAGTCTGAATTTGAAGATCGGCACAGGACCAACATTGCCGTTAGTTCGGAAAAGCTTGCCATCAGATGATGCAAAGTCAATTGTAGCATTCCTTAGCTGTAGGGAAATACCAAGCCCAAGTTCCTTATTTTCCTGCTTCCATAAATCATAAAGATAGCTTAATCGATAGAAAGTAAAACCATATCTTAATTCAATAGGAGTATCCTCAGGGAAAGTCAGATCATCAACTATAATATCCCTTTCCAAAAGGGCTTTAGTTTTAATATCAAAAGGTTGTATTAGAAATATTATGCTATGTCTTTTTGACATATTCATCTCTGCAGTTATTCGTGTAAATGGAAAGAGAACGTTTTGATTTCCTTCATCAACGTAATCAAATTTTGTTCCAGTAGTTCCGAATTGTATTGTATGGCTCAATATACTAAGAAAGCCAAGTTCAATATTCCCTTGAAACTTATACCAATTTTCACCTTTATTTATTAATGATTTTGTGGGTACATATTCCTGTGAATATACTGGCAAGACAAAAACAATAGAAAAAATTAATAGCATAAAAATTAAGGTTCTACAGACGGCAAGAGATGAAAACACTTTTGGCTCCTTTCGTAAGGATATAAAAAATTAAGACTCAAATAAAGAATCCTGAAGCTTGCTGTTAAACTTATGCTGGGAGTATATATCTTCAATTTTTATTTGCTTATAATACATATTCAATACGAATTTAACATTTATCTTCATATCCATTTCAAACTTTACGGGTAACCAGTATCCTTGAACCTCCGAATATGTAAGCACAAGGTTCATACCTTTAATTATTGAGGGAAGTTTTGCAGGTGTGAATTCTGTTCTGATTATATTATAGTCATTTTTTGATATATAAAGCTTACCATTAACATATCCATCATCTTTTTGTTTTGCGGAAAACTCCACTATCCAGACCGGGATATCATTGATCATTCCACTACCTATCAGCTTATAATTATAAGCATCCTTTCCTTCTGTAGTTAAAGGCATTTTTGAGCCTTGCATATTTGATCTTTTTCTCCATCCCTCTACTTCTTTTTCCATTTCCTCTTTACTGAGTTGTTTACCGTTGACGGTCATACTAAGGTATTCATCATGTCTTTTCCCATGCTTTTTCATATATATGCGTCTTAATAATACAACATCCTTTTTTACTTCGCCATCTTTGTCTATTTCTTTGTAAATAGTTTTTCCTGTAAACGTAGCATCATCAATGTTATCCAAAATCTTTTCCTGCTGAATTTCAGCCATCCTGACTATCTCTTTTATGTCAGGCTCTTTTGAAAAAGCATATTTATAAACTAAAAGGTTTAAAATATAAGCAAAGATTAGTACCAGTTTAATATTTAAAGTTTTCATTTTACATCCTTATAACAAAAAGTTTATATTACAAATTTAATGGCACCATTTTTATTGCATTATTTGGGCAAATTTCTACACATAACCCGCATCCATCACAATTATTATCATTTATGTGGTATTTTACACCTTCTAGATCAACTCCCGAATAAATGCAGACTTTATAGCATTTTCCACATCCGATGCCACATCCACACGCAAGACATCGACTTGCTTCTTCAATCGCTTGTTCTTCTGTTAAAACTTGTTCAATACCATTAATTTTAGCAGGAAGAGCTACTTTCTTTATTGGTTCTTCTATTGTTCGAATTAAGACCGACCGCTTATCAACAGCTATTGGTTCTTTTATTGGAACAAGGCTTTCACCATTGATATATTTATCGATATATATGGCAGAATTTTTACCATCTGCTACTGCTTGAATTACAGAACGACCTGATGAATGAATTATATCACCTGCATAAAATACGCCTTCTATATTAGCTGAAACTATATTATCAACAATTCTTTTATCTGCCAAAATTTCCTCTGGAATTGGCAGATCATGCTTTACACCTGTTGCTAAGAGAATAGCGGAAAAACCATCTGATTTTAGATCAGATAGTGTAAAATCCTTTCCAAAGATAGAATTTGTTACTATATTTACACCAAGTTGTTTTATGTATTCTATTTCACGGTCTAAAATCTCCTGTGGTAGCTTTTCTTTTGGAATAGATTTCCTGATAGTTCCTCCTGGTGAAAGCATAGCTTCAAATACTGTTACTTCGTATCCCATCTTTCGGAGATCATGACCGGCAGTTAAACCAGCCGGTCCTGAACCTATTATAGCAACTTTATGACCAGAATAATTCTTAGATGGAAGGTTATTTCCCATGGTCTCAAAGCCATTCTTATCTGCCCATTCCAGGGCAAATCTTTTAAGCATTCTTATCGCAATTGGTTGATCTATTAATGCCCTTGTGCATTCGCTTTCGCATTTATGATAGCAGATATATCCACAGACCGATTGGAATGGGTTTTTTGAGCGGATAACCTCAACTGCTTCAGCAAATTTCCCTTGTGCTATGAGCGTTACATAAGCCTGAGCTGGAACATGAGCGGGGCATGCTGAAACACATGGAGCAACATTATCTTCATAATTAATATGAGCTATAGCTTTTCGTCTTCTATCTATATCATAAGTGCCTAATATTTTAGAACAAACTTTGCCGCGGAAATCATCAACTGAATTATATCCCTTCCTATCCATGTATTTTTTTAGACCGTCCAGAAGATCTGAAATAATCTCATAACCATTCATTATTATAGCTGTGCATACTTGAACAGTATTAGCTCCAGCAAGTATATATTTAACCACATCCTGCCAACTAGATACTCCCCCTGAGCCAGAAATATCTACATAAGTCTTGGGTCTTATCTCACTTATCCATCTTAATGGATATTGTATAGCCCAGGGACCGCCATGCCCTGCGTATCCTCCATGCATTACTGGCGCTTCTTCTTCTATATCAATTTCCAAAGCGGTCATGCGGTTAAATATGGTGACTGCATTAACTCCTATCTTCTCGAGTTCCTTTACAACTCCGATAGGAGAAGTAAGCATAGGACTGATCTTAGCAATAATTGGAATTGATACCGCCTGTCGAACAATTCTTACAGAATTAAATATTGTTTCTTCTACAGCTTTTCCGCGGAAAGTTATAGAACCATGTGGACATGAAGTGTTTAATTCTATAGCATCAGCGCCAGCAGATTCAAGTATCTTTGCGCTTTCATACCAACCTTCATCTGTTATGCAATTAATACTTGGTATGATTTTAATGTTCAAGCATGATTTCGCTTTTGATACCTCTTCTGCATAGCGGTTTATATCCCATTCGCTTGCTTGTTCATAAGAAAAAAGCGTGAATGTTTTTTCTTTTTGTAAATTGTGTCTAATAATCTTAAATCTAGGTGTTGGTGATTTGCGCGAGATCGCTTCTTCAAAATAGGACTTCATAACTATAGCACCAGCACCATAATCCTGACATTTCTTCATCCTCTCAACAGTTTCGGTTATTCCTGCTGATGCAACTATAATCGGGGAAGTCAAAGTCAAACCGATGAATTTTGTTGTAAGATCAACCATCTAATTTTTATCCTTTCTCACTACTTCAACTTCAACTAGTAAAATTTCATTATCCCTGCTTGCAAGAGTATGCAAAGTAGTTGGACTATCAAATACTATCTTACTCCCTAGTAAGAAACCGTCATAAGTATTGGCTTTATATCCATTAACTACTAATTGCCATTTATCATCTTTAGCACGATATGCAATAAGTCTAATATCGGGGCTAATTGTAAAATCCTCAATATTTTCATAAATATCAGCTTCTTCGGAATTAATTACCAGGTAGCATTCATCCTCAAAGACTGCAACATAAACTGCTAACCTGCTATCAGAGCTAAATACTGGTAAAAGCTTAATATTATCATAGTAATTGCTTTCTTTGCCATCGAGAACAACAAACTGTTTATTATTGCTGGTCATAACATAAGCTACTCTCTGGCTATCAGGACTGAATATTACTGCTCCCATACCGATACCATCATGTTCTTTTTGTTTTATTCCGTTGATTACAAGGAACTGCTTATTTTCAACTCCGGCTATATAGGCTAATTTTTTGCTATCGGGGCTGAAGGTTGGTTGGGCAATTATTATATCGTATTCCCCTTCTTCGTTACCATCTACATTGACCAACCATTTTCCGTTTTTTACAGCTGAGTATGCAAACCTCATGCTATCTGGACTGAATACCAGATCAACACCAATTTGGTCATATTCCTTTCCCTCTATATTATCAAGTATAACAAAATACTTACCATCTTTTATTGCCGGATAAGCAACTCTTTTGCTATCAGGGCTAAAAATTGGTGATAAAATTATCTTATCATATCCTTTTCCTTCAAACTCATTGACAACAGCAAACCATCTATCACCCAAGCTTGCTATATAACTGATCTTATTGCTATCAGGGCTAAAAATTGGAATTGATCTAACTGCATCATATTCTTTACCTTCTGTTGTATTTATAACAACAAACTGTTTTTTTTCACGCATTGCAACATAAGAGATCTTTTTGCTATCAGGGCTGAACATTGGAAAAGTTCCAATACCATCATATTCTTTTCCTTCTATACCATCAACAACAACTAGCTGTTTTCCTCCACGAACAGCTACATAAGCAAGCCTTTTACCATCTGGACTAAATCTGATTGTTCCAGAACCTATTCCATCATAACTTTTACCTTTAACACCGTTTAATACTACGAACCATTTGCCCTTTTGTTCAGCAGCAAAAGCAATTCTACCGTCTTTGCTAAACCTTATTGTGTTTGCTCCGATACCATCATATTTGCTACTTTCTTTTCCATCAATTATAACAGACCATTTATCATTTACTACTGCATAAGCTATACGCTTACTATCATGGCTAACTGTTAGGCTTTCACGTATCATATCAGAGCGGAGCTTTCCTAATGATGTCTCTTTTGTTACTAAAGTAAGCTCCTGTCCATTGCTCTGATTAAACACTATTATGGAAAATGAAAACAAAAATAAAATTAGAAGCGTTTTTCTGATCATAAAGAAACTCCTTACCATAATAAGTGCGCAGGAATAGTTTTCTAATGTTTTTAAGTGATAATTATTAAATATTTTAACTTCTTTTGAGTAATATATCAATAAAAGATTAATTTGCTTGACATAAATGAGCATTGTTCTGTATAATATAAAATGTAATTTGCGGGCGTAGCTCAGCAGGTAGAGTGTCAGCTTCCCAAGCTGAATGTCGCGGGTTCGAATCCCGTCGCCCGCTCCAATGTAAGATATTTTGATGTTGCTTAGAGTCTCATTCATTTAATTATTTAAGTGTAAGGGTCTTGAGTTCTCCTGCTCAAGATTATTTTTTTGTTAGGCATTGTTAATCAAAGAAAGCAAACCAATGAAATTCATATCTTTTAATTTTCCAATCAATTTTGAGGTGACTTATAATGCCAATTTATGAATTTCGCTGTAATAAATGCGATAATGTATTCGAAGAACTGTGTTCTTTAAGCAATGTAAGTTCGATAGTTTGTCCAAAATGTAAAGATAATAATATTGAACGCCTTATATCGCTTTTTGCTATGTCATCAGGTTCACGTTCATCTGAAAGTAGTTCTTATGGAAAATCTAGCTGCAGAAGTTGCAGTGCTACAAGCTGTAAAACTTGCTCAAGCAAGTAATGTAAGGAAAAGGTAAATTGTATGGCAAAGATAACAAAAAAACAAATCAAAGAAGATAAATTCGTTTCTATAACAACAAAAATTCCCATATTTTTTAGCGAACACTGGAAAAAGATAGTAAGTATAGGAGCATCGGCGATTATAGTTATCGGCGCTATTATTGCCTATACGCAATACGTATCCTGGAAAAATGATCGTGCAGCTTCTATTCTCAGTGAAGCTATAAAGCTTTATGATGAAGCAATGGAGGCTGTAGATAAAGATGGTCTCACAAATTCCGTTAAGACAAAATTCGATGAGGCAAGGGCAAAGTTTCAATCTGCTTATCAGAATGGATTTAATAGTTCAATAAAAAGTGAAGCTCTTTTCTATTCTGCGAAATGTCTCTATCAATCTGGAAAATATAAAGAAGCCATATCTGATTTTGAAATAATAACAAAAAAGTATTCTAAAAGCTTTGTCAATATACCTGCACTTAAAGGTATAGCAAAATGTTACGAACAAATAGGAGACAATGATTCTCTTAGAAAAGCAGTTCAGCTGTATGATGAGATCTCAAAATATCCAGAATCTTATATTACTATAAGTGCGATCATTGATAAAGGTAGATGTCTTGAAAAATTAGGAGAAAAGCAACAAGCTGAATCTGCATATAAAGTCATAGTCGATAAATTCAAAATTAGGGTTTCTGCTTCTATACAAGAAAAATCTAAAAATCTGGTTCAAAAAGCAAAAAACGTAATATCAAAATATGAATCTGTTTTGGGAAAAGATTCATCAGATCCAGATTACAATTCTTATTTAAGTCAAGCAAAATCTCTCGAAGAAAGCAAACAGGATAAATGGTTTGATGTCCTCGTAATGTATGATAAAGCCATTTTTACTAAGAATGAGTATTGGTATCAACAAAGATTATCAGGTGAAATTAATAAAGCTCATCAAGAAGCAGAAAAAGCCCTTAATGAATATGAAAATGAATCCTTCGATTTTATTAAAAATGTTAATTTAGGACGTAAATATGAAAGAGACGGAGATTGGGATAATGCCATCAGGTATTATACTCGTGCAATAAGATTTGAATTTTTACCAGACATGGATCAATATGAAGAAGCTCAACTTCGAATCAGTCAGATAAATTCAGGAAAATTTGAATCATAATATTAACAAAATAAGGAGAGTGAAACTAAAGATTCAGAAAAAGAATTTTAATTGGAATGCCATTTTTGAGTAGACTCGATGCTATCTTTGAGTAGGCTCGATGCTATTTTTGAGTAAAACATGCTGTCTAGCTTGTTCCCTTATATTCAAATACAAGATGATTTAATTTTATA
>FWPV01011022.1_pt1 | contig 10360 bp, 11 predicted proteins | sample 2228371 | NCBI WGS metagenome assembly FWPV01 (sample SAMEA103939776, study PRJEB20133) | metagenome
TGAATCGAAACCTCCAGGTGATCAATGACCTTTTTGCACGCGGCTGGCAGTCCTCCGTCCCCGGCGGCTTCGTCTGCCTCAGCAAACATGCGGGCAAAGCGGCTGGTGGGCAGATAAAAAAGCCAGCCGAACGTCCGCCGCATCAGACCGTCTTTGTTAAAGCCCAATGCGCTGAATAGTTCGTCCGTAATCCGCTCGCGGAAATGAAAGACTTTTTCGCGGAGTACCATACACGACTTCCTTAAACCAGGTTTAGCCAAATTTTAAACCCGATGCCGGTCCCTGAGTTTCTGCCGGTCCAAGAATTAGGAGAGCCCTCAAGTGGGTGTTAACGGATAAAGTGTAGCATAATTTCGAAACGAACTGGGATAGCGCAGGCCGGATGGAGGAGCGGATCATTCACTGCGCGTCCTGCGAGTCAGGACCAGAAAAAAAACGGAGGAGAACCAGTTATGAGCGCATATGTCATCGTGGATATCCGGGTGATTGATCCTGAGGGATATGAAGAAGCCATCCGGCTGACGCCGGCCGCTGTCGCCGCTTACGGCGGGCGCTACCTGGCCCGCGGCGGGCGGGTTGAAGTGCTGGAAGGCGATTGGGCGCCTGAGCGCCTGGTGATCCTTGAATTCGAGAGCATCGAGCGCGCCCGCGAGTGGCTGGATTCGCCCGAATACCGCCCGGTCAAAGCCGTCCGCCATCGCTGTGCGCGCACGAACATGGTGGTAATCGAGAGCCTCCCCCCAGGGTTTTCCCCGTAAGTCACGAGAGCAGCCAGGCCGGTTTTTGATAAGCGAAATTCCGCAGGCGGCGGTCAACCCCTGCCAGGGTCTCGCGGGCGTAAACCTACCTGAAAATCTGTGATATACTTGACAGGCTTTCGTAATACGGATAGAAATTATCCATAAATCTACCTTGCGAATGAAATGAGCCGGGTACAACCGGCTTGTTATTAAGGAATTTTCGTGACATTTGATTCATTCCCATTTCGCCCGCCGATCCGCGCGGGCATCTCGAAGGCTGGTTATCTCCAGCCTACTGAAATTCAGGCCCAAACCATTCCGGCGGTCCTCGCCGGACGGGATGTACTCGGACTGGCCCAAACCGGGACCGGTAAAACCGCGGCTTTTGCCTTGCCCATCCTCGAACGCCTGCTGGACGGACCCCGTAAAAAGCTGCGCGCTTTGATTCTCTCGCCAACCCGCGAGCTGGCCGAGCAGACTCACGCGGCCTTCACTCTACTCGGCCAGAAAACCGGGCTGCGCAGCCTGACCCTCTACGGCGGCGTCGCAATTCAGCCGCAGATCAGCAAACTCCGCGCTGGCGCGGAGATCGCCGTCGCCTGTCCCGGCAGGCTGCTCGATCTGATGGGTCAGCGGGAGGTGCGGCTGGATGGTATCGAAATCTTCGTCCTGGACGAAGCCGACCGAATGTTCGATATGGGCTTCCTGCCCGATATCCGCCGCATCGCTGCCGCGCTGCCGCGCCGCCGACAGACGCTGCTCTATTCCGCAACCATGCCGGCCGAGATTCGCTCGCTGGCCGGCGATTTCCTGCGCGACCCGGTCTCGACAGAAATCAAGGCCTCCCGCCCGATTGAAACGGTCAGCCACGGCATGTACGCGGTCGAGCAAACCCGCAAAACCGATCTGCTGATGGCTCTCCTAGACCAAACTGGCAGCGGGCAAGTGTTGATATTCACCCGGACCAAGCACCGCGCCAATAAACTCGCCGGACAGTTGGTCAGGGCTGGCTTTTTGGCCACCTCGCTGCAGGGAAATCTCTCTCAAAGCCGGCGCCAGGAAGCGATGAATGGGTTTCGCAAGGGGCTATACCAGATCATGGTTGCCACCGATATCGCCTCCCGCGGCATCGATGTCAGCCAGATCACCCACGTGATCAATTACGATTTACCGGACACCGCCGAGGCCTACACCCACCGGATCGGGCGGACCGGACGGATGACCCGTCTGGGAACCGCTCTTTCGCTGGTCACCGAGGACGATGTGGACATGCTGCAGACGATCGAACGGCTGCTCGGCAGCCGGCTGGAACGGCGCTTCATGGAGGGCTTTGAATTGGCTCCCGGCCGTCAGCCGCAGTCTGCGCTTGCGTATAAACCAGACCGCTTCAGAAACCGCGCGCATGCCAGCCGCCCACAGCGCAGGCTCGAACCCACCCCCTCCTCACGCTGATCCAGCGGACAGGAATGCAGAGGCGTTCGCCCATTTTCGAGTAATTTTGTCTCCTTATGGGTAGCGCCGGGTGGTTTTTCCCAAGCTGAGCTTTGCCCCCGGATCAAGTCCTGCGAATAAGCCCGCCAGTTTTGCCTAAGGCCGCGTTCGCCGCGGTTGAGATCCTACCGACTCACAGTCGCGAGTTCATCCTAACCCGGTCATAAAAAACGCCCTGCTATTCCGCAGGGCGTTTGGACTGGTTCGGACGGATATTAAAGGACCTTCACATCCGCGGCTTGCAGCCCCTTCGGTCCCTGCTCAATGGTGAACTCCACCTGCTGGCCTTCCTCGAGGGAGTGATAACCCTCGCCCTGGATCGCCGAGTGGTGGACAAACACATCCTCGCCGTTCTCGCGCGCCAGAAAACCATAACCCTTAGAGTTATTGAACCACTTGACCGTGCCATTGACTCTTTCTGCCATCGCAAATCTCCTTATTCTGTTCGGTTCTTAATAACGGCGTTTGTTATAGCTGTCGCGCCGCACTTCGACCTTCGGCCGGGCGATGTTGACTTTCATCTCGCGGCTGTTCAAGGTATGTCCGTTGAACATTCGGATAGCCTGCTGCATCTCAGATTGATTGGCCATTTGCACGAATGCAAACCCTTTGGACTCGCCGGTCTGGCGGTCTTTGATCAGGTCAACGGTTGTCACCGTGCCCGCCTGGGCGAACAGGGCGCGTAATTCCTCCTCGGTGGTCGAGAAGGACAGGTTGCCGACATACATTTTTGTTTCCATATGATCCTTATGAGCCTGGCAGATCACGCCAGGAATAAATTTACCGCCGCCCCAACAAAGAGGCCGGCGGTAATTGCACACTAGTCCCTAAATCAGACCGTTATTGTATCACAAATCGTCAACTAAACCGGATTCTGGTGAGAATTGGACCGCTGTCAACAGGGGTAAACTATCCCTTTTCGGGATCCATCCCGGAATTGACTGCCTTTTGAACTACCCGCCAGCGCTTTCCAATAAATTGGATGATGAGCGAATCCGGCACGACTGAGGCCAACCAGGCTAACACTTGATTGAGCAGCCCTGGGACATAGCTGGCCTTCTCGGCCAGCGCCCGCTCGATGGTCCGCCGCGCCACTACCTTCGTATTCATCACCGTCAGCCGGCCCCACAACCCCTGGGCAGCAATCTTGCGGCGCGATTCCGAATGGGTGGGAAGCCCAGCCGGGCTGACGACCAGCACATTCCCGAACGGCTTAATCTCCTCGCGCAGGGCGCGGGAAAACCGCTGGATGAATCCCTTGGCCGCCGAGTAGGTGGCTTTGTAGGGCATCGGATAATATCCCGCCAGGCTGGAAATATTGATCAGCAAAAACCGCCGGGAAGGGTCGCGCAGGTTGAGGGCGGCGTGTGACAGGTCCACCATAGCCTCGATCAGCAAATGGACCAGGTAGAGAACCTGCTGCCGAGATTGATCGAGGAATGCGCCCTCATAATCTCGCCCGGCGACGTTAATCAGCCCGCAGAGCAGGATCCTCTCGGCTTTCAGCGCCTCTATTAAGGAAGTGCGTTCCTGCAAATCGGTCAATTCGCAGGAGCGGTAACGCACCTGCACTCCGTATTCAGCCGACATGGCCGCGCAAACCTGGCTGGCCTCGGCCGGGATGTCGGTCAGATACAGGTTGTACCCGCGCCGGGCGCACTCGCGAGCCAGCTCGCTTCCCAGCCCGCCGAGGGCGCCAGTAATCATAATGTATGAATCCATGGCTTAACCTTTTTTCGGTTCTGCGAACAAACCACCGAGGGCACGGAGAGCACAGAATAAATCAATCAAGTTGTCCTCTGTTTTCACTACTTGCGTTCCAACATCCAAATCCGATTCACAACCAGGATGAAAACCCAGGGTTATAATACCCTGATTGTATCAAACGAATCCTGCCCGGACAGGTTTCCAATCCAGAGGATGCAAACCAAACCCACCCTTCACGGCAAAACAGCGGTTGTCACCGGCGCCACCTCGGGCATCGGCCTGCACAGTCTGATTGCGCTGGTACGAGCCGGGGCATTTGGGATCGGAGTAGGCCGCGACCCGCAGCGCTGCGCCCGAGCCCAGGAACAGGTCGAAGCCGCCTGCCCGGGCGGGCAGGTCCGCTATCTGGCCGCTGACCTCTCCCGCCAGTCCGAAGTACGCCGTCTGGCAGCTGAGATCGAATCCGTGCTAAACACATCCAGCTTCGCTGCCCTGGACGCACTGGTCAACAACGCCGGCACCTATGCTGCCAGGCGTACATACACTGAAGACGGGGTGGAGCTGATGCTGGCAGTCAACCACCTGGCCCCCTTCCTGCTGACTCATCTGCTCCTCCCCCGGCTGGCCGCCGCCCCCGCTGGTCGGATCATCACGATCTCGTCAGCGTCCCATTACCGCGCCATTGTGGATTTTCGCCATCTGAACAAGCCTCCGATCTACTTCGGCTACGAGCGTTACAAAGTCCATAAATTCGCCAATGTGCTTTTCACCTATGAGCTCAACCGGCGGCTTGCGGGCACGCGGATCCGGGCATTCGCCGTCGACCCTGGTTTGATCGACACCGATATGGGCCATAAAGGTACCGGCTTGCTGGCTTCAACTTTTTGGAAGTTTCGCCGGCGCAAAGGGCGTCCGCCCGAGGTGCCAGCCCAAACCGTGCTCTTCCTGAGCAGCGAGGCATCCCTGCAGGACAGCCGGGATTATTACTGGCGCGATTGCCGTCCCAAACCGCCCGATCCGCGTACTGCCCGGGCTGACCTGGCCCGGGACTTATGGCAAATTTCAGCCGGCCTCTGCTGTCTCGATCTTCCGGATTACGCAGAATAGACCTTACTCCCAGTTCTTGAGCATTTCCCAAACCGACCGGTTCATTTCGATTGAAAAGTCGGAAACGAACTTGCGCAGGTAATTCGCCTGGCCGAAATTGCTCACCCCGGGGGGATATGCGTTCCCCCTGGAAAATCGTTCCTCGGTCGGACGGACCATTCGTTCGAAATCCTCGCCGCTCAGGCGCCGGTAGCGGTTCTGGCTGACGATGAATTCCTTTTCGTAACTCGAGGTTCGATTCTTTACCCCGTGCTCCTCTTTCGGGCGGCCAAAACAGACCAGGGTGATCGGAACCGCGTACCTTGGCAGGTCGAACATCTCCAGGTGGATTTCGTAGTTCTCGAGGATATCGCCGATGTAACAGGAGCCGATCCCAAGGGATTCGGCCGCGATCACCGCCGTCTGAGCGGCGATCAGCGCGTCGCAGCAGGCCAGCATCAGGTCGCCAACCTGAGGTTTGCGCGGATCTCGCCCCATTCTACGGGCCGTTTCTTCCGCTCCGCAGTACTCATAGTAGTCCATCCAACGCTGGTAATCGGCAAGAAACAGCAGCACGTAGGGCGCCCTGGCGATGAAAGGCTGGTTGTCGCAGGTCACCGCGAGGCGGTCCTTCAGCGCCTGATCTTCCACCTCGATGATGCTGTACAGCATCATATTGCCGGCGGTCGGCGCCCGCATGGCAGCCTTCAGGATCAGTTCCTTCTCTTCGCGGGTCAGCCGCCTATCGGCGTAGGCGCGGGTCGAGCGGCGCCGTTCAATGACCTCCAGGGTTTCATTCATGGACAGCTCCACCAGCATGAATTTTCATTTCATACACCCGGTAACGCCGGATCAGAGTCGCGCCGAGCTTGAGGATGGCGTTATTCATTGGCGCGTTATCCTCCAGAACATAGTTGATCTCCATGCGCACGGTCGGGCTGTAGCAGGCTTCGTACAGCGCCCGGTACATCAGACTGTCGACCGCCCTGCCGTGGAATTCCGGGACCACCCCGAGTGCGAACATGCGGTACTGGTTCAGCCGCGGCAGCGTCAGAAGCAGGGTTAACCAGCCGAACGGCAAAAGCCGGCCGCGGATCTTCCTGAAAATCAAATTGACGTCCGGAATGGCGATGGCGAAGCCGATCGGCCTGCCCTTGCCGTCCTCGGCGAAGAGAACCGCCTTCGGGTGGATGACCGGTTTTAAATCCCGCGCCATCGCCCTCACTTCCGCTTCCGTGACAGGCGAGTAGCCCCAGTTTTGCGCCAGACTCTGATTGGACAGTTCGATGATCGTATCGATTTCGCGTTCGAAATTCCGCATATCCAACGGGCGCACGCGCACGCCGTAGCGCTCGGCGACCCGGTCGGTCAGGGTCAGGATCCGCTCCGGGACGGCGTAGCCCTTCGCCGCGTCGGCCTCATAGACGAGCAGATCCTTGATCTTGCTCAGCCCGTAGGCCTGGTACTGCCGGTTGTAGTAGTCCGGGTTGTATGGAGCCATTACCACCGGCGGCGGGGAAAATCCCTCGACGACCGAGCCCCACTCCTGCGAAACAAAGCTCCACGGGCCGCGCATCGCGCCCATTCCTCGCGCCAGGAGCCACTCCCGGGCGGCGTCCAGCAGCAGCCGGGAGGCAGCTTCATCCGGCGGGCACTCGTAATAGCCGAACAACCCGACCGGTTCGCCCCAGTAATCGACCGCCAGCCGGTCGATGAACGCTGCGATCCGCCCGACCGGGCACCCGCTGTCCCAGAGCAGGAAGAGCGCGTAATCGCAATGATCCAAGAGAGGGTTGCGCCGGGGCTCAAACTGGCCGCGCATTTCGCCGCGCAGCAGGGGCGGCCAGTTGGGGTCGTCCCTGTACATGCGGTAGGGCATGTTGATAAATTGCTCCAGGTCGCGCTTGGTTTGAACGGCACCAATCTTCATCCCTCTGCCCTTGCCTGCGGGATTTTCCGCGCTAACCGGGTTACAGGCGTCGAATTATTCAATGGATACGTCAATGTCATCATCGCCTGACTGCATGTGGTGTGCTGCCTGGCTCTGCGCGCTTTTGGCGATCAATGTCCGCAATGCCTGGTTGTCGTAGCCGTCCAGCTGCTGCGAGAAGCTGCCGCCGGCGTAGAGCACCGCGTTGACCAGTCCCATCGGGATGCGCAGGTCGCTCTTCATGATCTGGCTTCCGCGCTCGCTGACCCGAATGCGAAGATGCTTTCGCTCCGGCGCTTCCTCGGGCGCGGTCAGGCGTACCCAGACGCCCTCGTTGACCTCGGTGAGCTGCTTCCCAGCCTCCTCGGCGGTGATCCGCCCTTCCTCGAGGTTTTCCATGATCGCCAGGCGCTCGTCGATGGCGCGGAAGCGCGCCCGCCCGGCCCGGATTTCAAGCGAGTAAAAGGTCCCGGCGGCGATCACCCCGACGACTCCGGCCAGGTACCAGAGCAGGCGTGGGTCGAAGTTGTCCATCACCAGACCGGCGAGCAGCGGGCCAATCGCAAAGGGGATCAGCCAGGAAAATCCGTTGACCGCCATGTAGCGCCCGCGCATCGCCTCCGGCGCCAGCCGGGCGACGATCGCCTGGCCGACCGGGGCGACGAACATTTCGCCAATCGTGATGATCGCCATGGCCAGCATGAATAACGCCAGACCGCCGACCACGCCGTACATGGCAAAGCCGAACGCGTAGAGCAGCGTGCCGGCGGCCATCACCACCAGCGGCCGGTATTTGCTGATCCAGCGGGTGATCGAGAACTGGAACAGCACGACCATGATTGCGTTCAGGCTGAGGATGTAGCTGAAGCCGCGCTCGTCAAGGCCATGTACATCCCGTAAATAGACCGCCAGGGTGGTATTCATCTGCAGGTAGACCAGGGTCATCAGGATCGAAGCGAAGATGAACCAGACGAAAGCGGTGTCCTTCAGCACGGTCAGGTAACCCTTGAAGGTCGCTCCCACGCTTTCCGGCGGTTTGCCCTCCGCAGCCGGTTTGTGAGTTTCCTTGAGGGCAAAGAATAATATTACAGCGGTGACTGTGCTGGTGATCGCGTCGGACAGCGCCAGATAGAGGTAGGAGGTCATGGCCAGCAAACCGCCGATCAAAGGCCCGATGACCACCGCTAGGTTAAACACCACTCTTAGAATGCCAAAGCCGGAGGCGCGCTGATGTTCTGGGAGAATATCCGCGACCAGCGATTGATGAGCCGGTCCGCCCACGTCGGAGAGGATGCCGACCACCAGGGTTACCACCAGGAAGAGGGTCAGGTTGTCGATAATCCCCATCAGCACCGCTGAGAGGGCGCTCATCACCAGGCCAAAGAGCAGGACCGATTTGCGTCCGAGCCGGTCGGTCATCGCCCCGCCGATCATGCTTCCGAAAAAGCTCGAAATGGAAAACATGCCAAAGATCGCGCCGACCTCGGTCATCCCGATCTCGAACTTACGGGTCAGGTACAGGGTGAAGAACGGGAAGAGCATCGCCCCGCCCAGGCGGTCGATGAACGTCCCACCGACGACGATCCAGAACTGGCTGGGATATTCAGCGAGAGTGTCTCGGATCCGGGCGTGCAACGGTTTTTGGGGCTGGGCTGTCTTTGCCATGAGGAAAACCTTATTGATGGGATAGAACTACCCTAAACCAGCACCGTTAAACCAGCGATAAAGCAAGCCTTTCTATTATACGTATTTTTGCAATGATCCGGTCAAATTCATGACAATCCGCGGGGTGTTTTGAGCGCGAGGAAAGGATCAGATCTTGGGAATCCGCTTTTATGGATCAATTATTTCGCGAATAAACATCATATTATTCTAGAAAAAATTTCTCCGCCGGTTCCGTTGCCTTATGATGAGCTGAGTGGAAAGAATTGATCAAGCGGGCGCCAATTTAAGTTACAATCAGGGCGGTCAAGCAGCCTTCACAGAGGTATCCACGAGGAGCAATTTCAAATGACCCTCTCGCCCGGTCTGACTGGAGAAATCCATATCACTGTCCAGGAAAGCGACACCGCGCGGGCTTCCGGCGGAGAGACCCTGCCGCCCGTGTTGAGCACTCCGCGCCTGGTCGGCTATCTGGAACGCACTGCTCACCAATCCATTCTGCCCCATCTGCCAGCCGGGCAGACCAGCGTCGGTGCTCTGGTCAACGTACGCCACCTGGCCGCCACGCCGGTCGGCATGCGCGTGCGCTTCCATTCTGAACTTCTCGAAACCGCCGGAAGGCGCCTGAAATTCAAGGTTGAAGCCTGGGACGAGGTGGAAAAGATCGCCGAAGGCGAGCACGAACGATTTATTATCGACCAGGACCGGTTCGATCAGCGCCTGGAGCAGAAACAGGCCCAAATCAAATCACGTTAGCCAGCACCTCGATCTGCGCGGGCAGCCAGTCGGCGAACGGCGGTCTCATCGGGAGGATGCCCTGCCAGTCCGCCTGCCAGAAGAAGCGGTAGTCGTCATAACGGGCGGTGACCAGCCGGTTCCAGGAATCCGCCCGCAGCTCCGCCGGCATCTTATGATGCTTGAAGACCGGGTAATTCACCCAGGGGGAGAAATCCTGGATCCGATCTTTCTCCAGCGCCGCTAGGATGCAGCCCGCCAGCGCGGCCTGATGGATGAAATACTTGTAGAGGATGTTCTTCTCGTAAAAAGGTTCAAAGAACGGATCCGGAAAAATACGGGCGAAGCAGCCTGCCCACCGGCGCAGCAGACCCGCCGACGGGCGGACCACCAGCAGCCCGGCATTGAAGTGCGCCCGGATCAGCCGCCGGTCCACGGTCGTTTCGACCGCGAACACACCGTCTGGATTCACGCCCAGCCGCTGATAGATGGCGGTCCAAAAGTCGTCCAACGGCTGGTCGAACGGCGAGGAGATCAAGGTCAACTGGACCGAGCGGCAGCCGATCCGGGAATTTTCTGCCAGGACGAGCTCATCCGGCGGCTGAATGAACAGCGTATCCGGGTCCATCCAGACAAGCAGATCGGCGCCTCTCGACTCCGCCAGCGCTTCTGCCTCACCCGCCGCGAGGACTTTAGCGGCGAAGGGGAAAGCCAGCGCCTCCCCCTGGGAGGTATAAGGGCGCACTTCCACGCCGGTCTCCTCCAGGGCGGCCTGCGTCCGCGCAGCCAGCGGCAGCTGCTGCGGGACAAACACCCACACTGGGCTGCCTGCCAGCCAGCCGCCAAAAGCCCGGATGGAGCGCGCCAGCAGGATGAGTTCGCGCTCGTCGCCGCCGGTTGCGGGTGTGGCGGCAAAGACAAGACGGACATTAGCCGCACGAGCCATGTAAACCCCTCCCTTCTTCTCGCCCAACGTTAAAGTCATTATCCTATATTCCGCAGGCTGAGC
>FWPV01016574.1_pt1 | contig 10360 bp, 6 predicted proteins | sample 2228371 | NCBI WGS metagenome assembly FWPV01 (sample SAMEA103939776, study PRJEB20133) | metagenome
CACCTACAACTACTCCACGTGGTTCGACGGCGCCGAGCTGCCGTTCCCCTCCGTCGGCGACGTCCTGTACCTGTCCGTGTACCCCCCGCTGGTCGTGGGGATCCTCCTCATCATCCGGCGACGCAGCCCCGGGCGGGACCGGGAGAGCCTCATCGACTCCCTCATCGTGGCGATCGGCGTGGGGGTCATCTCGTGGGTCTTCCTCATGGGTCCCACCGCCCACGACGCCTCCTCCACCCTCCTCCAGAAGCTCGTGGGGATGGCCTACCCGTTCATGGACCTGATCCTCCTCGCCGCCCTGGTCCGGCTCGTGATGGGAGGAGGGCGGACGGGCCTCTCCTCGTACCTGCTGCCGGTCGCCGCCCTCACCCTCCTCGTGACGGACTTCGTCTACGGGTACATCTCGGTGCAGGGCACGGTGTACGAGCCGACGTCCTTCGCCTACCTCGAGGCTGGCTGGGGCAGCTTCTACCTCCTGTGGGGCGCCGCGGCGCTGCACCCCTCGATGCGCCGGCTCACGGAGCCCGTCCCCGGCCACGAGGTGCGGATCACCCGCGGGCGCCTGCTCGTGATCGGCGCCGCGGCGCTGATCCCGCAGACGATCCGCGCGATCCAGCTGCTCCGCGGCGCACACACCGACCTGTGGGTCATCACGATCTCCACGACCGCGCTGTTCGTGCTCGTGGTGATGCGTATGGCCGGCCTCGTCCACAAGCTGGAGCTCTCCTTCGGTCGCGAGCGCGCCCTCCGGCGGGCCGGCGCCTCGCTCGTGACCGCCACGAGCCGGGAGGGCATCTACGAGGCAACCATGGAGGCCGTCGAGAGCCTGGCGGCGGACGCGCACGGGCGTCTGCTCCTGCGCGTCGAGGGGGAGGACCCGGATCGCTACCTGGTCGCCGCGGCCACGAGGGGGGCCGAGGTCCTCCTCGGCGCCCACGTGCACCTGCCGCTGCCGGAGCACGCCCGCGAGGCTCTGCGGCAGCGGCGGACGACCGACGCGCTGGACCCCGAGATCCTCCGCACCGCGCTGGACCTCCCCCTGGGGGTCACCCACGCGGTGGCCGCGCCCCTGTTCCTCAAGGGCGAGCTCACGGGCCTGCTCGTCGTGGCCTCCGCGACGAAGCTCGCCGCCACCACCCGCTACGGCCTGGACGCGCTGTGCTCCCAGGTCGCGCTGGCCCTGGAGAGCGCGGCCCTCACCGAGGACCTCCTGCGTCGGCAGAGCGAGGCGCGCTTCTCCTCCCTCGTCCAGAACTCCTCGGACGTCGTGATGGTCGTGGACGCCGACTCCACGATCCGCTGGATCAGTCCCTCGGTCGAGCGGGTGCTCGGCTTCTCCCCCGACGAGCTGGACGGCGGGAAGCTGCTCGGGGTGGTCCACCCCGAGGACAAGGCGGCCGTCCTGCAGTTCCTCACCGACGGGGCCCGCGAGGACCATCCGGGGATCGCCGAGTTCCGGATCCGCCACCGCGACGGCTTCTGGCTCCACGTGGAGACCCTGCGGACGAACCTGCTGCACGATCCGAACGTGCGGGGGATCGTCCTCAACACCCGGGACGTCTCGGAGCGTAAGGCCTTCGAGGAGCAGCTCGCGCACCAGGCGTTCCACGACCCCGTCACCGGTCTGGCGAACCGGGCCCTGTTCCGCGACCGCGTGGAGCACGCCCTGGATCGCCAGCTCCGGGACGGCCAGCCGATCTCCGTGCTCTTCCTGGACCTGGACGACTTCAAGACCGTCAACGACTCCCTCGGCCACGCGGCGGGCGACCGCATGCTGGCCGAGGTCGGCGAGCGGCTGCGGAACTGCCTGCGCGCCGCGGACACCGCCGCTCGCCTCGGCGGGGACGAGTTCGCCGTCCTGCTCGAGGACGGCGGGGACGCGACCGGCGCGGCCGACGTCGCCGCGCGGATCCTGGAGGCCCTCGACGCCCCCTTCCACCTCGAGGGCAAGGAGGTCACCTGCCGCGCCAGCATCGGCATCGCCACGGCCGAGGCCTCCCACGAGCGCGGCCGGATGGGCGCCGAGGAGCTGCTCCGCAACGCGGACGTCGCGATGTACATGGCCAAGGAGGCCGGCAAGAACCGCTACCAGATCTTCGAGCCCGCCATGCACGACATCGCGCTCCGGCGCCTCGAGCTCAAGGCCGACCTCCAGCGCGCCCTCGACAACGGCGAGTTCGTGCTCCACTACCAGCCGGTGATCGAGCTCGCGACGGGAGAGATCAGCGGGTTCGAGGCCCTCCTGCGCTGGAACCACCCCGAGCGGGGGCTCGTCCCTCCCATGGACTTCATCCCCCTCGCCGAGGAGACGGGCCTCATCGTCCCCATCGGGACCTGGGTCCTGCGCGAGGCCGCCGGATGGGGCAAGGCGCTCCAGGAGCGCTACCCGCGGCAGCCCCCGCTGCACGTCGCCGTGAACCTCTCGGCCAGGCAGCTGCAGCGGCCCGAGATCGTCCAGGACGTCGCCGAGGCCCTCATGCGCTCGGGCCTGGCGCCCGAGAGCCTCGTGCTCGAGATCACCGAGAGCGTCATGATGCGGGACGTCGAGCTGTCCCTCCAGCGGCTGCGGGAGCTCAAGGCCCTCGGCGTGCAGCTGGCGGTGGACGACTTCGGGACCGGGTACTCCTCCCTGAACTACATCCAGCAGTTCCCGGTGGACATCCTGAAGGTGGACAAGTCCTTCATCGACGCCTTCGACCTGGACGAGCGCAAGTCGGCCCTCACCGCGACCATCATCAAGCTCGCCGAGGACCTCGACCTGCGGCCCGTGGCGGAGGGGATCGAGCGCGCCGACCAGCTCGAGCATCTGCTGCGGCTGCGCTGCGACCTCGGCCAGGGCTACTACTTCGCCCGCCCCCTCCCGCCCGAGGGCGTGGACGAGCTGATCGAGGCTCGACGGGCCCTGGCCGGTCGGGACGCCGAGCTCTCCGGCTGATCCGAGCCCCGATCGGGCCCCAGGGGATCCTGCCTGGCTCGGGGGCGACCCCGCCTTCGGTCCCTGAACCCGACCTTCGGCGGTGGTCAAGGCCGCCCCGTCGTGGCAGGATGCGCAGCGCGGGGCTCGCGCCCCGCCGATCGCACGTCGGGGAGGGGCGGATGACCGAGGGGGACCGCATCAGGGTTCTCCTGGCGGGGAACGTGTACGCGAAGCGGACGCTCGTGCGTCGGATCCTCGAGGACGCCGGCTACGAGGTCGTCGGCGACGTGACCGACCCCGGACAGGTCCTGGAGATCGCGCGGGCTACCAGGCCCGACGTCGTGATCCTCGACGAGGACCTCGTGCCGCAGGGGATCCGGCTCGAGGACGTGCGGGGGGCCGCCCCCGACGTCCGGGTCGTGGTCTCGACCTCGGTGGTCCCGGGTCGGGGCGCGCCTCCCCCCGGCGCGGACGGGTACCTGGACAAGGGGATGGGGCTGTCCGCCCTCACGGCGCTCCTCGGCCGGCTGTTCGCTGCGCCGATCCCGGCGACCGTGGGGGCGGCCGAGACCGCGGTGGAGGAGGGTGCGATGGAGGACACGCAGCCGATCGTGCCGCCCGGGGGCGGGCGGAGCCGTTCCAGCGCGTACCGGACGGCGGCCGTCGTCGCCGGTCTCCTGCTCATCGTGTGGGGGGTCGTGACCGCGGTCACGTCGGAGCGCGCCCCGCGCGGGGGGACCGTGGCGGAGCCGGGACGGGAGGCCGAGAGCGGCGGGATCGTCCAGGAGCCGCCCACGGTGACCGCCCTCGACCGCGCCGAGGACGCCCTCGACGCCATGGTCGCCGCCCTGGAGGAAGGGAACTACATCCTCGCCGCCGTGGAGGCGCAGAACCTCATGCGGTACCGGGAGCAGGCGATCGCCGAGGGGTTCGCGGTGCGCGCCTTCGACGCCGCGGTGATCGCGCGCCTCGAGGTCCTCGTGCCGGACCTCCCCCAGCGCGTCGCCTCCCGGCTCTCGGGGATCCTGGGCGCGCTCTTCCCGGTCCTCGAGGCGCCGACCTCGGGCGGCGGATCGAGCCTCGTGCTGGGGAACACCATCACGAACGGGACGTCGGGGGGCACCTCCGGGGGCGGGGGCACGTCCGGTGGCTCGGGCGGCGGCTCCGGCGGTGGCGGCTCCGGCGGCACCGGGGGTGGATCCGGCGGCGGGAGCACGCTTCCGCCGCAGCCCGGGGACGGCAAGGTCTGGGGCCAGTGGCACAAGGAGCACAAGGGAGCGGGCGGCCCTCCGCCATGGGCCAAGGCCTGGGGCCACAAGCGCTGAGCGTCAGAGCTCGATCCGGTACCGCACCGTGCGCTGAGGCAGGCCGAACGCCCGCGTGTCCACTACGCTGAGCGTCAGAGCTCGATCCGGTACCGCACCGTGGGCCGGAGCTCGCAGTCCACGCGCTCGTGCGTGGTGAGCCCGTCGGCCCGCCAGCCCTCCCGCTCGTAGAACCGCCGCGCGCGCTCGTTCGTCGCGAGGACCCACAGGGTGGCCACGCGGAACCCGCGCTCGCGCAGGTCCGCGAGCGCGTGGTCGCAGAGCCGCTTGCCGATCCCGCGCCCGAAGCGGTCGGGGTCCAGGTACACGGCGTACAGCTCGCCCGTGCGATGGTCGGCGTCGGCGTCCTGGCTTGGCCCGGTCACCGCGAAGCCCACGACCTGGCCGCCCTCCTCCGCGACCCAGCTCCGCCGCTCGCCGGGGTCCTCGAGCATCCGGCGGTGCAGCTCCAGTCGGTCCTCGACCGAGAGCGAGTCCAGGTACGCGTCCGAGAGCTGCCCCCGGTAGGCCGCCTGCCACGCCCGGACGTGGATCCGAGCGATGGCCTCCGCGTCGGAGGGCTCGGCCTCCCGGATCCGGATCTTCATCCGCCGGCCCGCTCCTCCTCCGCCTCCCGCGGGTGCAGCAGCCCGTAGAGGTACCCGTCCACGAGGGCCTCCCACGAGGCCTCGATGATGTTCTCCGAGACCCCGACCGTGGTCCACTCGCGCTGGCCGTTGGAGGTGTCGATGAGTACCCGCACGACCGCGCCGGTGCCGTGGGTCTCGTCGAGGACGCGGACGCGGAAGTCCTCGAGCGTGATGTGCTCGAGCTCCGGGTAGTCGTTCGCCAGGGCCTTGCGGAGCGCGTTGTCGAGGGCGCTCACCGGCCCGTGCCCCTCGGCGCTCTCGATGTGGCGGGTGCCCTTCGTGACGACCTTCACCGTGGCCTCGGCGAGCGGCGGCTCGCCGTCGCCCACGCGCTCTTCCACGTGGACCCGGTAGCTCTCGATCTCGAAGAACGGCTGGGTCCAGCCGTCGACCCGGCGCATGAGCAGCTCCAGGGAGGCGTCGGCCACCTCGAACGTGTACCCGCGCGCCTCCCGCTCCTTGATCTCGCGGACGAGGCGGGGGATCGCCTCCTCCCGCAGCTCGATGCCGAACTCCGCGGCCTTCATCCGCAGCGTCGAGGCGCCGCCGAGGTCGGAGGCGGCCACGCCGCGCCGGTTCCCCACGAGCTGGGGCGGGACGTGCTCGTAGGCCTCGGTGAACCGCGACACGCCGCTCGTGTGCAGGCCCGCCTTGTGGGTGAAGGCGTACCGACCCGCGTACGGCTGGTGGGAGTCCGGGGGCAGGTTCGCCACCTCGGCCACGTAGTGGGCGACCTCCGTGAGGCGCTCGAGCGCGCCCTCCGGCAGGCACTCGATCCCCATCTTCAGGGTGAGGTTCGCGGCGATGGGGATGAGGTCGGCGTTGCCGGTGCGCTCGCCGTAGCCGTTGATCGTGCCCTGGACCTGGTACACACCGTGCTCCACGGCGACCAGCGAGTTGGCCACGGCGCAACCCGTGTCGTTGTGCACGTGGACGCCGAGGGGCACGGAGACCCTCGGGCGCACCTCGTCCACGATCGCCGCCACGTCGCGCGGCAGCATCCCGCCGTTCGTGTCACAGAGGACGAGACGCTCCGCGCCGGCCTCCTCGGCGGCCTCCAGCGTGGCCAGGGCGAAGGCCGGGTCGCTCCGGTAGCCGTCGAAGAAGTGCTCGGCGTCGAAGAAGACCCGCCGGCCCTCCCGGCGCAGGAACGCGATGGAGTCGCGGATCATCGCGAGCCCCTCGGCGAGGTCGGTGCGGAGGGCCTGGGTGACGTGGAGGTCCCAGGACTTGCCGACGAGGCACACGACCTCCGTGCCGGCGTCGAGGAGCTCGCGCAGGACCTGGCTCTCCTCCGCCCGCTCCCCCACCCGCCGGGTCATCCCGAACGCGGTGAGCGTGGCGTTGCGGAGGGTCTCCTTCGTGGCCAGGCGGAAGAACTCGGAGTCGCGCGGGTTGGCCCCCGGCCAGCCGCCCTCGACGTACGGCACGCCGAGCTGGTCGAGCTTGTGGAGGATCCGCAGGCGGTCCTCGATCGTGTAGGAGATGCCCGCCCGCTGGGCGCCGTCCCGCAGCGTGGTGTCGTAGAGCTCGACGCGGCGCACCTCGCTCATGCCGTCGCCCCCTCCACGACGAGGTCGCCCACCTCGGCGGTGGAGTAGCCCATCTCGCCCGCCCGCATCGAGTGCATCTTGGAGCAGGCGAAGCGGATCCCCGCGTCCACGCGCGCCGCGGCACCCTCCTCCCCGAGGGAGCGCAGCAGCATCTGCAGCGCCCCGATGGCGGCGAGCGGATTGATCGTGCCCTTGCCGACATGGTCCGGGGCGGTCCCGCCGATCGGCTCGAACATAGAGACGCCCTCGGGGTTGATGTTGGCGCCGGCCGCGATCCCCATCCCGCCCTGGATGACGGCGCCGAGGTCCGTGATGATGTCCCCGAACATGTTGTCGGTGACGATCACGTCGAAGCGGCTGGGCTGCTCCAGGAAGTAGATGCACGCCGCGTCCACGTGCACGTAGTCGGTCTCGACGTCGGGGTAGGAGGGCGCGAGCTCGTCCACGACCCGCTGGTACAGGTCGCCCGCGTAGGTGAGGACGTTCGTCTTGTGGACGAGCGTGAGCTTGCGTCGGCGACCGCGGCTGCGGGCGAGCTCGAAGGCGTAGCGCACGATCCGCTCCACCCCGTGCCGGGTGTTGATGGACTCCTGCACCGCGACCTCGTACGGCGTCCCCCGCCGGTGGAACCCGCCCGCCCCCGTGTACAGGCCCTCGGAGTTCTCGCGGACCACGACGAAGTCCACGTCGCCCTCCCCGTGGCTCGGGACGAGGGTGCGCACGCCCGGGTAGCGGATCACCGGTCGGAGGTTCACGTACTGGTCGAGCTCGAAACGGATGCGCAGGAGGAGCTCGCGCTCGAGGATCCCCGGCTTCACCTGGGGATGGCCGACGGCGCCGAGGTAGATCGCGTCCACCCGGCGCAGCCGCTCGAGCTCCTCGTCGGGCAGGACCTCGCCGGTGCGCAGGTACCGCTCGCCGCCGAGGTCGAGGGTCTCGAGCTCGACCTCGAAGCCCTCGAGCGCGCGGACCGCCTCCAGGACCTTCAGGCCCTCGCGGATGACCTCCGGCCCGGTGCCGTCGCCGGGGATGACGGCGATCCGATGGGCCCGTACCCCGGCGCTCACGGCGTCACCCCCTCGCGCCGGCCGGCCCGCACCTGGAGCGCGCGGTTGATCGCCGCCAGGTAGGCGCGGGCGCTCGCCTCGACCACGTCGGTGGCGACCCCGCGCCCCGTCACCCGTCGCCCATCCACGTCGAGCTGGACGACGACGTCGCCGAGGGCGTCGGAGCCCCCCGTGACGCTCGAGACGTTGAAGGTCACGAGGCGCGCCTCGACCCCGGTGGCGCGCTGGATCGCCCCCATCGCGGCGTCGATGAGCCCGTCGCCCATCGCCGACTCCTGGATCACCTCATCGCCCCGCCGCAGGTGCACGGTCGCCCGGGGCTCGAGGTGCGTGCCCCCGCCGACGACGATGGACTCCAGCACGAAGGTCTCCTCGGCCCCCGTGCCGAGCTCCTCGCCGACGATCGCCTCGAGGTCCTGCTCGGTGAGCTGGATCTTGCGGTCCGCGAGCTCCTTGAACCGGGCGAAGGCCCGGTTGAGACGCTCGCCCTCGAGGGTGATCCCGAGCTTCTGGAGGGCGTCGGCGAAGGCGTGGCGTCCGGAGTGCTTGCCGAGCACGATCCGGTTGCCCTCCAGGCCGATCTCGAGGGGGTCCATGATCTCGTAGGTGGCGCGGTTGCTGAGCACGCCGTGCTGGTGGATCCCGCTCTCGTGGGCGAAGGCGCTCGAGCCCACGACGGCCTTGTTCGGCTGCACGGTGTACCCGGTGAGGCTCGAGACCAGGCGCGAGGTGCGCATGATCTCGCGGGTGTTCAGGTTGTGGCGAACGCCGAGGGCCTGCCCGCGGGTGCGGACGATCATGGCGATCTCCTCGAGCGAGCAGTTCCCCGCGCGCTCCCCGATCCCGTTCACGGCCACCTCGACCTGCCGGGCGCCGTTCACGATGCCCGCGAGGGAGTTCGCCACGGCCAGGCCGAGGTCGTTGTGGCAGTGCGTGGAGATCACGATGTGGTCCGGGAGCGCCTCCCGGACGCGCCGGATCAGCTCGCCGAACTCGTGGGGCATCGCGTAGCCGACGGTGTCGGGCACGTTGATCGTGGTGGCCCCGGCGTCCACCGCCACCTTGAAGCACTCCAGGAGGAACTCGAGCTCGGTCCTCGTCGCGTCCTGCGCGCTGAACTCCACGTCGTCGGTGAAGCTCACCGCGAGCTTCACGCCCTCCCGGATCGCGTCGAGCACCTGGCCGTGGCTCATCCGGAGCATGTCCGTCATGTGGATGTCGCTCGTGGAGATGAACGTGTGGATGCGCCAGCGCTCGGCGCCGCGGAGGGCCTCCGCCGCGCGCTCGATGTCCCCGGGCGTGACCCGCGCGAGGGCCGCGATCACCGGACCACGAACGCTCGAGGCGATCTCGCGGACGGCCTCGAACTCGCCCTCGCTGGAGATGGGGAAGCCCGCCTCCAGGATGTCCACGTTCAGGCGGGCGAGCTGCTCGGCGATCTCCACCTTCTCCGAGCGCGTGAGCGCGATCCCGGGGGCCTGCTCCCCGTCGCGCAGCGTCGTGTCGAAGATCCGTACGACGTCCTCACTCATCGGGTACCACCTTCTCCTCCGACCTCAGCCACGGCATCATCCGGCGCAGCTCCCGACCGACCCGCTCGATCTGCGCCGCGCGCGCCTCCCGGCGCAGCGCGAGGAAGTGGGGGAAGCCGGCCTCGGCCTCCCCGATCCACTCCTTCGCGAACGCGCCGCTGCGGATCTCCTCGAGGATCGTCCGCATCCGCTCCCGGACCCCGGCGTCGATCACCCGGGGACCGCTGCGGTAGTCGCCCCACTCGGCGGTGTCCGAGACCGAGTACCGCATCCAGGACAGCCCGCCCTCGTAGATCAGGTCCACGATGAGCTTGAGCTCGTGGAGGCACTCGAAGTAGGCGATCTCCGGCTGGTACCCCGCCTCCACGAGGGTCTCGAAGCCCGCCTCGATGAGGGACGAGATCCCGCCGCAGAGCACCGTCTGCTCGCCGAACAGGTCGGTCTCCGTCTCCTCCTGGAACGTGGTCCGGATGATCCCCGCCCGGGCGGCGCCGATCCCGGCCCCGTAGGCGAGGGCCCGGTCCAGGGCCTTGCCCGTGGCGTCCTGCTGGACGGCCACGAGGGCGGGCGTCCCGATCCCCTCCTGGTAGGTGCGGCGCACCAGGTGCCCCGGCCCCTTCGGGGCGATCATCGTGACGTCCACGTCGCCGGGCGGCACCACGGTCCCGTAGTGGATCGAGAACCCGTGGGCGAACATCAGCATGTCCCCGGCCTTCAGGTGGGGCGCGATGTCCTGCGCGTAGACCCTCGCGTGGGCGGTGTCGGGCAGGAGCACCATCACGACGTCGGACTCGGCCACCGCCTCGGCGGTCGGCAGCACCCGCAGGCCCGCCTCCTCCGCCCGCGCCCAGGACGCGGAGCCCTCGCGGAGCCCCACGCGCACGTCGAACCCGGAGTCGCGCAGGTTGAGCGCGTGCGCGTGCCCCTGGCTCCCGAACCCGAGCACCGCGATCCGCTGCCCCTCCAGGGCGGAGCGGTCGGTGTCGGCCTCGCGGTAGATCGTCGCCATCCTCATCCCCTCCGTGCTCGTCGGTCGGCCTCACCCGTCGTCGCCGTCGCGCCCGCCGACCGCCTTCAGCCGGCGCCCCCGGTCGCGGATCCCCACGTCGCCGCGGGCGAGCGCGATCCGCCCGGTCCGCGCGAGCTCCACGATCCCGAAGTCCCGCAGGAGCGCGAGGAGCGCCTCCAGCTTGTCGGGCGAGCCCGTCGCCTCGATCGTCAGCGTCCGGTGCGTGACGTCGAGGACCCGCACCCGGAACACGTCGCAGATCTCGAGCACCCGGGCCCGGGTCTCGCCCTCGGCGCGGACCTTCACCAGCATGAGCTCGCGCTCCACC
>FWPV01016576.1_pt1 | contig 10358 bp, 6 predicted proteins | sample 2228371 | NCBI WGS metagenome assembly FWPV01 (sample SAMEA103939776, study PRJEB20133) | metagenome
CTAAATCTCCCTTTGGAAAAGGGAGATTTTTCTGATTTCGCCCTTTTCAAATGGGATTAGGAAATTGTATAAACAATTTTTTAAAACGGTATTATTGTTAATTCTTCCTTATCTGCCTTATTTTCTTATCTATTTCTCCTGCAAAGAATACTATTGTTGAAATACCTATAGCAAATAGTAGCTCAAAAAGTGTTAATGGTTCCGTTTTAAATATAGGATTCAAAAATGGCACATAAATGACGATCATCTGAAGTATAAAGGTCAACAAAAACGCACCTAATAATGGTTTATTTGTAAGTAATCCTAGTTTAAAGATCGATTCCTTTTCTGATCTAATGCTAAGAACATTCCCCATCTGGCTAAGGCATAATACAGTGAATACCATTGTCTGCCAATGAATGTTTGCAATTCTTATTGATAATGACTGGACAAATACACATATTGCGCCCATAAGCAATCCTATCCAGATAGAATAAAAGCCCAAGCCATGTGCAAATATGCTTTCTTGAGGATGTCTGGGAGGTCGGTTTAATACATCTTTTTCTGCAGGTTCCGCAGAAAGTGCCAGTCCTGGCAGTCCATCAGTTACAAGATTTACCCAGAGAATATGAATTGGTAGTAATGGCACTGGAAGTCCAAAAAATGGAGCAAGAAATATAGTCCAAATTTCTCCTGAGTTACTGGACAACGTATATTTTATGAATTTTCTTATATTATCAAAGACTCTCCTGCCTTCTTTGACTGCTCTTACAATGGTAGCAAAATTATCGTCAAGAAGTATCATAGAAGACGCTTCCTTAGAAACATCTGTTCCTGTGATGCCCATCGCAATTCCTATTTCTGCCCTTTTTAATGCTGGTGCGTCGTTAACACCATCACCTGTCATTGCAACGAAGTGTCCTTTATCCTGAAGAGCTTTCACTATTTTAAGTTTCTGCTCCGGTGCAACTCTTGCATAAACTCTAATATTTTCAACTCTTTTCTCGAATTCTTCCATCGGGAGTTCGGTGAGTTGCTTTCCAGTCATTATACACTGAAGATTTTCATCTTCTAAGATTCCAATTCTTTTTGCAATTGTTCGAGCAGTAATGGGATGATCACCTGTAATCATTACTGGTATTATTCCAGCCTTCTTACATAAAGAAACAGCTTCCTTTGCTTCCTCTCTTGGTGGGTCCATCATACCAACAAGACCTAATATTGTAAGTTCCTTTTCAATATCTTCAGGCTGAATATTTTTAGGTATTGTCTTCCAATATCTCATAGCAAAACATAATACTCTTAATCCATCAGCAGCCATCTTTTCGTTTATTATATAGAATTTTCCTATATCTAAGTTTTCTTGTATACCGTTGATTAAAACAGAATTTGATTTTTCAATAAGACTATCTACGGCGCCTTTAGTAAATGAAATAAAACCATCCTCCCATTTATGAAATGTGGTCATACATTTTCTTTCAGAGGTAAATGGGATTTCAGAAACCCTGGGAAATTTACTCTCCAGCTCTTCTTTTTTAAAGCCTATATCTCCTGCAATATTATATAGAGCAATTTCGGTTGGATCTCCAAATTTGTTACCTTCAGAGTTAATTTTTACGTCATTGTTAAGAGCTATTGCATTAAATAAAAGGTTTAAAGATGACTGGTCATTCATTTCTTTCAGTTTGTCAGCTGTTATTAACTCTCCATTTGCATAAATTTCTTCAACTGCCATTTTGTTTTGTGTTAATGTCCCTGTTTTATCAGTGCAAATATAGGTAACAGACCCTAATGTTTCAACAGCACGAAGCACTCTGATAAGAGCATTTTGCCTGACCATACTTTTAGCACTAATAGCAAGAGCAATAGTAATTACTGCCGGGAGAGCTTCTGGTATTGCAGCAACTGCAAGAGAAATTGATGTAAGTATCATCACAAGAGGGGATTCGCCTCTAATAATTCCAACAGTAAAAACGATTGCACAAATGGCAAGAACAGCAAGTGCTAGTTTTTGACCAAATTTGGTGAGCCTTATTTGAAGAGGAGTTTTTATCTCACCTTCATCTTGAAGCATATCTGCAATTTTTCCCAGTTCGGTTTTCATGCCGGTAGCAGTAACGACTCCTGTTCCTCGACCATAAGTAACGATGGTGCCTTTATAAACCATATTTTTACGTTCACTAATTTGCAGTGAATCTTCATTTAATGCAGACGCACTTTTTTCTACTGGAACAGATTCTCCTGTAAGGGCTGATTCGTCCACTTTTAGATTAGATGCATCGATGAGTCGCATGTCAGCTGGCACAATATTGCCTGCCTCAAGGATAACAATATCGCCCGGAACAATTTCAGCAGAAGGTATGTTCTTTACCGTATTATCTCTCATAAGTGTAGCACTGGGTGCCGCCATCTTCTTTAATGCTTCCATTGCTTTTTCTGCTCTATACTCTTGTATAAAGCCAATAATCGCATTGATAATTACAATTATAATGATTGCTAAAGTATCTATTAAATCACCAATTATGCCTGAGATAATTGATGCGATAATGAGAACAATGATCATAAAATCTTTGAACTGATCCAGAAGCATGGCAGGTACTGTTTTCCTTTTTTTCTCTTTTAATTGATTATAACCATGTTCTGTTAATCGTCTTCTTGCATCCTCTGATGATAATCCAGAAAGAGAAGTTTTTAACTCATCTAGGACTAATTGTATTTCTTCTTTATACCACTCCATAAAATATATACTCCAATAAATCTATTTTGCCTAAAGAATACTAAACAGCTTGTTTCTTATGCATGTACCTAGCAAATAAAATTAAGTTTTTATATATTAACAAGCTAGTCAGCATGTTCTTATGTATATGCGAAGCATATAAAATAAAAATATATTGTATTTAGATATAAGGAACAAGCTAGACAGCTTGTTTTACCCCAAAATAGCATAATGCCTACTCAAAAATATCCATCAAGCCTACTCAAAAGTAATAGAGTGCCTATATGATCATCTCATATAGATCATAATGTGACTCTTTCATTCCAAGCTTTTCATAAGCTTTTTTCGCTACAAAATTATTTTTTTCCACATATAATCTCAAACCACAAACGTTTGAACTTTGCTGAGATATAACCTTAATTTGATCGAATATGGACCTTAATACACCTGACCTTCGATATTCTGGAATTACATATACGCTTTGGATCCACCAGAAGAAGGCATTTCTCCAATCGCTCCATTCAAATGTAATTAACGCCTGTCCTACCAGATTACCATCGCTTTCGGCTACCAGATAAAATCCTTTATTTTTATCTTTGAATACTGCGGTAACGCCATCATATAATTTTTGATGTGAAAGAGTAATGCCTTCAGTTTCAAAAGCCATTTCTTTATTGAATTTTACAATATAATCTATATCTTTTTCTTTTGCTAATCTAACATGAATCTTACTTTTTTCCATAGAAATCCCTTAAAAAACCTGAACGTTCCTGAATCTAGCAGGAGCCGCTCCGTGTGACATTTCAGCGGTTTGCCCTGGTTGACCTTTACCACAGTTAGTGACACCCCATAATACAAAATGGTCTGAATTACATATAGCATCGCATGAATTCCAGAACTCCGGCGTTATCCCCTGATAAACGGGATTCTTTAATATACGAGTCTTTTTACCGTTCTTTATTTCCCAAGCGATCTCTGTTCCAAACTGGAAGTTAAGCCTTTTTTGATCTATGCTCCAGCTACGATTAGTATCCATATATATACCATCTTTAGTATCAGCAATAAGATCATCCAATGACCATTCACCAGGCATAAGGCTTATATTCGTCATTCTTATCAAAGGTATATTTTGCCAGCCATCAGCTCTCATAGCTCCCCGGCTTCTTGATTCACCTATCACAGGTGCAGTTTCCCTTGAAGTCAGGTAACCAACAAATATGCCATTCTCGATTAAATGCCATTTCTGAGCTTTAACACCTTCATCATCATATCCGATAGTAGCAAGACCATAAGGAATAGTTGAGTCAGCAACTATGTTAACTATGGGTGAACCATATTGAAATTTGCCAAGCTTATCGATTGTAACAAAGCTTGTTCCTGCATAATTAGCCTCTGTCCCAAGCACTCTATCCAGTTCAGTAGGATGCCCTATTGATTCATGAATCTGAAGGGATAGTTGAGAGCCACTAAGTATAAGGTCTGTTTTCATCTCCGGACATTTTGGAGCTTTAAGTAGAGCAGAAGCCTCTTCGGCTGTTCTTTGCGTATTTTCAATCAATGGTAATTCTCTAACAAATTCATAACCCTTACTCATGGAATGCCATCCATGAGAGTCTGGATAAGACCTTACCTGCATATCGCCTTCACCGACTGCGGTTGCAGTATATCCTACTGATGATCTAAGCAATTCTTGTTCAATATAACTACCTTCGGTGTTTGCAAAAAATTGTTTTTCTCTGATAAATCGCATCTGTGAATTAGCAACTTTAATATCTTTAACCTTCATTAATTCATTATTAATTCTTAAAAGTAGATCAATTTTTGATTCTAATGATACTTTAAAAGGGTCTTCAAGATAAGGTGTTTGCCATTTATCAATGTAAGCAGGTTCGGGTGCAAGCTTTACATCAGACTTTTTTAATATTGAACTTGCTTTAGCTATCTCTACAGCCATTGTAGATATTCTTTCAATTTCAGATTTCGTCACCAGTCCGCTTGAAGCAAATCCCCATGCGCCGTTAGCTATAACCCTGATACCAAAACCTTCATCTTCGGATCGAACAATTTCCGATATCTTTTCATTTTTGGCAGATACATATTCATATTGGTTATAAATAATTCTTATATCTGCATAACTAGCAGATAAACGCATTGCAGTATCTAATGCTAGTTCAGTAAGGCTTTTCAAAATGTTACCTCCTGTAAATTGTAGTCAAGTTCATGATATGTATTGAATATAATAGAATAATACAAATTCTGCTTTAATATTTCAAGTGAAAAATCCGAGCATAAATTTTACATCCACGAGCTCTAAACCACAACTCACGCAGAACATAATAAAGTTAAAACACAGAGACACAGAGATATTTAATTACATTTTTAATCATGAATTATATGAAAAGCAATATATACTTGTTTGTATCCGCTCAATTTATTGAGCGTTATTATTTATAACACCCAATGAATCGTAAGGCTACGAACCTAATACCATTTCTAATTCAAACATGTCATTCTGAACATAGCAAGTAGGTTGGGTTGAGGCACGAAACCCAACAAAGATAAGAGTTTGAAATATGAATGGTTAGGTCTTGCTTCTTGACTCAAACTACTATTTGCTTTAGAAACTTTTGGGATTTCCCGCTTTATTAGAGCTAACAAGGATAGCTTTTCAATGAATAAGTGACGAAAATCCAGTAATAGTGCGGGTCTACAAGTCCCCCCTTTTTCAAAGGGGGAAAGGGGGATTCCATTAAGATATGTTATATTTCAATCGGAAAATGGCATAAATATTGAGAAAAACTTAGCTAAAATGACAGGTAAAATCATCTGCCAGGATTTAAATTGGTATTATACCATTTTAAAAACTGATAGTAGATCAGGAGAAATTTTTTTGTTGACTTTATGTTTGAATTTTTGTATTATATTGCCAATATATTTTATATTACTTTCTGTTTATTTGGCATGACTCACTTGACAAATCCTTGTTATCTAAGAAGTTAATTGATTGGTTGCATCTTTTTTTCAATAGGAGCAAATTGATTAATATAATAGATAGTTTCCTTCCCATATAATTAATTCAATAGTTTCTATAATAATGATGCTTTAAAATCGAGATTAATTTTTTAATATTAAAAGGATTTACCGAATGAGCCATTAGTGTTTTGGCAGATAAGTATATTTAAGCTGTATGTTACAGTATAGGTGAAATGCTATTTTTGAGTAAAACATGCTGTCTAGCTTGTTCCTTATTTCCAAATACAAGAGATTTTAGTTTTATATGCTTTGCATATACATAAGAAACAATCTGTAGGGGCAGTTTTGTGTGTTATTTGGCAATCTATTTCGTGCAAATTGGTTTTTTATATTATATAAAACCTGGACATAAAAGACTAAACCTGCCCCTACTGTTAATTTGCGCAAATACAAGATAATTAATTTTATATGCTCTGCATATACATAAGAAACAAGCTGAATGACTTGTTTTACCAAAATACAGGGAAACTTAACTGCCAGTTCACTAAGTATATAGAACGCAGGATGGATTCAGAGTTTTTGCACATTTGTTCAGGAAAATAATTAATCCTACTAATTTAACAATATAGATTCCTAATATCTAAAAACTCTGAACCCGGCACTACGAAGGGGGGAGCAATGAACACAAAACACAGTCTTATCTTGATTTTAATTTTCCATGTATTAATCTACCTTATCATACTTCCAATCTCTGCCTTAGCGCAAGATGGCACCTGGGTGGAAAAAGCTGATATGCCTACTTCCAGAACATTGTTCGCCACTAGTGTAGTAAACGGGGTTATCTATGTCATTGGTGGAGGTCCAGAGAGTCAAGTAGTTGAAGCTTATGATCCAGGGACAAACACATGGACAAAAAAAACTAATATGCCAACCGGAAGAGGAGGACCATCCGCAAGTGTGGTAAATGGAGTTATTTATACTATCGGGGGGGGGATATATAGTAAGGGCAATATTCCTATTTCTACAGTTGAGGCTTATGATCCGGGAACAGATACATGGACCAAAAAAGCCGATATACCAACTGCAAGGAAGTGGTTTTCCACTAGCGTGGTAAATGGAATAATATATGCCATTGGAGGTTACGCAGGATCATGGATTCGAACTGTCGAAGCATATAATCCAATTACGAATACATGGACAAAGAAAGCTGATATGATAACTAATCGAGGACTTTTTTCTACCAGCGTAGTAAATGGAATTATCTATGCTATCGGAGGGTGGAACGAAGGAAGTGTAAATACTGTCGAGGCTTATGATCCATTGACAGATACATGGACAGCCAAATCTGTCATGCCTAATGGCATTTTTGGACATTCAGCCTGTGTCATTAATAATAAAATATATATTATTGGTGGTGGTGTTTATAACTATGTCTATGATCCGATAACAAATACCTGGACTAAGAAACCTGATTTGCCTACTCTGAGATACTATCTTGGAGTAGAGGTAGTGAATGGCAAGATTTATGCTATAGGGGGAAGTGCGGATCCTTCAACTGGTAGTGCATTACTAAGAGGGGTTGTAGAAGAATATACCCCTCTTCGAAGTGTGATAAGTATGCCATTTAGCATTGAAGCTAAAAACAAAGTCACTGCAACATGGGGACAAATTAAGGCTAATGAATAATGTAAATTTGCCTTGGGGAGGTGAAATATTAAAAAAGCTTAATGAATACAGAATTTTATCTATGGTTGCTTAATAAAAACGAAATAAGTTGGATTTCGTTCCTCAACCCAATCTGCGTATGGAAACTAAAAAAACTCTTAACCCTACACTAAGAAAGGGGGGAACAATGAACAAAAATCGTAACTCTATCTTACTTTCGATCATTTTAATGTTGGTTAGCCTTATGATTCTGGTTTCTTCAAGCTTCTCTGAGGAATGGATACAAAAAGCAGATATACCGACTAAAAGGTATGATAATGCTTCATGTGTTGTTAACGGGATTATCTATGTCTTCGGAGGATACGGAACAAGTATTCTTTCATCAGTAGAAGCTTATGATCCCGCCACAAATACATGGACAAAAAAAGCCGATATGCCAACTGCAAGATATGGGCTGTCAGCATGTGAGGTAAACGGTATAATTTATGTTATGGGAGGATGGAAAGGAACTAACAGAGCAAATGATGTCGAAGCTTATGACCCGTCAACAAATACCTGGACCAGAAAAGCTGACATGCCAATCGCTAATAACTATTTTGGGACAAATACAGTGAATGGCATAATATATACTATCGGTGGATTTGGTTCTATGGTAGTCCAGGCTTATAATTCATCAACAGATACATGGGTGGAAAAATCTAATATACCAACTCCAAGAGGATTTCTTTCAAGTAGTGCAGTGAATGGAATAATATATGCTATGGGTGGGCAGACTTGGAATAATGCATTCACACCTGTTGTAGAAGCTTATGATCCTTTTAATGATACATGGACGAAAAAGTGTGATATGCCTTATCAAATTGCTGCTTCCGCTGCATGTGTATTGGGCAACAAAATATACACCATTGATGGATATGGTGCGGTTCGCCGTATCAATATTTACGATCCTGCAACTGATATTTGGGAGTCTTTGGCAGATATGTATTCAACTAAGTGGGAACATACTGCCAATGTTGTAAATGGTAAGATTTATGTTATTGGTGGTTGGTCATCAACAAAAAATGATTTTGTTGATACATTATTAGAATACGATCCATTCCGTGCGCCGAAACGTCCATCACAGGACACAGATACAAAGAAACTTGCTACGCTATGGGGAAAGGTTAAAAATTCAGATTAAAAAGGTGATGAAAGGAGACGAGGGATGAAAAGAGTTATAGTGCTACTGGTGTTCCTGACTCTAGTTTTTGGTTCTGTAGCTTTTGGGGCATCAACACGCTGGAATGCAATGGGCGGTGATCACAGGTTTATCATTGATACCACGAACTATACCATATACCCGGGGCGCATTACGATGTTCGGTAATGCGCTTTTTGTTATCCCTGTTCCAAAGACCGATGTCAAAGAGTTCTATGATGCAAGATATTTCCCTGACAACGGATTCGTGACAGGGGCTTTGCTTAACATATCGAATATGACATTTGCCATCCACTACAACCTTGATTCTGACGGGACAAGAAACCTGCGAAAGTCACTGGCTGGTTTCATACCAGATAGTCAGGCTATAGAAGATGCACAAAATGATATGCTTAGAGAGGATTTTGGCTCTGCTGATTGGGTGAAAGCAAAGAAAATTCTTGAGGCTCAGAGCCAGAAAAGTCGTCTTTATAATCTGGATGTTAAAACTTTTCCCGATCTGTTCTGGGCTATGAAAGCTGGCAAAATAAGCTTTGGTGCCAGGCTTGCCCTTGCAATGGATAATAGTTCAGATTCTGCTACCACAATTGATGAACCAGTTATAAGCGAAAGCGGAGTAGTTACAGGAAAGGTTACCAGACTCAAAGATGAAATGAAAGCTAGCGCATCATCAATTGACTTTCTTGTTGGTGCTACAATGTATGAAACTCCTGCTGGTGATCTTGACTTAGGTCTCGGATTTGGATTGCAGAGCTTTTCTGATGATGACCCCAGCGGTGGACTAAAGATCGAAAGCGAAGGTGGATTGGATATAGCGTTTAATGCACGCCTAAATAAGCCAATCGATAAAGAAAGCAAGTTCACTCTTGTTCCATTTCTTACTATTGGCACAGGTTCGCTTCCCACAGCCAAGCATGATGAAATATCGGCTCCGAATGTTACAAAGACATCTTATATGAAGGGTGATCTTGGCATCGGATTTAGAGAAAAGATAAGAGAAAAGGGACTGCTGGTAACTGGATTGATTGGGGGATATAATGCAACGACATTTGCTCCCACACAAACAACAGTTGTAGAACCAGAAGAAGAAGGTGCTGAGCCGACTCGTATAACCAAGGAACTTCCGGAGACCACAGACACAACACTTTCTGCAACATTGTTGGCTGGATGTGAGTATCCTATTACAAAATGGCTGATCATACGTGGCGGTGCAAATTCAAAGTTTTATATGGTAGATGATCAGGTAATAGCAAAAGAAGTGACTGAAGATTACCTGCTAGGAGGGAAAACTGAATCTAAGGAGATTGTTCAGTCAAAGAAATCAAGTAATATGGATTTCTATTATAATATGGGCATTAGAACTGTTTATAATGGTTTGATAATTGATTTCCTGCTAGCAAGGAATCTATTGCATAAAGGACCATACATTTTATCAGGTGCTGCTGGTGTTTGGGCAACTCACATCTGTGTAACTTATGCCTTTTAGAAGAATGGACAAATAAATCATTTTCTTTCTTTTTATAACATAAGCAATCTGTAGAGACATGCTATGGCATGTCTCTTATGTATGTATGAAGCACATAGATCTAAATTTCCTTGTGTTTATATCGTTTTAAAAAATTTTTTATACAATCCTTTAATTCCATTTGAAAAGGACAAAATCAGGAAAGTCTCCCTTTTCCAAAGGGAGATTTAGAGGGATTTTATAATAATAGTATTAGATGAAAATTAACAAATTGGTCAGCATGTTCTTATGTATATGCGAAGCATATACTATATATTTTTCTTGTATTTGCGCAAATTAACAAGCTGGTCAGCATGTTTTACA
>FWPV01016578.1_pt1 | contig 10357 bp, 7 predicted proteins | sample 2228371 | NCBI WGS metagenome assembly FWPV01 (sample SAMEA103939776, study PRJEB20133) | metagenome
AAACCCAGTGTTAATAGTACTGCCCGTGGGAATTAAAATTAGCCTATCCCCGCAGGCTATTCCGGCTATTAAGCACAAAAAAACTAAAACTACCATTATTAGCAAAATGCTCCTCATAATTTACTCCTTTCCTCTTATTTTCTATTATGCTTTAGGCAAACTAGCCCTCCACACCTACCACATTATTTATATGTTCGACAAAAACCTTTTGTTTCACCTCTTCAATATTTTTTGCATTTGAAGGCTTAGCCGTATTTACTATAGCCACAAATTCAATATTATGCGACCTAGGAGAAGGACGCTGACTGCTTACTCGATATCGCTTATATTTTTGCGTAACCACAGAAAGTTCGCCTCGAGCTGAGAGAATTTCCAATAAATCGTCAAATGGAATTATGCCGTCGGTGCTGTAACTTACCAATATGAAATGTGCTTTTGTGCGGTTTACAAGGTCCTCAAACGCAGGAAGGGCAGTTCTACGGTAACAATATGGACTACGCCGCTCATTTCGCCAGTCCTCTCGAATTGCTGCTTTGCCATTTCCACTTCGACCAACCTGAAAAATTGGAGTAACGGGTGGCTTGTCCCACAAAGCAATTGTATTCAAGAGGTGATAGTTTGCCCCGTACTGATGCTGATTATAAGGAGGATCGAAATAAGCAATATCTGCCTTAATTTCGTCGCATAAAACATGCGCATCTTCTTGGAATACGAGATTTTCACAACCGTTGTCCCAAAATATTGGCGGCGACAGAGTGAGAATGCTTCTTATTCTATACAACGCTGTTTTTGTTGCCCCGCCCCATCCTCTATGAAAACCTTTGAATACGCCTGAAGTATTGCTGCAGTAGGAAGCTTGGTATATAAGCGGCGCCAAAAGCACTGCTTCCTCGCCATCGGTTATCATCCCTGTTATCCGCCATTCTGCAATTTTTTCACGTATTGCATCAATTCGCCGACCGTTTTGCTGGGTATAGAACATCCGCTCGGAATCCGGATCGTAGCATTCATCATCCTTCGGACAATAGTTTTGCGCAATATATCCATAAACAGGCGGAAGTGAGTTCAAGATATCAATAGCATTCTTAATCCCACCAAAACGATCAAAAGGAGGAGGCACATTATGCTCAATATAGCATCTGTTTATATAAAAGGAATATGGCTCCCAATCGTTGGCGATGACTCGAAATCCAAGAGCTTTTGCTAGCCTTGAAACGACGCCGCTTCCTGCAAATGCGTCATAGAATGTTCCCTTTTTGATTCCAGTAGCGTCAATGGCACGCTTTATTAACTGAAGAAGTTTGCGCTTGTTTCCAATGTAAGGGATTAGCTGATCAGTCAAATAACTTTGGTGCTCCATTGGCTCAAGGGGTCTTACTTTTTCGGCAAGGGCGACCATGAAGGTTGGTAATTGTCACCCTTGCCACCGGTGAGGTTTATTGGATTTGAACCATCTGCGTTCACACTCCAGATATCCCTGCCACCATCATTACGGAACAACACATATGCTAGGTACTTACCATCTGGCGACCAGGTAGGCTCACGTGCATCACCAGCGACAATAAGTTTTGGTTTGCCGCCCGAAGCGCTAATAGTAAAGATACCTTTACATTTGTTGGGATATCCATCCTCAAGCGTCCACATTTCGAACGCAATCTGTTTGCCATCGGGAGACCAAACTGGAAACATTGGACCCTCATCGTTCCTGTCGGTTATCCATAGGTCCTCTGTAACTACTCTTGAAATATCAGCGGTCAGGATTCCATTCTCAGATCCTCGACCAATGAAGGTAACCGCAAGCATATCGCCAGACGGAGCCCATGATATGCCCAGACGACGTGCAGCAGTAATTCCGAAAGGATTTTCGTCGAAGTTTTCCAACACCAAAGCCCGTTGAGCTTCTTCTGCATTCATTATTACCGCTAGCTTATTTGAACGTGGTGACCAAATTGCAAGCGCGGATGGTGGACTATCCACAACTATATTCGTCGCTACGGGTGGTAATATTTGCTTCTCTGTTCCTCCATGCCGCCGCAGCGTAAAAACCCTTCCGCTGGAAATATACACCAAGGTTGAACCATCCGCGCTCCATCGTACCGCGTCTTTTGTTCCAGTACCAACTGTCAATTGTTTAGTGTAACTTCCATCCCAAGCAGAAACAAAAACCTGATAGACGTTTTCTCGTCGGTCAGAAACTGAAGCTATTTCCTTTCCGTCCGGTGACCACACTGGCAGTCTATCATTCGCTGGATCATCAGTAACTTGGCGCTTATCAGTACCATCGGGACGCATAGTCCAAATGTCAATATTCCCATTGGCATCGGAAACATAGGCAATCCGGAGTTCTTCCGGTCCTTTCAAAAAGAGAACACTGCCCTGTTTTAATAGAAAAAGTCCTACTGTTCCAAGAATTGCAAAGCAGAGTAAGAATAAAATAATGCCACGGTTCAATATTGTTCACCTAATCCCTTCCACGTCTAATAATTCGACCTGCACCATTTCGAGCTTCGTCAGTTATTCGACCTTTTTCAAGACAAACTTTTCCATTCACCACCACATATTCTATACCTATTGCTGGCTTCAGCGGTTCCTTGAACGTCGCGGCATCAGATACGGTCTTTGGATTAAATATCGTTATGTCAGCCCAGTATCCCTCTGCTATAATGCCTCTGTCTATAAGACCAAGCCTTCGGGCTGACATACCAGTCATTTTCGCCACTGCCTGTTCAAGCGTGAGGACTTTTTCCTCCCTCACGTATTTCCCAAGAACTCTCACGAAAGTGCCAAATGCCCTTGGATGTGGTTTACCCCGACTAAGTGGACCACTAGTCGAACGAGCAGTTGCATCTGAGCCTATCAATACTGCTGGATGCGCCATTACCTTTTTTACATCTTCTTCGTTTATAACAAAGTGTACCATGCCCACACTGGCATTCTCATCTATCATGAGATCAATTGCCGCATCTACCGGATGTTTTCCCTCTTCCTCTGCGATTTCGACTATGCTTCGTCCTTCGTAGTGCTTATTATGTTCTTTTCGAACGCTGCTAATAACAACGGCTTCCCAACCGCAGAGATCTTTAATCCAGCCATTTTCTGTGTCGCGTATCATTTCTTCGCGAATTTTTTGCCTTTCTTCGGGATCCTTCAATCTGTCGGTTAGACTCCTATTACCGCCAGCATACGCCCACTTCGGAAACATAATGCCCAGTCCTGTTGAAGTAGCAACATAAGGATATTGATCTGCCCATACGTCAATGCCATCGGCGCGCGCTTTGTCAATCAATGCAAGGCTCTTGTTAACCAATCCCCAACTTGGCTTACCGCATGCTTTGTGGTGCGAAATTTGAACGCCTACGCCAGCTTCTTTGCCAATTGTGATTGCTTCTTCTACGGCATCGCAAAGTTTTTCGCTTTCGTTTCGTATATGGCTGGCATAAAAACCCCCAAATGGAGCTACTCCCTTGCTTACTTCAATTAACTCTTCAGTATCACCATAGCAACTGGGAGGATAAATTAGTCCGCTTGACAACCCGAATGCTCCTGCTTCCATGGATTCCTCGACTAACCTGCGCATTTCTGCGAGTTCGTCACTTGAAGCTGGTCTATCGTCGTTTCCCATAACTACGCTTCGCACAGTTCCATGGCCTACAAGAGTAATGCAATTAATTGCCGGATGAATTGATTCCAAAACATCAAGGTACTCGCCCATACTTCGCCATGTGAGCTCAATTCCGTATTCAGCCAACCACTTAGCCGCATCTTCAAGTTTTTGTTTTCCACCTCTCGGCGCAGCAGAATCTCCGCAGTTACCTGAGACTTCGGTTGTTACCCCTTGGGTAAGTTTACTCTCGCACGTTGGGTTGGCAATAACAAGCTCATCGGTATGGGAATGAATATCTATAAATCCGGGGCTAACAACCAACCCTTCGGCATCTATTGTTTGTGTCGCATGTTCATGAGTACTCCCTATTAACGCAATCCTTCCATCTTTTATTGCTACATCCGCGCTAAATCCTAATTTCCCTGTTCCATCTATAACCAAGCCGTTTTTTATTACCAAGTCAAACAAAGGTATACTCCTTTCTTATCCTCTTCACTATCTTATTCTAGACTATTTTAACAATGCTTGGAAAGGGGTGCCGGGGATTTTGAACACCTTTCTAGCAATTTTCCAACTGTGATATTTTTGATATACTAATAGAGTGAAGCGCAAAGAGCTGGCTGCATTTTCCCAAGAGCTTTATTATGATGAAAGCATCAGGGCAATCGAGGCTTTTGCTGATATCTCTGATCTTGACGGCTTGCGCGAAAAGATTGCACAAATCCTTCCACAACATTCCGAATCTACGCGCCTGAGAATAGCTTCCAAGATAATTCAGCGCTTTTTTAAATCACCAGATGGCAGATCACTTTCATCCGAATTTCTGAAGCTTACATCTCAACTAAAGAATGACTCAGCTAGGCGTGACCTAATCTATTGGAGAACTTCCCGCATTGATCTATTAATTAGCGCCATTGCGAGCGAAATTTTCTATCCATTTTTTGTACTTCAGACTCTCCCTGCTGGATACAATGAAGCAACGTTTCGCATGGACAATACAGCTTCACTATTTCCGATTGACTCAATTATCACTCGAGATTTTGTAATCAAGTATGCCAAAAAGGCTTGGGCTTTTGAAAATGTAAAAAGCATTACTCTTGCTTTACGTATTATGAAGCAAGCTCAAATACTAGATGCAATCTCGGTTAGCATTGGCAGACGGCGTATTTTAGGGTATTATCCACGACCCCATTCGCCAAACATAGAGGCGTTCGCATATTGTTTATATGAAGAATCGCTAGGTTGCGGAAACCTCGCAATTTTATCATTAGATCATGTTCAGAACCACAATTTTGCGAAGGTATGCCTCGTCAGCCGTCTTCAGGTGGATTCGATGCTTCGGGAAACTGAGAAAAAAGGGCTTATAAGCTTTCTAAATATGTCAGGAGGTAGACATGTCAAATTGACACTCCCAAGCTTGGGAGATCTTGTGGAAAAACTTCTTTGTAAAGCAACTTAATAATTTAGGCTGCAGCGCTTTGAAATACTGCAATCTTAAATAACCTTCAAACTCTTTGTTACCCGCGGCAAAACTTAGTTGTTAGATATAATGAAAGCCCTTGCAGTATCCACGTTATCCAATCGCATCTTGAGTATTCCGTTGCAATTTTCTCGCTTAATCTGATACAACCTTCCATTTTTGACTTCGTCTACTGTGCAATGATTGAAATGTGGCGGCAAGGGAATAATTAACTCAACATCTTTTGCAGGCGTATGCCATGCATATTCATTCTTAGTCTCAAAACCTATGTGGTGGTTCGTATTGACGGCAATCAACACCATAGTGTCCTTTCCACACATTATTATCCGCGCCCAAACATCCTTATTATCAATCGAAATTGGAATCGGACAGCCAACTGACAGATATGGCGACAAAATATGAATATCCTTGTTGGTATGACCAACTTCCTCCCACAATGGTTTGATATCCGAAAGACCTGTAAACTTGCCCTCACCTGTTTCGGACGTTAAATCAATAAAGTAAGCAATTCCCTTGATGCCACACCCTATGGCATAGAAAACCATCATGCGCTCTTCTTCCGGTGTTGGCGCTCTATGTCCAAACTTCCGCGCTCCAGCAAGCCCACAAGCCCATAGAACAGAAACAACTGGGCGAGGCGTACTTGCGTCCCTAGCACAATCCAAAGCTCTCCATACATAATCAAGCTGGCGTCCATTTAAGGGTACATAAGGGTCAGTGCAATAGATATCCGGGATTTGTCCGTACACGTACCAATTCAGGGGCTTATAAGTGTTGTCTACCAAAAGCAGATTTGGCGTCCTCGGATCTCTAATGCGCTGTTCACGCATTCTCGGCAGAACTTCGGTTTGTGCGTTAACACCAAGGCGGTCCATAACGGGCAATTTTTCACCTTTGGAGAAATCATGTGCATCCGGTTCGTCTTTATTTTGATAGAAGAGAACGCCGGACTGGTTTTCAGTTCGCATCCTGCCTTCGCCAACATTATAAGCAGGCACGCAATTAAGTCCTGCCTCATCAAGCAAAGGTGAAACGCCGGCGGTGAAGTAAGTATTTATGCCATGCGCTTTTGCGTCCCTTATTCTCTCAGCATTCAATACACCGTAAAGTCCAATGCAAAAATAACAATCCCACGCGCGAACTGTTTGAACTAGCCTTATACCATTATGAAACTCAACTTCAATAAGATGAAATGTGCCATATTCCAAGGGAGGGGTTAGCCTAGCTTCGGCAAGAACGAGCCCAGACCGTTTGGGACCATCAATCCATTCAGCTTGTACATTGCCGCCATCAAGCTTAATTTTCCCTTTCTTAAATGGGCGTCCATCAAGAAACCGTATATATAAGTAAAGCCTATCTATTTTCGGCGAAAATGATATAGATTCTATACGGGCTCTTTGCGGTTGCACTTTTACAGACACATCAAAAGCGCCCTGTGTAGCTGTTTGGAATTGCAGTTGAATCCTTTCCTTGGGAACACTTCTAAAACGGATTACACACTCTAACCAACCATTAGGTTCAACTTCGCTTGGCTTGTCTAAAGACCAATTTTCGCCATCTTTCTGAGCGGATGCATTTGGGAAACCTACCCTCATTGGTTCCATTTTACACCAGATGAGTTTCCCAATTTTTTCAGGGCTTGTAATAAGGTCACCAACAGGGACACCGTCAATGTGTGTTAAGCGAATTGTATCTGTTTTGTCGGAATCGTTAAAAAGCGTAACGTGCACGCTTCCCGCAGGATTCATATACTTCGGATAAAATTGCTCTTCGTCGGACCATCCCTCACTCCAAATTGTCCCTTCCCATACTTGCTCCTTTGCCCATGGATTTATATCAGAACGCCAGTATGCGTCGAGTACCTTCCATGCCGAAGCAGGAAGCGCAGCAGCAAGTAAAAGATGAATAAAAACTATGAACCGAACAAGATTACGTCTGAATTTAAGGCATTTGGAACTTAATAATACAAAGTTTGTCAAGCACACCACTCCCTCAATTGATCTGCGGATACAAATCTTGCGGTTGGACATTCACAGGACCAGTCCACTTCGCCAAACTTTATTGTCCCATTGGCAAAACTAGCGAGCAGTGCCCGGCTTCCTTTTTCTTTTACTACCTCAACTCCTCCGCCACCATGCCAGAATTCACGACCGGCGGCGAAGTCGAAAGAATTCATTCTATTACTTTCAAAAATCCAGCACCGAATCGGCATACCTCTAATTGAGGCATTGACAATAAGCAACCACTTGTTGTTCCTCATCAACAGATTGCTAGATTCTAGACTCCCCTGAGGATGGCCCCCTTCCAGTTTAGGCTCGTAACCATCGGCTGGACCAATCAAGATTGGTCCATGATCCTCCCAATGCACTAAATCATTTGTGCTTGTTAAGGCAATACACGAGGCGCCTTCCCTTGTGTTGGCGGTATAGCACATCCAAATCTTGCCATCATATGTAAACACATGGGGATCGCGACAGCTTGAAATGCGATCCTCGCGCCAAAACGCCCAATCCCTATTCTTGCATGGTGAAATTGGATTGCCTTCCCAGCGTTTCCATTCAAACAAATCATCACTAAATGCCAAACCGATGTTCTGCGAAATATAACGATTGACCCCAGTATACGCCATCACAAAACGACCGCCATAACGAAATACAAAAGGCGCCCACACGTGCGCTTCCTCCCATGTTCCCGGACGGATTAGCATTACAGGATCATGAACTTCCCAATTGAAAAAGTCCGCTGTGCTTGCGTGGCCAAAATAAATCTCATTGCCCGGATAAAATGGCGTGCCTTCTAGAAGTCTGCGCTCAATGTAGAAAAAATGGTAACGTCCTTTGCTCTCAATAACACCAAAATCGGCAACCTTGCCACTTAGCGGTCGAAATCCTTCTTTAATAATATCAATCTTTGGGTGGCGGTAAGCCGCCATTCGCATCTCGAACAGTCGCTCCTCAAACTCTATGTTGTTCATTTTTGTTTTGTACTACACACTTTATGCGTTAGGCCATTGTGGTTGCAAATTCGGTGCTTTGAAGGCGTAAAGCTTTGCGTTTCTTAAATAAAATCGTAAACGCACGTTTTGGTTGAAGCGCATAAAATTGCCGCGTGAAAACAAGTCCTTTGGCTCCACTTTGAAGTTTACAACCGCACGTATATGGTTTCCCTTAATTGGAATGCAGTCATCTTTTCTGCAACCTTCAATAGGTTTGCCCTCAACATCGGTAATTTCTACCAGAACTTCACCCTTACTCGCATCAACATTGAGCAGAATCCATGTTGGCCCAATGGGTTTCATAGGAATTGTTGTTATTATTCCTTCCTTTGTTTCCGCCTCCCAACATACAAAGCCATCACGCCTGAGTGTCCCAGTTCCGAGAGCACCATAACCAGCCTGATAGTGAGGGGCAGATGCACCAGCATACCAAAAGCGCATCTTATCGCCTTCGGGGTGTGGGGGATTATTAGTTAGTGCAACGTGTTTCGAATCCCAACTTCCTTCAGGACCACGCTCAAGCAGTGGCATTCGGTTGCCAACCCTTTGCCAGTTCTCTAGGTCACGACTTAGCGTAAGCTGTTCATGAAGCACCATTTCATTTGTATTAAAAACAAGCAACTGTCCGAGATAGGCATGACCATAAGGAATAATATACATTAAATATAAGTGCGTATCCTCTGGGTCATTTTCATCTGCTTCCAAAACAGTTTGCATAGGCGTCCAATGAAAAAGATCCCTACTCTTACTCAGCGCAATGTGCCGCTTCCACGGGCGGTTCCACCTGCGACAGAGGTTCATATGCTGATGAGACCTAGTTGTCATGAGAAAGCATTTGTTCACCGGATCAACGGATAGCGAATGACAGTCGCCGTCAAGCGGAAGAACTGGTGGAAAATGCATACGCCAGCGAAGACCGTCTGGGCTAAAGCAAACCGTGATACCCTTATGGTAAATGGGATCATCATAGGCAGTAAATAGCGTTGCAACCCAGCGGTCTTCTGACTCTGGAGTCCCGTAGGGCAATACGTTCCAAACTTGTTCAGCGAGGACACACGTATCGTGTGTGGCAGAATGCTCCATGAATCGAACAATATTGTTGTCATATGAATTTTCAAAGAGGACTTCTCGGATGGAAGGCTTCTCCCAGTGAACGCCATCGGTGCTTACAGCGTAACAACAAGATGAACCCTGGTTTGCAAATGGATGGTAGTTTGCGCGGTTTACAATTCGTGAGTAGGCATTATACCAGCATTTAAATATCTCTTCGGCAGGGTCAAAAACGACTACTCCATAGAAAGGATCCTGAAGTGAGTCAACCTTACCATTTGGTGATAATCCTTCCCAGGGCCTGTTTTGCACAATAACCGGGTCAGGATGCTTTTCAATTTGACATAAGCGTCGGTTTGCATTTTCGCTTGTTTCTATTATATCCTCATCAGCCATCAAGAAAAGATCAGCTTCTGCCCATGTATGCGCTTGGTTAAGCATAGCTCACTCCTAAAATCGTTATTTCGCCTAAAGAATGATATTCTAGTATCCGCTGGGCGTCAAGCAAAATATTTGACCCGCTGGCAGTTAATATGCAATACTATACTCAAAATTGAGCTTATGGTGAAGGCAAATGAAACCTACATGCACTAGGCGTGACTTCCTTGCCGGCTTGGGGGCATCAGCAGCTATGGCGTTTGTACCCGGAGTTTTCGCTGAAAACAATAGCAAGAGACTAAACGTTCTACTAATAACCGCTGATGATATGAATTTCGATTCACTTGGTGCAGCAGGATGCAAAGTTCCAGACATTACGCCTAACTTAGATGCACTTGCTTCACAAGGTATTCGTTTCACGCAGGCTCATGTAACAAGCGCAATTTGTCAACCTAGCCGTTCAGCTCTAATGACCGGTAGATATCCTCATAGAAATGGCGCACTAGGATTTCAGCCAATAAACGAGGGCGTGCCGACGCTCCAAGAATCTCTCCGCAAGGCAGGATATTTTATTGGAATTATGGCTAAAGTCGAACACCTTATGCCAAAATGGAAATTTTGCTGGGATGTTGAAGTAAACGCCGCAGAACTTGGAGGCGGGAAGGACCCAAAGGCGTATTACGAGAAATCGAAAGCATTTTTTGAGCAAGCTAAGGCTTCAGGAAAACCTTTCTTCCTTATGGCAAACTCAACCGACCCACACAGGCCCTTTCCCGGTTCGAATGCATCTCAAAATAAGGCGAAAAAAGCTAATTCTGATGTAAGCCGAACTTATAAGCCCGAGGAAATA
>FWPV01016579.1_pt1 | contig 10357 bp, 7 predicted proteins | sample 2228371 | NCBI WGS metagenome assembly FWPV01 (sample SAMEA103939776, study PRJEB20133) | metagenome
AGTTCCTCCTCTCCCACGGCGCGGACGGAAGCCGCCGCGTCGAGCGCCTGCGGTTGGATGCCCCATCAGCGCCGCTCCTGGTTCACGCCCACTGCCAGGCCAGGGCCACCACGGGCACGAGACCGCTGGTCGACTTGATGAGGGCTACGGGCGCCCAGGTGAGCGAGATCGACGCGGGCTGCTGTGGAATGGCCGGGTCGTTCGGCTATGAGAAGGAGCACTACGATCTCTCGATGCAGATCGGCGAGATGCGCCTGTTCCCGGCTGTGCGAGAGGGGGCGGGGCGGGGGGCTGTCGTGGTTGCGGCCGGTACGTCGTGCCGCAGCCAGATTCTTGATGGGACGGGCGTGCACGCCCTGCATCCAATCCAGGTCCTGGCACAGATGCTGTCGCTAGACGAGAAGAGCGGATGAAGAGACTGCACATCGATGGGGAACACTTCCGCGACGCCAGCGGCCGCTCGGTTCTCCTGCGCGGCGTCAACCTGGGAGGCAGCAGCAAGGTCCCGAGCAGGCCAGACGGCGCAACCCACCGCGTGGAGAGCCTGCAGGATCCGCGCAACGTGTCGTTCGTCGGCCGGCCTTTCCCGCTCGAAGAAGCAGACGAGCACCTCGCCCGCCTGAGGGCGTGGGGTTTCAACTTCCTGCGCCTGCTCATCACCTGGGAGGCGATCGAGCACGCAGGGCCAGGCCAGTACGATGTGGGATACCTCGACTTCTTGGAGGCAGTGGTCCGCAAGACTGGGGAATACGGCTTCTTCGTGCTGATCGATCCACATCAGGATGTCTGGAGTCGGTTCAGCGGTGGCGACGGCGCACCCGGATGGACGCTGGAAGCTGTTGGCTTCGACCTCGCCAACTTGCACGCCACGGGCGCCGCCTTTCTCCATGCGCTGCACGGTGACCCCGCGCCGCACCTCATCTGGCCAACGAACGCCACCAAGCTGGCAGCCGCAACGATGTTCACGCTGTTCTTCGGCGGAGACACGTTCGCGCCGCGCACGCGCATCGACGGCGAGAGCGCACAGCAGTACCTACAGCGCCACTACCTCGCGGCCATCCAACAAGTGGCGCGTCGGCTGCGGGGTCTTGATCACGTGCTCGGCTACGATACGATGAACGAGCCATGGCGCGGCTACATCGGTTGGCAGGACCTGACGCGGCCCCATGCAACACCCTTGCTTGGGGCGGTGCCCAGCCCCTTCCAATCCATGCTCCTCGGCAGCGGCATCGCTCAGGAGGTGGGGATGTACGCCGTGGGATGGCTGGGACCGCGGCGCATCGGCCGGCAGCGAGTCGATCCGGGGGGGCGGCGCGCCTGGGCTCCCGGCCGCGAGTGTGTCTGGCGCCAGAACGGCGTGTGGGACATCGACGACAGCGGGCATCCCCGCTTGCTGCGCCCCCTCCACTTCGCTCCGCCATCCGCTCGGCCGCTGGACTTCGCCGACGATTTCTACCGGCCCTTCGCGCGGCGCTTCGCCGAGGAGATCCGGAAGGTCGATCCGGCGGCTATCATCTTCCTCGAGAGCGAGCCGCTAAGCCCTCCGCCGCACTGGACCGCACAGGACGGTCCGGCCGTGGCTTTCGCGCCGCATTGGTACGATGGCCTCGTGATGTTCCTCAAAGACTACAGGAGCGGGATCGCGGTGGACGGATTCAGTAGCCGTTTGATCTTCGGCCGGGGACGCATCCGTCGGGCGTTTGCGCGCTGCATCCGCAGGCTGCAGCAGGCGGCACACGAGCGCATGGGGCCCGCGCCCGTGGTCATCGGCGAATTCGGCATCCCCTTCGATCTGCGGCGGGGCGACGCCTATCGCACAGGGGACTTCCGTCTCCAGGAGCAGGCCCTCGATCGCTCCTTCCGTGCCATGGAAGACGCCTTGGCGCACTGCGCGTTGTGGAACTACACGTCGGACAACGACAATCTCCACGGCGACCAGTGGAACGGCGAGGACTTCTCCATCTTCAGCCGCGATCAGCAGTCCGACCCCGCGGTTCTCGACTCAGGTGGTAGGGCACTCGGAGCGGTGGTGCGCCCGTACGCGCGCGCCGTGGCGGGCGATCTCCTGCGCATGTCGTACGATCTCCGGCGCAAGGTGTTTGCGCTGGAGTTCCGCCACGACCCGGCGGTCGACGCGCCAACCGAGGTCTTCTTGCCGCGCCGGTCGTTCTCGCCTGCGTGCCGGATCGAAGTCAGCGACGGAACCTACGAGATCGACGACGCGGCCCAGATCCTTCGCTACCGCCACAGTTCGAGCCAACCGGTCCACACCCTGACCGTCTTCGGCTGAATCGGAAACCGCGTTCCGCCTTCAGCAGGAACTGGCGAGGGGCCAGGCCGTCGGCGGCCGAGGCTCAGGGCGCCTTGTCGCCAGCGTCGAAGATCTCGTAGTAGCCGCGGTCGAGTTCGTCGTCGGAGAGATGCGCGTAGCCTTGCGTGACCGAGATGCTGCGGTGCCGCGCCAATTCCTGCGCCAGTTTCAGGTTGCCGCCCGAGGCGCGCAGGACGATGGTGACGAAGTAGTGGCGGAAGGAATGGGGCGTGACGGGCGCGGCCTCGGCCGGTCCCAGCGCTTCGGCAGCGCGCTGGTGAACGATGTTGCGGCCCGTCGTGGTTGTGATCGGCCGCAGTTTGCGCGCCGCGCCGCGGTCGTGCCGGGCAAAGACGGGCAGTGAACCGAGCGGGCGGCCCGAGGCTCCGTCGAGGACAGCACGCGCACGCAGGTAGTCGCGCAGCGCGGCCAGCGACCGCCGCGAGAAGCGGACGACGCCCTGCCGGTTGCCCTTGCCGATGAGCACGGCTCGTCCTTCGCTCCAGTCGATGTCGCCGCGGCGCAGGCCGCACGCCTCGTGCACGCGCAGGCCGGTGTCGGCCAGGGTCAGGAGGAAGGCGCGATCTCGCAGCGCGCGCAGATGCTCGTCTTCGTCCTTCGCGCTCTTCCGGTTGAGATCGCCAGCGTAGTCGAGGATCCGCTCGATCGCTTCGCGCGGGAACTGAGGCAGGCGCCTTCCGGGCCGGCGGGCGCGGTGACGGATGAGTAAGCGCAGGCGAGCCAGGTTGATGTCGGCCAGGCGCTCGGCCGCCAGGAATTCGTACCAGCGCACGGCGGCCGTCAGGTACAGCCGCTCGCTGGCCGCTGTGAGGGGCTTCAGGGCGGCCGTGAAGGGCCCGATCCACTCCTCCCTCGCCTGCGAGGCAGGCAGCGCCTCGGGGTCAAGCCCCAGATCCCTGAGAGTGCGCTCGAACGCCGCCAAGGCGATGCGGTAGGCCCTCAGGGTGTTGGGGCTGCGCGCCTGGGCGACTGCCTGGAGGAAGGCCTGCTGCGACTGGGCGACGGTCACGCCACGCGCGCTGCGTCGGGCCTTCGGCTGGCGGAGATCGGGCATCGTTTCGCTTGTGTACGCTTTGCCTTCGGCTGCGGGCGCGGCGCTGGCGAATGACCGGGGAGACCGCATCTGGCTCCTAGACCTTGTTAGCGATAATGTCACTTATCGCAAGCATAGGCAAGCATACAGAGAATCCCGCCTGCTGTCAACCCCTACCCCAGCCTCCCGGACGTCCGTGTCTTTGCGCTCGCAACACCAGACGCGCAGAGCACACGAACGCCGGAGGCCACACACCGTCCGAACGTTCGCACAGCCCTCCTCGCACTCCGGCCCCCACCCTGCCGCCACCCCACCACCGGACCGCAACCAGCCGTGGCGCCTGCGCCGGCGGACGGAAAGGAGGCCGGGGATCAGGTCGAGGGCTGTCCGCGCTGGATGCGGCGGGGCGAGTTCCCCCGTGTCCCCGCCGCGGCCCACCGCCACAGGTCGGCAGTTCTCCAACAGCCTCCCCTCCTCGGACCCGGAGCCTCTGCAGCACAGCATCATCGCACGGAACAACCGAGCCGAGCTACAGTGCCTGCGGCGTGCACGCACCGGCCCCACACAGCCCCTTTCTCCAGGAGGCCCCTCTCTCAGTCTTGCCGGCCGAGGATGCGCTGAATCTCGCCGCGCTCCCAGCATCGGCGGAAGCACTCCACCATCTGGGGGTCGAATTGGTGCCCCGCCTGGCGCACGATCTCTTCCAGGGCGAGTTCCGGGGGGTAAGCCGGGTGGTAGGGTCTGTCCGAGGTCATGGCGTCGAACGTATCCACCACCGCCAGCAGACGCGCCTCGGCCGGAATGGCCTCCTCCCTCAGCCCATGCGGGTAGCCTGAGCCATCCCAGCGCTCATGATGGTAGAGGACGATGGGCACGGCCGGGGTCAGGTACGGAATCCCTTCGAGCATGTGTCCGCCCACCACGGGGTGCTGCCGCATCTCCTGCCATTCATCCAGCGTGAGCGGCCCGCTCTTGGAGAGGATCGATTCCCGCACTGCAATCTTGCCGATGTCGTGGAGGATGGCGCCGAATTCGAGCGCCTCCCGCCGGTCCTCTCCCCAGCCCAGCTCCTGAGCCAGCGCCTGCGCGTAGTCTCCCACGCGCTCGACATGGTCCCGCGTGTAGTGGTCGCGCGCTTCGATCGCGTTGGCCAACGCCCGCAGGCTCGCCTTGTAGGCTTCCCGCAGCTGGGCCAGCATCAACTCGTCCGTCCTCTGGAGGCGTGCCCGCACGGCAGCCAGCAGCTCGTGGCTGGTGACGGGCTTGGTGATGTAGTCGTCTGCGCCCAGCGATTTCCCGGCGAAGATGTCTTCGCGCGTGCCCCGCGCCGTCAGAAAGACGAACGGAATGGTCCTGCCCCCTGGCTGCTTGCGCACGGCTTCGAACAGCCCGATGCCATCGAGGATGGGCATCGAGATATCCGAGAGGATCAGTGCCGGCCTCTCGCTTGCCAGCACCTCGAGGGCGGCCTTGCCGTTAGGGGCTGTCGAGACCTGGTACCCCGCGCCCTCGAGGATGTCTCGCAGCGCGATCAGCATCGCCGGGTCGTCTTCCACGACCAGGATCGTGTGCCCTTGTCCTGCTGCGCCCATTGCCGTCATCTCGCCGCCGCCGACGCAAGCATCTTCTTCGCGCGATTATCCCCTCGGACTCGCCGCGCCGCAACCGCCCATCGGTCATGCCGGGCCTGCAGGGAGCCAGACCGTGACCTTTGTCCCCTTGCCCCCGCCGGTCGCCAGGACGATCTGCCCGCCGTGCCGCTCGACGATCTCCTTGCAGATCGCCAGCCCCAGCCCTGTTCCGGGCAAACCGCTCGCCCGGCCGACGATCCCGCGGAAGAAGCGGTCGAAGACCCGCGGCCGCTCGTCCTCGGGAATGCCCGGGCCGGTGTCCGCCACGGAGAAGCCCACCCATCTCTGCCCCTCGCTTGTCCGCTGTGCGGTCTCGAGCGTGATCCTCCCCCCCGGCGGCGTGTAGTTGGTGGCGTTGTTCAGCAGATTCGTCATGACGCGCATCAACTGCTGCGGGTCGGCGGGCACGCGCGGCAGGTCGGGCGCCGTCTCCACCGTCAGCTGCAGCTCCCGACTGCCGATCAACCGGGCGCGGTCTCCCACCAGCACGCGAATGAGCGCGTTGATGTCCGTCATCTCCTTCTTCAGCGCCACCTGGTCTGCGTCGTACTCCGAGATCGCCAACAGCTGTTCGATCAGTGAACCGAGCCGCTCCGTCTCCCGCCGCAGGATCGACATGTACTCGCCGCGCCGGTCCTCACGGCCCATCTCCAGCAGGTCCAGGTACAGACCGATGTTGGTCAGGGGCGTGCGCAGTTCGTGGGAGACGTCCGCCACGAACTGCGCCTTGGTGCGGTCCGCAGACTTCGCTTGCTCCAGCGCCTCCTCCAGCAAGGCCGTGCGCTCCTGCACCCTGGCTTCCAGCTCCTCCACGTTGCGGCGCACCTGTTCGTAGAGCGAGGCGTTCTGCAGAGCCACCGACACTTGGTCGGCCAGGATCTGCAGCAGCTCGAGGTCTTCCTCATGCAGCTGCGCCGGGTCTGAGCTCTCGATGTTGAGCACACCAATGACCTTGCCCTCGATGCGGATCGGGACGGCAATCTCCGCCCGAGTTCCGACGAGCCCGGCGACGTAGTCCGGGTCCTTGCGCACGTCGCTGACGAACTCAGGCCGACCCGTCCGCATCACCCGCCCCACAATGCCCCGACCCAGGGGAAGCCGATCGCGGAAGGGGTGCGGTCCGGCCAGCGCACACACCACCATGTCCTGACCCTGGTGCATCAGAACCTGAACCGAGGGATACCCCAGCCGCGTGTGCAGGCTCTCCGTCAGGGCAGCCAGGACGGCGTCGGTCTCCAGGCGGCCTGCAATCGCAGCGGCCATTTGCTGGATCAAGGTCATCTCGGCCAGGCGGCGCTGGACGCGCGCGTGCTGCTCCGCGTTGAGCAGCGCCAACCCTGCCTGCTGGACAGCGGCCGCCACCACGCCCAGCGGAGGTGACTCCCCGCCTTGCCGCCAAGGCAGCCAGACCAGGGTCACGCCCCACAGCCGCTCGCCGACGAACACCGGCACACCAAGCACCCAGTGCGCCTTCTCCGCATGCCCGACCAGCACCTGCCGCGGTGCCTGATGCGCCGCCACCTCCTCCGCCAGGGCCTCCGGACGCGGCGGTCCGCTCTCGATATCGGATTCCGCGCCCACCGTCCGGACCCGCACCGCGCGCCCGACGCCTTCCCCATCCCGCTGCAGCACGTAGACTCCGGCAAAGCTCGCCCCCACCGCGCCGGAGAGTCCGTCGAGTAGGTTCCCCAGGATCTCCTCAACGTCGAGCGAGCCCGACACGGACTGCCCGATCTCGTAGACCTGAAGCAGCTTCACGTGCTCGTCGGAGAGCTTCTGATACAGCCGGGCATTGTGCATCGCAATGCCCGCGTGGGCGGCAAACGCCATCAGCCGCTGCGCGGCCTCCGGGCCGAAGGTCCCGGGTGTCGCGCTGTCGAGACACAGGAAGCCCAGGATCTCGTCGCCAAAGCGGACGGGGGCGCCGGCCCAGGACCGGATCCACTCGAACCCTGGAAGGGTGTCCCAGCTGCTGTCCGTGCGGGTGTCGCCAATGACGACGGCCTCGCCTGCCATCATGCGGCGGTAGTTGGCATGCCGGTCGATGGAAAAGCCCTGCCTGCGCACCTCGGCGTCCGTCAGGCCGAAGCGCTCATACCCGCGCCCGCGCACGACCTGCGCTTGATTGTGCTCGTACAACTGGAAGTTGGCCGCATCACACGGAATCGCCCGCGACACCTGCTCCAGGATGGCCTCCAGCACTTCATCCAGGCCCGCCACCTGATTGATCGCCATGGAGGCCTGCTGCAGCGCTTCGGCCATGCGGCGCTGCTGCCGCTCCGCCTCGAGCGATCGCGCCACACCCAGAGCGCTCGCCGCCTGATGTGCGACCAGATGCGCCAACTGTACGTCCGCGTCGGAATAGGGACGGCGGGTTCCGTCCGCCCACAGGACAAGGACCCCGAGCAGTTCCTGGCGCCACAGCAGGGGGACGGCGAGGACGCGCACCGACATCGAAGGGGCCAGCGGAATCACTTCCAGCCGTTGGGGCCAGGAGGCGTAGTCGTCGACCCGCACCGTGCGCCGCGAGGCCGCGGCGATGCCGGCTGCTCCCTCGCCGAACGGAATCCCCTCCGCCGCTTCCGCCAGATCCTCACTGTGCACACCAGCCACAACCCGGAGCGTGTCCTGGCCCGCATCCACCGTGCAGATCACCCCGCCTCGACTCTCGAGAAGCCGAGCCGCCTGCTCGATCATCCTTTCCATCAGCGGCCCGGTCTCACGACCTTCGGCGGTGGCGGTGACCGTCTCGTAGAACGTCCCCAGCTCGATCGCCTGGCGCAGAGCGGCGTCGAACAGCCGGGCGTTGTCGATGGCCAGCGCACCCTGGTGGGCTACGATTGCCGCCCGCGCGAGACCATCCGGCTCGGGCCGCTGTTCTGCATCGGAGAGGAACAAGAGAATGCCGTGCAGCCGGCCGCGCGTGGCGAGCGGCACGAGCAGGGCCGAGGCGAAGCCAGCCTCGGCCAGCGCCCGCAGTTCCGCTCGGCTCTCCTGCGCGAGCCTTCCCCACTGCTGGGGCGAGCTCACCTCAAGCAGGTCAGAGGTCGCGAGCGCGGCCAAGCCCCGACGCAGCCTCTCCTGCTTCTCTGGCTCCAGGCCGTAGAAGAATTCCTGAGCGGGATGGAGGGCTTCGTCGAACAACAGGCCCACCCCCGCCGGAAAACGGACGATCGCTGCTCCGTGCCGCAGCATGGAGCGCATGGCCAGGCCGGTATCCTGGGCCTCGCTCAACTCGGCCGAGAGACGTGCGAGGCGATCCACGAACTCGGAGTCCACGCGTGGCACCGCTTCCCTGCGCTTCTTCGGCCTGGTCGTAGTGGAGGGCATGCCCGGACTCGCTCACCCCCTCTCGCAGCGCACGCGATTATACAGCCGCAGCCAACGCGGCGAGAGCAGGAGACTCGGACTATCCCTCCTGCCTGTGCAAGTCCCTTGCCTGCCACGCATCCCACGCGCCGTCCCAGGGCTTCTTGGCAGCCTTCTTTCGACTCGGCGTGATCCCCCCGAGGTGCGGCTGCATCTTCCCCAGAGGCACCGCCGCGCCGCTCCAGTCGCGGCGAGCCAGGCAGGCCGCCAACTCTTGCCGAAGCGGGGCCAGCCATGCCCAGTCCGAACGAAAGTGATCGGCTTTCACCCAGTAGCCACGCCTCTCCCAGGCTCCAGCCGTGGCCTCGACCGACTGAGCCAGTCTCTCCAGAGCCAGGGCCGCGAACGCGACGACGTCACGCCGCTCCGCCGCGTCCGCCGCGGGCAAAGCCTCGAGCGCGGCTGCGATCGCCTGCAGCAGCGCCTGGCGCTCCCGGGCTGCCGGCACCGCCCGCACCACCCTCGACATCCTGCCCCACCTCCGTCCGTGCGGCAGATTATAGACCGGGCGCAGCTTTCCCACGCCGGAGCACGGACTCGTGCTACAATCCGGCCCCAGCAGCGACGGCCTCAGCATGGGGAGCGGATCGTCGCTGCGGCGGGCTAGACCATGCCTTCTCCCGAAGTCCGCGTCGTTGCCACCAACCGCAAGGCTGCCCACGACTACTTCCTCAGCGAACGCGTCGAGGCCGGCATTGCCCTGCGGGGCAGCGAGATCAAGTCGGTCCGTGCCGGTCAGATCAGCCTGCGCGAGGCCTACGTGCGCACCAACGGTCGCGAAGCCTGGCTGGTCAACGCACACATCGCCCCCTACGATCCGGCCAGCCGACTGAACCACGATCCCCGGCGGGAGCGGAAACTGCTGCTCCACCGCCGCGAGATCCTGCGCCTGCATCAGGCGGTGCAGCAGCGCGGCTACACCCTCATCCCCGTTCGCGTCTACCTCTCGCGCGGCCGAGCCAAGGTCGAAGTGGCGCTGGCGAAAGGGAAGAAGCTCTACGACAAGCGGCGCAGCATCGCCCAGCGCGAGGCCGACCGCGAGATGAGCCGCGCGCTGGCCAGAAAGGGCAAGCCATGAGCCCTCACTCGATCGCGGCCATCAACATGCTCCCCCCAGACGAGAAGCTCGCCATCTACCGCCGCTTCATCCCGTCGGAACTGCTGGCGCGCTTCGCCATCCCGCCCACCCTCACCGACGAGCAGGGCCGCAGCCTGCTGACGATTCGCTGCAGCGAGGGAGCAACCGACGTCGTCGTCGACCTGCGCCACCGATTCGACGCACCGGACCCGCTCCTGTACGCGCACCTGACGGACACCATCAACGGGCAGGTCCACGTCCTGCTCTACATCGTCAACGATCCCGCGTCGCCTCGCTTCGACGTGGACCGCATGCCCGACGGCACACCGACGGAATTCGGCACCTTCCGTCGGAACCTTGCGGCCGAGGAGGCGGCGATGGCTGCGGGCCTTGCGCCAGGCCAGGTCCGCCGCGGCCTTCGCATGCTCTCCCATTCGATCGCAGCCTTCGAGGCCTTCGTGACCTCCCTGGGCCACGATGTCTACTTCGTCGAGCCGCTCGCCTACCACAACGCGGTCGTGTTCGAGCGCTACGGTTTCGCCTACCAGCAGGGCCGGCGGCTGATGGAGAGCATCGACGCCGGCTTCCGCCCGGGCGGCGAACTTCTGGCCAGGCTGGACGGCTCCTCCCCGTTCCGCCGCCCCGGCATGGAACGCTCGATTCGCGGGCGGAGCTGGGCGCTGCACGACGGCATCCTCGGCCGCCCCTTCACCGGCGTCACGATGTACAAGCGGGTCGGCCAGCACGCCGGCCTGAACACCTTTCCCGATGGGGAGTGGTGAGTTGGGCGCGGGCGTGGGAGTGAGGTGTGGTGGTGCCTCCTTGCGTGGCTATGCGCATTCAGGATGCGTCGCAGCAGGGATTCGTGCTATAATAAAAACTACGGGGATGACAGGCTTCGACGGAGGAGGCTG
>FWPV01016580.1_pt1 | contig 10356 bp, 4 predicted proteins | sample 2228371 | NCBI WGS metagenome assembly FWPV01 (sample SAMEA103939776, study PRJEB20133) | metagenome
CGTTGATGCCGCCTTTGCTGGCCGCGTAATTCACCTGCCCGCGGGATGAAAACTCGGCCGCCGTGCTGGAGAGGTTGACAATGCTGCCCGCCCGCTGCGAAATCATCTGCTGGGCCACCGCCCGGCAAAAGTTGAACGTGCCGGTCAGGTTGGTGGCGATGACTTCGGCCCATTGCTCGGGCGTCATCGTCCCCAGCAGGCCGTCACGGACGATGCCCGCCGAATTGACCAAGACATCGATCCGCCCACGCTCAGCCAAGATACCGTCCACGACTTGTTGTGCCCGCTCGAAATCTCGCACATCAGCTTGAACGGGATGGGTCTTGCCGCCCTGTTCGGCGGCCTCGGCGGCCAGTTTTTCGGCAGCCTCTCGGCTGCTTTGATACACGAACCAGACCTCGGCGCCGTTTCGGGCGAGGTCCAGAACGCACGCCCGACCGATTCCGCGACTGCCGCCCGTCACAATGGCTATTTTCCCTTGGACCACGTGAGCCTTTCCTCGTGTCTGAACTTTCTCTTCGGCGTAATCGGCGTCACCGCTGCCGCCCCATGTCCTCCTTAAGGACTTTTCAATATCGGAGCAAAGGCCGCGACGAATTCACCGGGCAGGGCGCTCTTGCCCTGGAGGACGGTCGCGTTTTCCGGCTTCTCCACGCCCTCGCCCTCGACGCACGCTCAGCCTTCGTTCGGCAGGGAACTCGCCGCGGCACCCGAGAGACCGGTGGGGACGCCCTCGGCCACTCCCGGAGTCGAAGTTGGAGCACCACCGCCCTTTCTCGCCGGGATGGGCCAAAGGATGTTGAACAACTGGCGCATGTCCTTGACCACGGAGCGATCGACTCGCGCGAGTTCAGGGTCTCGCTCCGCCAAGTTATACCGCTCCAGATAGATTTTTCCACTGACGGTAAGGCGATCTTCCATGCGGCCTTCGGCCTTGCATTCCGTGTATCGGTCGTCCTGGGAGACGATCTCGGCCGTCAAATAGAGCAATTGCCCCGGCTCCACGAACTGGCCGTAGCGGATGCGCTTGGCCTCCTTCAAGACCACAATGCTGTGGGCAAAGTCCTCCGACGCACGGATCAGCCACGCGGCCGATTCCGTGAGCGCCTCCAACATAAGCACGCCCGGCAAGACCGGGAACTTCGGAAAATGGTCGCCGAGATACTCCTCAGCCAGCGACAGTGCCTTCACCGCCCGGATTCGGCGTCCCGGCTCCAATTCCAAAATCCGATCAATCAGGCTGAACCGCATGGATTCGCTCGATGGATAAAATGGGTAATCTAAGCACAGGCGAGAAACTCAGACCCCTGAGTATAAAGTCTTTCGCCGATTCGTACAACGCCGACTAGGAGCGACGCTTCGGGTTACTCCGGTGGTTTCGAGTCACTTGGCGTATTGTCCCTCGCGTTTTCAGGCGGGAAAAACGGGAGAGCGCCACGGGCAAGCGCATTCTCGCCGCAAAAAATTTCGTCATTGTCCCGCGTCCCGCCATTGTCCCGCAATCAGCCGGCCACCGGATTGCCGTGTTCCCGTGTCCGAAGGTATTCTGCCAGAGCCTCCCTCCAATGGGGAAGGTTGGGGGCGTCCGAAAACCGGTGGTACTTGGAGGTATCCAGCACGCTGAAAGCCGGTCGCGGGGCCTTGGCAGCGTATTCCGCCGTGGTAATCGGCTGAATGTCCGCGTCGAGACCCAGCAGCCGGAATATCTCGCAAGCGAAGCGGTACCAAGTCGTCGCCCCGCCGTTGACCACATGGAATGTGCCGTACATTCCGCTTCGCAAGAGGTAAATGACGGCCGCGGCCACATGCGGGACGTAGCTGGGAGTGCACCATTGGTCGTCCACCACGCGGAGGGGCCTTCCCTGCTTTCCCAAGCGGATCATGGTCTCCACGAAGTTGCCCGGTGAGTTCGGCCCCAGCCGCCCATACAAACCGCACGTCCGCACAATGTAGTGCCTCTGCCAGGCCAAGGCCCGCAGCTCGCCCTCGTATTTCGACCGAGCGTACACTCCCTGGGGGCAGACGGGGTCTTCCTCGCGGTGCGGCTCGGCATCCCGCGTGCTTGCGCCGAAGACATAGTCCGTACTGATATAGACGAGCGGACAATCCAATCGCTGGGCCGTTTCCGTCAAAATACCGGTACCTTCGGCATTGATGGCGAAGCAGCGGTCCGGTTCCTCCTCCGCCCGATCCACGGCCGTGTACGCCGCCGCGTGGATGATCGCCTCGGGTCGCAGCGCCGACACCCGGTCGCGAACCAGCGCGGGGTCGGTCAAGTCGAAGTCGGGCAGGTCCAGCCCCAAGGCGGCCTCGCCCAAGCGGCGGCAGATTTCCCCCCCTAATTGTCCTTTACTTCCCGTCACCACAATCATCGTCGCGTCTCGCCGTGTGTCTACCGGGGCAACTCGCTGCCGTCTGTACCGGACAGCCGCCGCTCATGGTGCCGCCCGATCGCCGGGCGGCCTTGTCGCAATGCTTTCCCGAACCATCCACAGACTCAATCTTGGTTCGGTGCCGGCGCCGCTGCAACCCGGCAGCCAAGAACGGTGTAGATTCTCCGGCGTCCTCCCCCATGCCGTCCCGCCAAACGCCGGTGTCGATCCGCAGCGGTGCCCCGTCCATTGGGCTTGGCCGCGACCGGCGGATCGCGAATAATGGTTCGCTTCGGCCGCGGCGGGCCGAGCATTCGTCCCGAGCCGACCCCTCCAGGAATGACGACGGCCGTCCGCCGTCATCCCGTCCGCGGAGGCTCGGCTCGCGGCTGTCATGTCACCGATATCACGGCCTGTCGTCTCAAATCTCGGAGGATCGGCACTTTATGATCGCCGAAAGACTTTTCCCGACTATCAATCCGCTCGCGTGTCTGATGGCAATTGGATCTGAAGCATCGGGGAAAGGCCGAGCCGGCGCCGTCTCGCCACGGCTTCGCGTGACGGCGGTAGCAACCGCGGTGCTCGTCACGGTCGGCGGCATTGCGGCCGGGGCGGAGAATCCCCTCGCTTCCAAGACTCCGGCACCGACGGATTGGCGGCCGGGGGACGTATGGACCGTCCCCCAATCCACACACGGCGGGAGCTTCGCCTGCGAGATCGTCTCCGTCACGGAGAAGGAGAATTGCCGGGTGGTCCGCCTTCGGTACCCCTCGCCCGTGGTCACCGAGTTGCCGCAGAATAACGTCATCCCCGTGGAGTATTACCTCCCGTTGAATCTGCGTCCGGAGGATGGACCGCGACCGGCCGTCATTTGCTTGCACATCTTGGACGGCAGTTTGGAATTGGTCCGGATCCTGTCGGCCGTTTTGGCTTCGCGCGGCATCCCGGCCATGGTCTTCCAGTTGCCCTACTACGGGGAGCGCGGCGGTCCTAACGGGCCCCACGACATTCTGGCTCGTCCCGAGCGATTTACCGCAGTCCTCGATCAAACCATGGAGGAGGTCCGCCGGGGCGTGGATTTCTTGGCCTCCCGACCCGAGGTCCGCGCTGATCGCATCGGCGTGGCGGGCATCAGCTTGGGTGGTATCATCGCCGCCTCGGCCGCGGAACGCGAACCGCGACTGTACCGAGCCGCGTTGATCCTGGCGGGCGGAGATTTGCCGGGCATCCTCGCCACTGCCCGCGAGGCCGAAGACCTCCGGCGATTTCTGGACGCTTTGACGGAAGAGCAGCGCGCAACCGTGCTGGAGGCCTTCCGCCAAGCGGATCCGCTTTACCGCGCCGATGCCCTTCGCGAGCGCGCTCAAACGGGATGCGTCCTCATGATCAATGCCGCGGAGGATGAAGTGATTCCGAAATCGTCCACCGAAAAGCTGGCCCAAGCCCTCGGCATCGAGGACCGCGTCGTTTGGCTGGAGGGGATGGGGCACTACACGTCGCTGGGCGCGTTGCCGCAGATTTTGGACACCACGGCGACCTTCTTCGCCCGCGATTTGCCGCCCGACTTGGCAATCTCGTCCGCCCCGACGACGGAAGGCTTGACGCCCGCCGCCTTGCTCTCGGCAACCCTGCGGGAGTGGACGCGGTTCTACTTGCAGGAGCCTTCGCCGGGGCGATGCCACATCGTGCGCGTCTCGGCCGACGTGCAAGCGGAACAATCCCGGCAGGCAGGTGAGCTGATGCTCATCCGCGGTAACGGCTATCGCTTTCGCTTGGCCGGCAAGGTGCCCCAGTTGGGCGGGTTCACCATCGGGCAGGGCGACTACCCCTGGATGACGTCGGTTTCCGCACGGACTTTCGCCGGTCGCGAGGGTTTGGACGTCGTGCGTTCTCCCCTGTCGTACGTGCGGTCGGAATATCTCCAACGAGCGCGATTCGCGGTCATGGCGGTGGCGGGGACGGCAGCCTCGCCGGCTGCGCTGGAGTCCCTGGTGGAAATTCGCGAATCGCCGGCCGAAGACGGCCGACGCACGCTGGTCGTCACGCCCTTGCGCGAACAACGGCCCGCAGCGCGCTTGGTCTACGCGACCGACGCCCGAGTCCCGGAGGAAATCACCGTGGAAGCCGAGGGCGTAACCGTGCGGGTACGTTTCCAGAGCTGGCAAACGGAGGCCCCGGCCTCGCAGGAATTGTTCGCTCCCCCGGTCCATGCGGAGACGCAGGACGTGGCCGCCGACGACGTCTATCGGATGTTCGGTGCGGTGATCAACTTCGCTTTGGAAAGCTTGCGCTGAAACGGCGTCGGCCGCTTTCCGGCGTCGCCGCGCCGCCGCGGCCCCTATTGACAAATCCTCAACCCATCAGCCCATCGAGGATGTTTCCATGATTCACGACTTGGACGGTCGGTCGGCACTGCCATCGTTTCACTCCGCCCGGCGCGGGCTTCGGATCATCGCACCGTTGCTGCTCGCGTGGGGGATGGTGACGGGCGTCTGGATTCGTGCGGCGGCCGCCGAATCCGCGCTCGCCCCCTTGTCCGCCGAAGGCTACCGCCTCGTCGCCGTCGATCCCGAGGGGCACGGCGTGTTGCTGCATTATCAGGGCAAGCAGATTGTCATCGTGGACGGCAATCCGCGGGAGATGGGGACGGCCCACGGACGACTCCTGGCGAGCCAAGTCCGCTATTTGGTGGAACGCGTGGTGTATGGAGTAGGAGCGGCCGATTCCTTGGCCGGCGGCGCCTGGTTCCTGGATACCATGGCCCAAATCGAGAAGCGCACCGCTCCGCACGTTCCCGCCCGATACATCGAGGAAATCGACGCGGTTTCCCTGGCCGCCGGAGTCTCGATCCGCGACGGCCGCTACGCCAATTTCTTTCCCGAACGTTTTCATTGCAGCGGCGTGGCGGTTCGCGGCAGTGCCAGCGCCGACGGATCGGTCGTCCATGCCCGCGTGCTCGACTACATGCGCGACATCCACCTGCAAACCTGCGCGGCCGTACAAGTCTTCTTGCCCAAGGATCGCCACGCCTGGATGAGCCTCGGCTATGCCGGCTTCGTGGGCACCGTCACCGCCATGAATGAAAAGGGGTTGGCGGTGGGCGAGATGGGCGGACGCGGCGAAGGCGATTGGGACGGCATGCCCATGAGCCTGCTGCTCCGCGAGATCATGGAGCGGGCGGCCACCGTGGAAGAAGCCCTGGAGATCCTCCGCAATACGCCCCGCACCTGCGAGTACTACTACGTCTTCAGCGATCGCGAGCGGAACTTGGCGGCCGTGCGGGCCGTGCCCGACGAGCTGCTCGTCCTCCGGCCGGGCGAGCAACACCCCCTTTTGCCGCCGGTTCCCCAGGACACGGTATTCATCTCGGCTGATCGGCGAGCCGAGGTCCTGAGAGAGCGCCTGCATCAGCAGTTCGGCCGCATCGACCCCGCCGCCATGATCGAGATCATCAAGCGGCCCGTGGCCATGAGTTCCAACCTGCACAACGCCGTCATGCAGCCCGAAAAGCTCGACATGTGGGTAGCGGACGCCGGGCGATCGACCCCCGCCTGCGACGAACCGTACGTGCGGATCAGTCTAGGCCGGCTGCTCGAGTTCTATCGGCGATGGAAGTCCCAGCCCGCCGCGCAATGAACTCTCCCTCGCATCCACCGCCGGCTTGTGCCGACGGCTCCAGTCTCGCTTCCGTAGTCCCGGCGCGATCGTACGGATCGGCGCACGAGCGCAAACCTCGGGCACAAGCCCGGGGTGGAAATCGCGTTTTTGCGTGCAGCGTGGAAAGCGCTGCTTGCTAAGATTTCCCCACCGCCGGGCGGTGTGAAGCCGAATATCGACGCCCATGAAAACGAAACAGCCTCCAGCGTCGGCCGGAGGCTGGGGCAACCTCGAAACATCAAGCCGGCAGCAACCCGCCCGGTCGGACCGGCGGTCACCGGTGCATCGTTCTAGAAGAACCCGCCGCCGAAACCGCCGCCGCCGAAGCCGCCACCGAAACCACCCCCGCCGAACAGTCCGCCGAAGCCCTGTCCGCCGGCACCACCGCGGCCTTGCGCCCCTTCCCCGGTGATGAAGTTGAAGGTGTTGACCTCGGTAATCGCAGAGAAGTACGGCACCGGGTTGATGCGGACATAGCGGCGATCGGCCGAGATCACAGCCGAGGTCATCATGAAGGCTCCTTCGGGCACGATGGTAATTTGCGGGGCGTAGCCCACCGCGCCGCCGCGGACCGGCACGAAGGGCAGAATGCCGCCGGCCCCGCCCAAATCGGCCCCGTCGGTACGCGAGCCGTAATACGATGCCATAGCCGCGGGATCGACTTGAGGGGCTTGATTGGCCGGAAGCTGTTGGGCCAGGATGCGATTGCGAAGCTCGAGGTGGTTCATCACCGAGGCGGCCAACATCCGCTCGTTAAGCGGCGCTTGGAGTCGACCGTCGGCCAGCTCAAACTGAATGACCGCCTCGTCGTTCTTCATCTCGACCATTTTGGTCAGCGACCGGGCCTTGTCGGTAAGCAAGTGGGTGTGGATGGTAACCTTGACCTTGCCGCCTGCCACGTCGCCCCACACGCGTCGAATCAAGCCGCGATAGGTGCCGCTGAAGCCCCGCGGGCAGACGTAGTATTCATGGTACCCCTCGTCACCCTTGCGTACCGATCGACTGGACGCGTCGCCGACCAACACCCCGCCCGAAGTGGTGCGGGGATTGCGGAGCGAGCACAGCGTGCCCGCCGGTTCCTCCACGATCAAATCCACGTCGGCTTCGCCGAGCCACGAGACCTCGATCACACAATCCCGTGCGACGGCCTCATCGAGGGCGGCCTGATAACGCGCTGCTTGTTCCTCCAGCTTCTTGGCCTTCAAGTCGTCCAACGTGGCCTTGGCCGTCCGAAGGGCGTTCAGCCACACATCCTGGTGCTTCTCGGGAAACACCTGACCCAAGATTCCCACGGTGGACCACTGGATCCCCTCCAGATCCTGGAGCTTTTGCGCGACCTTCAGTCCAGCCACATACGGTTCAGGCCATTGCGGTGCCAAGGAAGCGGCTTGGCGATAAACGTTCAAGGCGCGGGCGTCCAGTCCGTGACGTTCCAACTGGATTCCCAACGCCAGAAGGTCCAGGGGTTCCACGGCGAAGTCAGCCGCGGACATCAAGACCCGCTCGATCTCCTCACTGGGCCGTCCCGCCGCTTCCATGGCCAGGGCCATGCCTTCGTACATCCACGGCTCGGGCGGATTGTGGCGCAGAGCGGCACTCAGCAACTCCAAGATATGATCGAACTTGTGAGCCGCCAGAAGACGCCGCGCGGCCTCACGGATCTCAGCGGCGGGAATCGGCCGCCCCCCTTGGAAGAGGCTTTCCCATATCGCGTCCGCCGCAGTATCGCTGTTTCCGGCGACCATGCGGTCAGCCGCCTGAATAAGCTGCGAAGCTTGGGGGGCGGTCTGGGCACGCGGCCGACCGTCGGGAGTGGAAGTCAAGTCGTCGTTGACACTGAAGGCCCGGAAGCCGTTGTTGCCGGCGTTCGGGACGTTGAACATACCGCCGCCGAACCCGCCTCCGAATCCACCCATGCCACCCATGCCACCAAATCCACCCATGCCACCGAAACCACCCATACCACCCATGCCACCGTATCCACCCATACCGCCGAAGCCTCCCATGCCACCCATCATCCCCATGCCTCCCATCATCCCCATGCCTCCGCCCATGACGTTCGGCGGTACCACGAGGTCGGCAACGGGATAGACCTTGAGGATCAGGTCGGTATCGGCCTGCTCCGGCGTCGTAATCAACAAGACTTCGTCCTTAATGATGTAGGTGAGGTCCAGATCGCGGAGCAGCAACCGCAGGGCGGATCGCAGCGAGACGCCGCGCAGGCTCTTGGAGACCGGCGTGCTGCTGTCCACTCCCATGGCACCCAGGGCTTTGTTGTCAAGTTGAATCTCGATTCCATGCCGATCCTTCAGGTAATCCACGACTTCCGATAGGGGCGTATCCACGAAGTCCAGCTCCGTCGAACGTCGCAGTTCCTCGGCGATCTTCCGTTCGGCCGCATTGTCGCTGGTCAATTCCATCGAGCTGTAGCGCTCCTTCCGCCGGGCGGTCAGCTCTTGCCACACCTCGGCATCGGGATACAGTACCGGAGGTTCGTCCGGGATGGGGACGTGGGCCTTTTCCGTTTCGTAAAGCGTGTCGAGCACACCTTTCTTGCGGGCCTCGCGCAGCTCCATCGCCTTCTCGAAATTGCCTTGCTGGCTGGCCATCCGCTGCGCCAAGTTCATCACGGGATTCTCCGGCGCCAGCTTGACGGCCTCCATAGCGGCCTCGACCTCGGCCGAATCGTAGCGTCCCTCTTCCATCAGCGAGTCGAATCGCTGCATCAGTTGGCTCAGCTTTTGCTCGCGGGCCAACAGACTTTCCGTCAACAGCTTCCGCTCCAAGGCTTGGGCCTCTTGCGCGGCGGCGCGACGCTGTTGCTCGTTCCACTCGATGACGCGAGCATCGGCCTGGCGGATGGCCGCGCGGACTTGATCGGCCAATTGCTCACGCACTTCACCCGGCAGATCCGGCGTTCTCTGCACGAGATCCAAAAGCTCCTTGAGATCCTGGCGAACATCCTCGGGATTGGTCGCCATCCGTTTGCGGGCCTCATTCAATCGCACGCGGACGTCCTGCGTCACGGCATCCACCAACACCGCCCGATCCTTGAGGACTTGCGCGACCAAGCCGGGAGGCGCGGCACCGCCGGCGGGTGGAGCGGCCGGACCGCCCAAGGTCAAATCGGCGGGTGCCTGCGGGGGGGCGGGAGCCGCGGGGGCCGGAGCCGCCGCGGCGGGCGCCTCCGCGTCGGCCGACTCTTGCGATATCTGCGTCACCCGCGCCAAAATCTTGCGCGCGGCTTGATTTTGCGGATCGCGGCGCACCGCTTCCTCCGCCATCCGCCGTGCCGCCTCCACATCGTTGACTTGCAGGGCCTGCTCGGCCAATTCCGTCAGATTATAAGCCGCAATCTCGAATTCCTCGGCCAACTCGCGAAGCAGGGCGGTACCGGGAATCGGTGCCGCGATCCCGCCGCCGGCTCGCATCGATTCGACGAGCTGGACTAGGAAGGCGTTGTCCGGGCGCGATTCCGCCGCCGGCAGATTCCAGGTCAACGTCGTGTCGCCGAAACCCGCCGCGACTTCCAGCGCTCCCAACTCTTTTAGCGTTCCAACGACAACGGTGTCGCGATCCGCACGGAGCGGGGGCAACGTCTTCGGAAACACTTCCCCGACCGGTCCGGACCAGCTCACCGAGTTCGGCCAGGCAACCGGCGAGGCCACCGCAGCGGCCAATTCGGCAGCCGCCGACTCGGGGGTCACGCCTTCCAAATCGCGGACCAAGATGCCGCCGCTGTGCGTGGCGATACTAGCCATCAAGGGGGCGTCCCAGCGCGGGCCGACCAAGAAACTGCTGACCGGGATACGATCCTTTTGCAGCCGGTTGCAGATCGCTCCGATGCGATCCAACGGCAGGAGATTCGCCCGGCTCAACCCGTCGCCGATGTAAACCAAGGAGCGACCGAGCATGGGAGTACCTTCGAAGGCCGACACGGCGGCATGCAAACCCGCTTCCAGATCGCAAGCGCCCAGCGGCACCCGCTGCTCGAGCTTGGCCAGCGCGGCCTCCAATTCCGGGCTTCCCGGCGCGGCGAAATCGGCCTGCATGGGCACGGCCTTCAAATCCACCGCCAGAATGCGGACTTTGGCGTTCGGCCCCAACTGGGCGAGCAGGTTTTTCAAGACCCCCAGTCCTATCCGGCGAAAATCTCCGGATTGGGAGGCCGAGGTGTTTACCAGAATGACCACGTGGTGCGAATCCGCGGGGCGGAGCACGGAGTCATCCGCTCGCAGCGAGGCGGCGAAATAGGCCGTGCCGTCCGGGGACTGAAACACCTCCAGGCTCCCCTGCGGCGCTGCGGCGTGCACCGATGCCCCAAGCG
>FWPV01006802.1_pt1 | contig 10353 bp, 10 predicted proteins | sample 2228371 | NCBI WGS metagenome assembly FWPV01 (sample SAMEA103939776, study PRJEB20133) | metagenome
CAGCGTGCCGATCTGGTTGATCTTGATCAGGATGGAATTGGCGATGCCGCGCGAAATGCCTTCCTTCAGGATCTTCGTGTTGGTGACGAACAGGTCGTCGCCGACGATCTGCACGCGGCTGCCCAGACGTTCGGTCAGCAGCTTCCAGCCGTCCCAGTCGTTTTCCGCCATGCCGTCCTCGATGCTGACGATGGGGTACTTGTCGGCCAGTGTCGCCAGGTAATCGACCAGCTGAGCCGATTCCATCGTCAGGCCGGCGCCTTCAAGGTGGTACTTGCCGTTCTTGTAGAACTCGGACGCCGCGCAGTCGAGCGCCAGCACGATGTCGGTGCCCGGCTCGTAGCCGGCCGCGCTGACCGCGTCGAGAATCATGTTCAGCGCCTCTTCGGCACTGCCGACGTTGGGCGCGAAACCGCCTTCGTCACCGACCGTGGTCGGAAAACCCTTCTTGTCCGTCAGCTTCTTCAGCGCATGGAAGATTTCCGCGCCGGCGCGCAGCGCCTCGCGGAAGCTCGACGCACCGACCGGCATGATCATGCATTCCTGGAAATCGAGGCTGTTGTTGGCGTGCGCGCCACCGTTGATGACATTCATCATCGGCACCGGCATCGCCATGCCGCCCGAGCCGCCGAAGTAGCGGTACAGCGGCAATCCGGCCTCTTCGGCCGCCGCCTTGGCCACCGCCATCGACACCGCCAGCATGGCGTTCGCACCGAGGCGGCCCTTGTTTTCGGTGCCGTCGAGTTCGATCAGCGTGCGGTCGATGAAGGCCTGCTCTTCCGCGTCGAGGCCGATGATGGCTTCGGAAATTTCGGTATTGACGTTTTCAACCGCAGCCAGCACGCCCTTGCCGAGGTAGCGGTCCTTGTCGCCGTCGCGCAGCTCGATCGCCTCGCGCGAACCGGTCGATGCACCGGACGGCACGGCGGCGCGGCCCATGATGCCGGACTCCAGCAGCACGTCCGCTTCAACGGTGGGATTGCCGCGCGAATCGAGAATTTCGCGCGCGACGACATCGACAATTGCACTCATGGTCGCTGGGTTCCTGGGTAAGAAGACAAATTATGAATAATCGGCGCGCACTCAGGCGAATGCGGACTCGAGAAAGCCGTGACGCTTCGTGACCGCGTCGAGGTCGCGCAGCTGCTCGAGCAGCGCGGCCATCATCGGCAGCGGCCAGGCGTTCGGGCCGTCGGACATGGCCTTTGCCGGATCAGGATGACTTTCCATGAACAGCCCGGCGATGCCCACCGCCACGGCGGCGCGCGCCAGCACCGGCACGAATTCGCGCTGACCGCCGGACGACGCGCCCTGCCCGCCCGGCAACTGCACCGAATGGGTGGCGTCGAACACGACCGGGCATGCGGTTTCGCGCATGATGGCCAGCGAACGCATGTCGGACACCAGATTGTTGTAGCCGAAGGACGCACCGCGCTCGCACACCATGATGGTGTCGGCGCCGCCGTTGGCTTCCTTCGCCTTGGCCACGACGTGCTTCATGTCGCCCGGCGCGAGGAACTGGCCCTTCTTGATGTTCACCGGCTTGCCGGTGGCGGCGCAGGCGTGGATGAAGTCGGTCTGGCGGCACAGGAAGGCCGGCGTCTGCAGCACGTCGACGTACTGCGCGACGATGAGCGCCTCTTCCGCGGTGTGCACGTCGGTCAGCACCGGCACGTTCAGCTCGCGCTTCACGTCGGCCAGGATTTCCAGCCCCTTCTGCATGCCCGGGCCGCGGAAGCTGGTGCCCGAACTGCGGTTGGCCTTGTCGAACGACGACTTGTAGATGAAGGGAATGCCCAGACGCGCGGTGATTTCCTTCAGCTGGCCGGCCGTATCGAACGCCATGTCGCGCGATTCGATCACGCACGGCCCGGCGATCAGGAAGAACGGCTTGTCGAGGCCGACATCGAATCCGCACAGTTTCATGAGGTCACCTTGTGCGACGAGCGCTTGACCATGCCGCGCGCGTCCTGACGGGCCAGCGCGGCACGGGCGAAAGCGGTGAACAGCGGATGTCCGGCGCGCGGCGTGGACGTGAATTCGGGGTGGAACTGACAGGCGACGAACCACGGATGATCCGGCAGCTCGATCATCTCGCACAGCGGATCCACCGTATCGAGGGAACGGCCGGACACGCGCAGGCCGAACTTTTCCAGCTGCGCCAGATACTGATTGTTCACTTCGTACCGGTGGCGGTGGCGCTCGACGATCTGGGCCTTGCCGTAGATTTCGCGCGCCAGGCTGTCTTCGCCCAGCTGGCAGTTCTGGCCACCCAGTCGCATCGTGCCGCCGATGTCGGACGACTCGTCGCGCCGCTCGAGCTTGCCTTCGGCACTCATCCACTCGGTGATCAGGCCGATCACCGGATGCGGCGTGTCGCGCTCGAATTCGGTGCTGTGCGCGCCGGTCAGACCGGCCACGTTGCGGGCGTATTCGACCACCGCAAGCTGCATGCCCAGACAGATGCCCAGATAGGGCACACCATTTTCGCGCGCGTAGCGGATGGCGCCGATCTTGCCCTCGACGCCGCGCCGGCCGAACCCGCCGGGCACCAGGATGGCGTCCATCGGGTCAAGCAATGCGCGTCCGCCGTCGGTCGAACGCTCGACGGCTTCCGAATCGATGTAGTGGATGTTGATGCGCGAGCGCGTCTGGATGCCGGCGTGAATCAGCGCCTCGGACAGCGACTTGTAGGACTCGGTCAGGTCGACGTACTTGCCGACGAACGCGATGTCGACATCGCGCTCCGGGTTTTCCAGCGCGTCGATCATGCGCTTCCAGGTGCTCAGGTCGGCTGCGCGGGCCAGGATGTTCAGCTTGTGGCAGACGATTTCGTCCAGCATCTGGTCATGCAGCATGGCCGGAATCTTGTAGATGCTGTCGGCGTCGACCACCGAAATGACCGCCTCGGGCAGCACATTGGTGAACAGCGCGATCTTGCGGCGCTCGTCGTCCGGCACCACACGGTCGGAGCGGCACAGCAGCACGTCGGGCTGGATGCCGATCTCGCGCAATTCCTTCACCGAGTGCTGGGTCGGCTTGGTTTTCAGTTCGCCCGCGGTGGCGATGTAGGGCACCAGCGTCAGATGGATGAAGCAGGTGTTGGCGCGGCCTTCTTCGATGCCCATCTGGCGGATGGCCTCGAGGAAGGGCAGCGATTCGATGTCGCCGACCGTGCCGCCGACCTCGACGATGGCGACATCCGCGCCTTCGGCGCCGCGCTTGATGTACAGCTTGATTTCGTCGGTGATGTGCGGGATGACCTGCACGGTCTTGCCCAGATACTCGCCGCGGCGCTCCTTCTTGATCACCGCCTCGTAGATCTGGCCGGTGGTGAAGTTGTTGCGCTTGCCCATGCGGGCGTGCGTGAAGCGTTCGTAATGACCCAGATCGAGGTCGGTTTCGGCGCCGTCTTCGGTGACGAACACTTCGCCGTGCTGAAACGGGCTCATGGTGCCCGGATCGACGTTGATGTAGGGGTCAAGCTTCAGATGGGTGACACGGATGGAACGCGATTCGAGAATCGCGCCCAGGGACGCGGCTGCGATGCCCTTGCCTAGCGAGGACACCACACCGCCGGTGACGAACACGTACTTTGTCATTTATTGCACTGCAGCGGGAAATTCCTAGTTTACCGGAAAAGTCCCGGAGCTTGAAGCCGACCGGCAGGCAAATACCACCCTGGCCGACCTGATGGACGGCCGCGACGACGATCAGTCGGCGTCGATTCAGTCCGCCTCGTCGATCCAGGCCAGCTGGATGGCTTCGAGGATCTTTTCGCCGCAGCGCTTCGGGTCGTCATCGAAGCCCGGCAGATCGAGCACCCACTGCATCAGGTCGGTGAAGCGGACCTTGGCCGGATCAATGTCGGGGTGTGCTTCGGCCAGCGCGATCGCGATGTCCAGTGTATCGGTCCATTTCATGATGCTCACTTCTTTCCTTCACTGACCATATTGATGGTGTAACGCGGAATGTCGATCACCAGCGCCTCTCCCGCCACCTCGGCCTGACAGGACAGGCGCGAGTTCGGCTCCAGCCCCCAGGCCTTGTCCAGCAGGTCCTCTTCCAGGTCTTCGGCCGGCACGAGACTGCGGAAACCTTCGCGCACGACCACGTGACAGGTGGTGCAGGCGCACGATTTTTCGCACGCATGTTCGATTTCGATGCCGTGGGCGAGCAGCGCGTCGCAGACGGTGGTGCCGGGCTCGGCGTCGAATACCGCACCGTCCGGGCACAGCTCGACATGGGGCAATACGACGATCTGGGTCATTGCAGGGTGTTCCGTCAATCAGAGTGATTCGATGCTGCGCCCGGCCAGCGCACGCTGGATGCCGCGATTCATGCGGCGGGCGGCGAACTCGTCGGTGGCGCGACCGAGCACGTCGACGGCGGCGCGCAGCGCCGCCGTGTCGTTGCCTTCGACGACCTCGGCCAGCGCGCGGACGGCCGCATCGACCGCGGCGCGCTCGGCGCCGTCGAGCAGATCGCCGTCGGCAGCCAGCGCAGTCTGCGTGGCGTCGATCAGGCGCGTGGCGTCCACCTTCTGTTCAGCCAGCGCGCGCGCCGCGATGTCGTCCTGCACGTGGTCGAAGCCATCGCGCAGCATGCGGGCGACTTCGTCATCACCCAGCCCGTAGCTCGGCTTGACCTCGATGCGCGCCTCGATGCCGGTGCCCAGTTCGCGCGCGGACACGGCAAGCAGGCCGTCGGCGTCCACCTGGAACGACACGCGGATGCGTGCCGCACCCGCCACCATCGGCGGAATGCCGCGCAATTCGAAGCGGGCGAGCGAGCGGCAATCGGTGACGCGTTCGCGTTCGCCCTGCAGCACATGGATGGCCATCGCCGTCTGGCCGTCGCGGTAGGTGGTGAATTCCTGCGCGCGCGCGGTCGGTATCGTCGAATTGCGCGGAATGATCTTCTCGACCAGGCCGCCCATCGTTTCCAGACCGAGCGACAGCGGAATGACGTCGAGCAGCAGCCAGTCTTCACCGGCCGCGCGGTTGCCGGCCAGCACGTTGGCCTGGATCGCGGCGCCGATGGCGACCACCTTGTCCGGATCGAGATTGGTCAGCGGCACCTGGCCGAAGAACTCACCGACAGCGCGCTGCACCTGCGGCATGCGCGTCGCGCCGCCCACCATGACCACGCCCTTGACGTCCTCGACCGACAAGCCGGCGTCGCGCAGCGCCTTGCGCGTCGGCACCAGGGTCTTGTCGACCAGCGTCTTCGTCATGGCCGCAAACGCCTCGCGCGTCAGACGCACGTCGATTTCGTCGCCCGACGACAGCTTGAGCCCGACATGCACGTCGTCGGCAGCGCTGAGCGCCTCCTTCGCGCGCCGGGCTTCCATGTACAGCGTGCGCATGTCTTCCAGGCTGGGCGGGCCGATGCGCGACGCCTCGATGAGCCAGCAATAGACGCGATGGTCGAAATCATCGCCGCCCAGTGCGGCGTCGCCGCTGGTGGCCAGCACTTCGAACACCCCGCGCGACAGCTTCAGGATGGAAATGTCGAAAGTGCCGCCGCCCAGGTCGTACACCGCGTAAATGCCTTCGGACGCATTGTCGAGACCATAGGCGATGGCAGCGGCCGTCGGTTCGTTCAGCAGGCGCAGCACGTCGAGACCGGCCAGCCGCGCGGCATCCTTCGTGGCCTGACGCTGCGCATCGTCGAAATAGGCCGGTACGGTGATGACGGCGCCGGTCAAGGGTCCGCCGAGACTGGCTTCAGCCCGCTCACGCAGCGCGCGCAGGATGTCGGCCGACACCTCGACCGGGCTTTTCACGCCCTGGGCGGTGCGCAGCCGCACCATGCCGGGGGCGTCCTCGAATACATAGGGCATCGATTCGACATGCGCCACGTCGGCGATGCCGCGCCCCATGAAGCGCTTGACCGACGCGATGGTATTGCGCGGATCAAGCGCCTGCGCGGCGCGGGCCGCGTGGCCGATGACGGTCGAACCGTCCGCGAGATAGCGCACCACCGACGGCAGCAGCGCGCGGCCATGCTCGTCGTTCAGCACGACCGGCACGCCATTGCGTACGCTGGCCACCAGTGAATTGGTCGTTCCGAGATCGATGCCTGCGGCCAGCCTGTGCTGGTGCGGCGCGGTGGATTCGCCGGGTTCGGCGATCTGCAGCAGGGCCATCAGTTGTCCAGTGTTTCGTGTGCTTCGGCGATATCCTCGTCCAGACGGGCGATGAACATCATGCGGCGCACCGTCGCGGCTGCGCCGACGGTGTCGTGTTCGGTGTCCAGCTGCCGCACCAGGAGTTCTTCTGCGTCGCGCCTGGCATGCCGCAGCATGCGCGCCAGTTCGTCAAGCGCACCGGCATCGCGCGCATCGCGCGCCTCGTCGAGTGCTTCGCGCCATTCCATCTGCTGCATCAGGAAATCGGCCGGCATCGCGGTATTGTTTTCCGCTGCCACGTCGATGCCATCGAGTTCCAGCAGGTAGCGTGCGCGGCTCAGCGGCGTACGCAGCAGCCGGTAGGCTTCGTTGATGCGCGTCGACCACTGCATCGACAGCCGTCGCTCGGCTTCCGGGCTGCTGGCGTGGCGGTCGGGGTGCACCGACGATTGCAGCTCGTGGTAGCGCGATTCGAGTGAGCGATCGTCGATGACGAAGCGGCGCGGCAACGCGAACAGCTCGAAGTGGTCGCGACTGAACAGTTCGACGTCCGGCAGGCCGGAGGCGGTGGGGTCAGGAGTCATCGTTCAGTGTTGTCGGTGGCGCGATCGCCACTCAGACATTGAAGCTTTCGCCGCAACCGCACTCGTCCTTGACGTTCGGGTTGTTGAACTTGAAGCCTTCGTTCAGGCCTTCGCGCACGAAGTCGAGTTCGGTGCCTTCGAGATAGGCCAGGCTTTTCGGGTCGATCAGCACCTTCACGCCGTGGCTTTCGAAAATCAGGTCCTCCGGCGTCATGTCGTCGGCGAACTCGAGCTTGTACGCCATGCCGGAACAGCCGCTGGTGCGCACGCCCAGGCGCAGGCCGACGCCGCGGCCGCGCTTGGCGATGTAGTTGCTCACGTGTGTGGCTGCTTTTTCGGTCAGTGTCACGCCCATGTCGTTCTCCTTACGCCGCTTCGGCCGGCGCGGCTGCGCCGCCGTGTTTCTTGCGGTAGTCGTCGATCGCCGCCTTGATGGCGTCTTCCGCGAGGATGGAGCAGTGGATCTTGACCGGCGGCAGAGCCAGTTCTTCGGCGATCGCGGTGTTCTTGATGGTCATCGCCTCGTCGAGCGTCTTGCCCTTGACCCATTCGGTCACCAGCGAGCTCGACGCGATGGCCGAGCCGCAGCCGTAGGTCTTGAATTTCGCATCCTCGATGATGCCGTCCGCACCCACCTTGATCTGCAGCTTCATCACATCGCCGCAGGCCGGCGCACCGACCATGCCGGTGCCGACGTCGTCGTCGTCCTTGCCGAATGCGCCGACATTGCGCGGGTTTTCGCTATAGGCCATAACAGTTCTCCTTCAGTCGCCGTGCACGCGCAATCAGTGGTGGGCCCACTGGACGCTATTCAAATCAACACCTTCCTGCACCATTTCCCACAGCGGCGACAATTCGCGCAGCTTGCCGATCTTGCGGTGCAGCAGGTCTATCGTGAAATCGATTTCCTCTTCGGTCGTGAAGCGGCCGATCGAGAAGCGGATCGAGCTGTGCGCCAGTTCGTCTTCGCGGCCCAGCGCGCGCAGCACGTAGGACGGTTCGAGACTGGCCGAGGTACAGGCCGAGCCGGACGACACCGCGACATCCTTGATCGCCATGATCAATGATTCGCCTTCGACATAGGCGAAGCTGATGTTCAGATTGTGCGGCACGCGCGCTTCGAGGTCGCCATTGACGAAAGTCGCCTCGATGTCCGACAAACCCTTAAGCAGGCGGTCGCGCAGCATGCGCACGCGCTCGTTCTCGGCGCCCATCTCTTCGCGCGCGATGCGGAAGGCTTCGCCCATGCCGACGATCTGGTGCGTCGCCAGCGTACCCGAGCGCATGCCGCGCTCGTGACCGCCGCCGTGCATCTGAGCCTCGAGGCGGATGCGCGGCTTGCGGCGCACGTACAGCGCGCCGATGCCTTTCGGGCCATAGGTCTTGTGCGCGCAGAACGACATCAGGTCGACCTTCAGCTTGTCGAGATCGATGACCACCTTGCCGGTTGCCTGCGCGGCATCGACGTGGAAGATGATGCCCTTGTCGCGGCAGATTTCGCCCAGTTCGGCGATCGGCTGGATGACGCCGATTTCGTTGTTCACGAACATGATGGACACCAGCACGGTGTCCGGACGCAGCGCCGCCTTGAACGCATCCATGTCGATCAGGCCATTGGGCAGCGGATCGAGATAGGTCGCCTCGAAGCCTTCGCGTTCCAGTTCGCGGAAGGTATCCAGCACCGCCTTGTGTTCCGTGCGCAGCGTGATGATGTGCTTGCCCTTGCCGGAATAGAAGTGCGCCGCACCCTTGATGGCAAGGTTGTTCGATTCCGTGGCACCCGAGGTCCAGACGATTTCCTTCGGATCCGCATTCACCAGACGGGCAACCTGATCGCGCGCCTCTTCCACGGCCGCTTCGGTTTCCCAGCCATAGGCGTGGCTGCGCGACGCCGGATTGCCGAAGTGCTCGGTCAGGTAGGGAATCATCTTGGCCGCGACGCGCGGGTCGACCGGGGTGGTCGCCGAGTAGTCGAGATAGATCGGAAATTTCAGCATTCAGGTTGCTCCTTCGAGTTCTTCATTACGCTTCAGCCATCGCCCGCAGACCGCGGAGTTGATCCGCGACCTGCGCGAGCGCGCTGCAAAAATCATCGACATCCTGCATCTTCGTCATCGCACCGGTGCTCACGCGCACCGCACCGCGCGCCTGTTCGGGTGGCACGCCCATCGCGGTCAGCGTGCGCGACGGCTCGGGCGAGGCACTCGAGCAGGCCGAACCACTGGCCACTGCGAAACCTGCGCGGTCGAGCTTGCCGACCAGCGTTTCGCCGTCGATGTGATCGAGTGCGAAGTAACAGGTGTTCGGCAGGCGCGGCGCCTGCGCGCCGAATACCGTGCCGCCGAGCGCCAGCACACAGCGCTCGATGCGTTCGCGCTGCGCTTCGAGCTGTTCGCGTCGCGCAGCAGGCTGCGACATCGCCAGCTCGCAGGCGCGGCCAAAACCGACGATGGCCGCGATGTTTTCGGTGCCTGAACGCAGCCCATGTTCGTGCCCGCCGCCTGCAATCAGCGGCTCGACATCGACCCGCTTGTCCAGAATCAGTGCGCCCGCACCCTGCGGACCACCGATCTTGTGCGCCGACAGCGTCATCGCCGATACACCCAGCGCACGGAAATCGACGGCGATCTTGCCCAGCGCCTGCACCGCGTCGGTGTGCAGCCAGCCGCCGGCGCGGCGTAGCTGCGCCGCCAGCGATGCGACGTCCTGCAGCACGCCGGTTTCGTTATTGGCGAGCATGACCGACACGAGGGAGGCCTCGCCATCGAAGGCGTCGACCTGCACCCTGCCCTGCGCGTCGACCGGCAGTTCCTTCAGCGTCCAGCCGCGGCGCACCAGCTGGCGCGCCGGCTCGCGCACGCAGGGGTGCTCGATCGCCGAAATCGCGATCACACCGGGCCTGAGTCGCGCGGCCGCACCCTTGACGAACAGATTGTTCGCTTCCGAGCCGCCGCTGGTAAACACTACTTCTGTCGGATGCGCATTCACTGCGGCAGCCACCTGTGCCCGTGCCTCGTCGATCGCCCGGCGCGCAGCGCGCCCGTATTCGTGCCGGCTCGACGCATTGCCGAAGCGCGCGCCCAGCCAGGGCAGCATCGCTTCGCGCACCGCATCGGCGAGCGGCGTGCTGGCGTTGTGATCGAGATAGACCGGCGCGAACATGATCAGAGCTGCACCCGCACCATTTCGGACACACCCGGTCGCGCCGAGTGGTCGTGCACGACCACGCGATGCGTCGTCTTGTCGCGCTGCTGCACCATCAGTTCGTGCAGATTCACCGAATCGAGATAGTCGTACATGCGACGACTCAGGCTCGACCACAGGTCATGCGTCATGCAGCGGTGTTCATCCAGACAGTTTTCCTTGCCGCCGCACTGCGTGGCGTCCAGCGGTTCGTCGACAGCAGTGATGATCTGGGCGACCGAAATATTGCGCGCATCGCGCGCCAGGCAGTAACCGCCACCCGGCCCGCGCACGCTGGCCACCAGTTCCTGGCGACGCAGCTTGCCGAACAGCTGTTCGAGATAGGACAGGCTGATGCGCTGGCGCTCGGCCACGCCGGCCAGCGTCACCGGACCGTTGTCCTGGCGCAGTGCAAGATCCAGCATCGCGGTGACGGCGAAGCGGCCTTTGGTA
>FWPV01016586.1_pt1 | contig 10353 bp, 8 predicted proteins | sample 2228371 | NCBI WGS metagenome assembly FWPV01 (sample SAMEA103939776, study PRJEB20133) | metagenome
GAAGGATACCACCAGGTGGATGACCGCCGCGTTCTCCTGCTGGTCGGAGAAGAAGTTCACGACCCCAACCGCCAGCCGCAAAAGAACCACCTGCTCATTATTGGGGCAAACCGCGAGCTGGCCTCGTTTGCAGCCCAACCCCAGCGGCTGATCGACCAGGTGCACAAATCTGGTGGCCTGTCTTTTATCGCCCATCCTTACGACCCTGAGCAGAAAGTATTGGGCGAGCCGGATATCTCCTGGGTCGATTGGGATGTCCGCGGCTTTACCGGGATTGAGCTGTGGAACGCCATGAGCGAGATGAAAAGCATCGTCCGGGGAAAGCTGGATGGCCTATTTTATACCCTGCTGCCGCAATACATTGCGCGTGGCCCGCTGCCTGTCACGCTCCAAAAGTGGGATGAACTGCTGGCAAAAGGGCTGAAAGTGGTGGCGGTTGGCGGCTCTGATGCCCACGCCTTTAAGATGCGCCTGGGCCCAATCCGGCGGACTGTCTTCCCTTACGAATTCCACTTTCAAACTGTCAACACCCACCTGCTGATCGAGCAGCCCTTGAGCGGTGAGGTCGACACAGACCGGCAGATCATTCTGGATGCGCTTCGCCGCGGGCACGCTTTCATTGGGTATGATCTTCCTGCATCTACCCGTGGCTTTCGCTTTACAGCCCAGGCGCTGGGCAAAATGGCAACCATGGGGGACGAAGTGCGTTTGAACAGCGGCGTTACCCTGCAAATTCGCCTCCCGGCCAAAACCGAGTGCCGGCTGCTGCGCGACGGTGTTCCGGTGCAAACCTGGCGTGATTCCGAGATATGCACCCATATCGCCGCCAAGCCCGGCGTTTACCGGGTGGAGTGCTACCTGGAGTACATGGGAAGTAAACGCGGCTGGATTTTCAGCAATCCAATCTATATTCGCAATTGAGCAGGAGAATAATGGCGCCGGTAAATAACGTTACCCGGATGTTGGAGCAGCGCAAGGTAGCCTATACTGCTTATGAGCTGCCGGTTGAAAAACTGGGCGCCCGGGAGACTGCCCGACTGCTGGGTGTGCCTATCGCGATAGTTTTTAAGACCATCGTTGCCGCGCGCGAAAAACCGGGCAAGCCAATCCTGGCAGTCATCCCCGGCAATTGCCAGCTGGATCTCAAAGCCCTGGCTGCCGCCATCGGCGAGAAAAAAGTACGCCTGACCACCCAACGGGAAGCTGAACAAATGACCGGCCTCCTGGCCGGGGGAATCTCCCCACTGGCCCTCCTCCAAAAGGGATTCCAGACCGTCATCGACCAATCCGCCCAAAACCATCCCGAAATTCATATCTCCGGCGGGCAGCGCGGTCTTAACATCCGCCTGGCGGTGAGTGACCTGGCTTCGCTGACCCGCGCCCGGTTTGCGCCGATCAGCACCGAAGCCGGCGGCGAAGATGAAATCGCGTAGCAAATTCAACTTGACTTTTATTTCGATTTGATTATAGTAATAAATGAATCTATCAGACACAACTGTATCCTTTGCTTGAACCACAATCAAAATAACCGGGGCAGCACGGAGCGTGAATGTGGGGGACAGGCTTCATACTTTTTTTCAGGGGATAATGTGATGAAACGCCCATTCTTTGTGCCTATGCTTGTGCTTGCCTTTGTATCGTTAGCCTGCTCGATTTTTGGGGCCGGGCCAACCGCAGTAGCTCCAACCAAAGCGCCAACAAAGGCTGTTGTTGTCGAGGTCGCACCGGCCACAGCCACAAGCGCGCCACCTACGGCAGCGCCGCCGACTGAAGTCCCACCCACCGCAACGGAAGCAATACCAACCGCGACCCCGGAACCGACCGCCACGCAGGCGCCAACCTATACCCCGGCTCCCACAGTATTTGAGGAGACCTTCGACCGGCGCAATGACAACTGGTCTGAAGACGTTGTCGTTACCACCCAGACCTTCGGTAGAGACCTGGTTTCCCAATCGATCGTTCAAAATGGAACGCTGCGCTTCAAAATAGGCGATAAAGAAACTTACATTTATAAGTTCTTTGAACCGGCCCTTTCAGGAGACGTTTCGATTGAAGCTGAGTACCAGAGCCTGGGCAATATTTACAACGGAATATCGCTGGTCTGCAAGGTTAACGAGCAGCGAACAAGCTGGTTTGAGGTCCGGGTATCCAGCACGAGCGATTTTTCCTTCCTCCGCTATGACAGAAGCCTGAAAGAAAAAGAAAATAAGAACCCTTACGTTCAATTGGGAAAAGGAAAGTTCAAGATCGACGAGCTCTATCCTACCAAGCCAAACACAATTAAGCTGACCTGCCTGGACGACGAGCTCATCCTGGAAACCAACCGGGGCGCGCGGGTAGTCAGCCAGCCGTTGGATGACTCCCTGGACGGCAATTACGTTGGAATTGGGGCCATGTCATATGAGGTGCTCCCGATCACGATCGATTTTGACCGGGTCACCATCCGCGAAGAATAGCAGCGAAATACCAGCAGGGGTTGTCTGAAAAGTTTTACTTGGAGTTTCTAACCCCCACATGCGGGGGTTAGAAATTCCAAAAATCCTTTATTTACTGGTAAGATCTCAACCTTTTATGACGATGACCGGGCGCAGGCGGGCCACTTTGCGGGCGATCCCGGCTGCGCTGACCGTCTCGACCACCTGGTCAACGTCTTTATAGGCCTCAGGCGCTTCCTCAGCCAGGCCTGCCATTGAGCCTGCCCGGATGTGAATCCCTTCCCTGCGCAGGCTTTCTTTTAGATTTTCTCCACGCACCTGCTTTTTGGCCTGGTTGCGGCTGAGCACCCGGCCCGCGCCATGGCAGCTCGAGCCAAAAGAGCGCTCCATGCTGGCCTGGGTGCCGGCCATCACCCAGGAAGATGTCCCCATGCTGCCGGGTACCAGAACAGGCTGGCCGGTCGCCGAATATTCCTCCGGCAGTCCCGGGGTACCCGGGCCAAAAGCGCGGGTAGCGCCCTTGCGGTGAACGCACACTCTCATCTTCTGCCCGGCTACCTCGTGCTGCTCTATTTTACCGATATTGTGCGCCAGGTCATACACCTGGTGCAGGCGCCAGTTCTTGATCTTCCCGGCCAGGACCTCTTCAAAAGCCTGGCGCGCCTGGTGCGCCAATATTTGCCGGTTGGCAAATGCATAATTCGCCGCCGAGCGCATGGCAGCCAGGTATTCCTTTCCCTCGGGAGAATCGAGCGGCGCGCAGACCAGCTCGCGATCGGGCAGGCTGATCCCATACTTGCGAACAGCCGCTTGAAACACCTGGACGTAATCCGTGCAAATCTGGTGACCAAACCCGCGCGAGCCGCAGTGGATCGAGAGGCAGAGACAACCCTCGCTGATCCCCATCGCCTGGGCAGCCTGGGCATCGTAAACCGCCTCGACCACGTCAACTTCAAGGAAGTGGTTCCCAGAACCCAGCGTTCCTAACTGATCGCGGCCGCGGTCTTTCGCCCGGCGGCTGACCTGCCCCGGGTCTGCGCCTTCCAGTTCCCCGCCTTCCTCGGTGCGGCGCAGATCCTGTTCACTGGCCAGGCCCTTTTTCAAAGTCCAGCGCGCGCCTAACCGGCACACCTGGTCGAGTTCTGAGTCAGACAGGTGAAAGAGCCCTTTTGTCCCTACCCCACTGGGACAGTGGCGGTCGAGCGCCGAAGCAAGGTCGGCCAGGTGAGGTTCAGCCTCTTCGTACAGAATAGAAGAGCCCAGCAGCCGCACACCACAGTTTATGTCGTATCCGATCGCTCCAGGCGAGATGACTCCTTCTGGATAGCGGGTCGCGGCGACGCCGCCGATCGGAAAACCATACCCCTGGTGCATATCCGGCATGACCACCACCGGCGCGACCACCCCGGGCAGGGTGGTCGCATTGACCGCCTGTTCCATCGATAGATCATTCAAGACTTCTTCAAGCAGCCGGAGGGTGGCAAACACGCGCACCGGCACGCGCATGTCGGCCCGGAAACTGCGCGGAATCTCCCATTCGGTATCGCTTACTTTATGGAAATCTTTTATCTTCATATTTTTTTCCATCCATTCCCTTACACGTCAAAAACGATCGTCACAGAAAAACCGCCTGGGGTGCGGCAGATCCGAAGATTATGAAATGTTACCGCCTTGATCTCTTTCTTCTGCCCGGAAATCGGCGCGCCTTCCAGCCACGCTTGCAGGGTCGTATCTCGCAAAACCACCTGAAATCGATCGAACCCCAGGCTTTCTGTTTCACTCAGGTACAGCAGCTCAGAAAGAAATGAAACCAGCAGGCTTTCCATATCGATGGCGGTAAGCTCTATAGCCCGCTCGATACGCGGTTGTGCGTGCAACATCGTCTCAGTGAGCGAATACATCCCCTCGGCTGCCAGACGGAACAATCCGGGTAAATCGGGAGCCCACACCTTGAGGGCCCAATCCGCGGTGTGCTCAATTTCAGTGAAACCAAAATTCTCTTCTGCCATCATTCACAATTATAATAATACAATATGGGAACCAAACTCGATCAAATCGAAGCCAGGCTTCAGACCCTTATTGAGAGCAGCGTCAACCTGCTGGCGCGCGGTGATGCGCAGCACCGCCTTGCGCATCAGCTCATCACTGCTGCATTTGGGAACGTGACCGCCGACCTGGACGGCGGCTTGCAGGGGCCAGGCGTCTTCACCATTTTTCTTCACCCAGACAGCCTGGTTTACTGGGAGAATCACGAGCGCCAGATTGCTGAGATCAGCAGCAGCCTGCAAATTGCTGCCCGAGAGTATGGAATCCACTTTTCAAGCCAGCCGGTAATTCGCCTGGTCGCCGATCCGCTCCTGGATGTAGAGGGAATCCGGGTTGTGGCATCCGAAAAGGAACAGGTGAATGGGGCGACGGCAGCTTTTGTGCCTGCAACAAATACGAGGCCCACAATCCCGCGCAATGCCTTTCTTATCATCGACGGTAACCGGGTTTTTCCCCTCAACCGGACGGTAATCAACATTGGCCGGCGGCCTGACAACCACCTTGTTCTGCCAGATCCTCGCGTTTCCCGGACGCATGCGCAGCTCCGCGCCATCCGGGGACAGTATGTGCTGTTTGATCTAAATTCCACCGGGGGAACCATTGTCAATGGACACAGGATCAACCAGTGCGCGCTCAAACCAGGCGATGTGATATCTTTATCAGGCGTGCCGCTGATTTATGGCGAAGATTCAGCCGTCGACGAAGAAACCAACGAGATAGGTTATACGCGGAGCATGCAAACGCCTCGCAGCGACCCTCCCGAAATGATCGAGTAACCGGTATGAGTGGCATCATCATTGTAATCTTTATCCTGCGCATCCTCCTCATAGGCTCGTTGTTAAGCTTTCTGATATGGGCCATGCTTGCCATCTGGCGCGACCTGCGGACCCAGGGCCAGCTAATCAGCGCGCCGGTCATTCCCACGCTCACGCTCACGCGCCTGGATGAAGCCGGGGAAGGGGAAAATGCACAAGCGACGTTTAGCGGCCCGGAAGTGATCATTGGACGCAGTATGGCAAGCGAATACCCCATCTCCGATGAAACCGTTTCGGCCCGGCATGCCCGCTTCAGTTACCATCACAATCAATGGTGGATTGAAGACTTTCGCTCGACCAACGGAACTTTTCTAAACGATGAGCGCGTCAGCGTACCGACCGTCATTGTTTCCGGCGATGAACTGCGGGTAGGTCAGGTCAGCCTGTTAATTGAGATCACAGAAAAGTAACATCCCCGAAGGAGAAAAATTATGGATCAGCTTCCCGTGCTTGGTGTGATCGGAGGGTCAGGGCTTTACCACATGTCCGGACTGCAAAACAGTGAAACAATCGAGATTGACACGCCTTTCGGACGCCCCAGCGCGCCTGTCGTGATGGGGGTCATTTCAGGGAAAAAGGTGGCTTTTCTGGCCCGGCATGGAATCGGACACCACATCTCGCCGACCGAAGTGAACTACCGCGCCAACATTTACGCGCTCAAACAAGTTGGTGTTCGCAAAGTGGTCAGTATCAGCGCGTGCGGTTCGCTCCGGGAAGATTATGCGCCCGGCCATATCGTAATCCCAGACCAGGTCTTTGATTTTACCCGCGGCCGGCCGCGCTCGTTTTTTGGCGAAGGAATGGTGGCGCACATCGGGGTGGCCGACCCTGTCTGTGAAGATCTTTCCCAGAAGGTCTATGATGCAGTCGTGCGCGCCGGGGCGATCGCCCACCGGGGGGGATCGTTCATCACCATCGAAGGTCCCCGCTTCTCCACCCGAGCTGAATCAAACGTCTTCCGGGCCTGGGGAATGTCGATCATTGGCATGACCGCCAGCCCGGAAGTTTTCCTGGCGCGCGAAGCCGAACTCTGTTATGCCATCATGGCCCATGTCACCGATTATGATGTCTGGCACGTCAGCGAGGAAGCGGTAAGCGTTGAAATGGTGATCCGCACGCTGCTCCAAAATACACAGGTGGCCCAGCAGTCCATTACGCTCCTGGCTGAGGAACTCCAGGTGGCAGACTGTGCCTGCCAGCATGCTTTGCAGAACGCCATCATCACGCAGCGCGATCAAATTCCACCTGAAACGATTCGCAAGCTGGATTTGCTGGTCGGGAAATACCTCAAGCCGTGAGTTTTTTTGCTGTCAGGAACGCTACCCCAATAGATGAAAAACAGGCCCGCCTGTTGCAACTGGCGGCGCTGTTTCTGCTTCTGTTTTCTATTTTCCTCTCACTGTCACCGGCTGCCCGCCTGGATTCCTGGAATGTTAGCTACCGTTGGAATCACTGGATCGGGTTTGTCGTCTGGCTGGCTGGGGCGATCTTTGTTCATCACCGGCTGGTGCGCCTGGCGCCCGACCGTGATCCGTATATTTTCCCAGTGATTGCCTTGTTAAGTGGTTGGGGATTGCTCGCGGTCTGGCGTTTGGATACCGTCATGGGTGCGCGCCAGACCGCCTGGCTGGCGGTTGGTTTGCTTGTCATTGGTTTTGGCCCGCAGGTCCCAAATCTCCTGGCCACCCTGCGCCGCTACAAATACCTGTGGTTGACCAGCGGGCTGCTGCTGACCGCAGTCACCTTTGTGTTCGGCACATACCCTGGCGGCCAGGGACCTCACCTGTGGTTAGGCTGCTGTGGAATCTACCTGCAGCCTTCCGAGCCGCTGAAGCTGCTGCTGATAGTTTACCTGGCCGCCTATCTGGCCGACCGCCTTCCAATCAGCTTTACCCTGCCTCAACTGATCATTCCCACCCTGATCTTGTTCGGCGCTGCCCTCGCGATGCTGGCTTTCCAGCGCGACCTGGGGACCGGCTCGCTGTTTATCTTGATCTACTCAACCATTGTTTTCCTGGCCTCGGGACGGCGCAGGATACTTTTATCCAGCCTGCTCATCTTGCTGGCTGCCGGGGCTGCCGGCTACGGATTGTTTGATGTGGTTCGCATTCGCGTAGATGCATGGCTTAATCCCTGGCTGGATCCCAGCGGGCGATCATATCAGATCGTCCAATCCCTGCTGGCGATTGCTTCAGGCGGGTTGATCGGGCGCGGGCCAGGGTTGGGAAGCCCGGGCGTCGTCCCGGTGGCCCATTCCGATTTTATCTTTGCATCGATCGTCGAAGAGACAGGCTTTTTGGGCGCGGTCTGCTTGCTGCTCGTCTATGCCTTGCTGGTTGGGCGCGGCTTCCGGGCAGCCTTATGCGCGCCGAATAACTATCAGCGTTTCCTGGCAGGCGGGATCACCACTTACCTGGTCGCCCAGGGCATTTTTATCATCGGCGGAAACTTACGATTGCTGCCGCTGACCGGGGTTACCCTGCCATTTGTTTCCTACGGTGGATCTTCTTTGTTGACCGCGTCTATTGCTGCTTTGATTTTGCTGCAGGTCAGCAACCGCGGAGAAGAAGAAGCCGCTCCACTGCCCAACCCGCGGCCCTATCTGCTGATCAGCGGCAGCCTGCTGGCCGGCCTGTTAGCCCTGGCCCTGTTGACCGGCTGGTGGACCACGGTGCGCCGCGCCGGGTTGATGGCGCGCATCGATAATCCTCGCCGCGGAATCAACGACCGCTATGTCGCCCGCGGAGACCTGATCGATCGAAACAACCTGCCGATTGCGCGAACCAGCGGAGAACCGGGCAGCCTGGAACGGGTGTATGAATATCCCCCGCTCAGCACCACCATTGGATATAACAGTCCCCTTTACGGCCAGGCAGGACTGGAAGCCGGGCTGGATGTCGAGTTGCGCGGGATGAGCAACCCTCCGGAGGTTATCTGGTTCAATGACCTGTTTTACGGAAAGCCCCCACCCGGTTCAGACGTCCGCTTGAGCCTCGATCTTGATCTGCAAAAGCAGGCGGATGCGCTTTTTGGTGACCATATTGGCGCGCTGGTCTTGCTCAACGCCGGTACAGGCGAAATTTTAAGCATGGTCTCGCACCCATATTTCGACCCGCTGAACCTGGAAACAAACTGGCCAGAACTCATCCAGGATCCTGACGCGCCGCTGCTCAACCGCGCCACCCAGGGACAATATGCCCCTGGGCCAGCGCTGGGACCCTTTTTCCTGTCATACCTATACGCAAAGAATTTCCTACCACCGGTACCCCAAGAGCTGGAATATACTGCTGACGAGATGACCTGGACCTGCGCGTATGCGCCAGCCCCTCCGTTCACCCCGGGCAACATGGTTGCAGCCGGCTGCCCGGGCCCGCTGGTCTTCCTGGCCGAAGAGATCGGGACGGGTGGATTGGCAGAGCTTTTCGCCAGTCTTGGGTTTTACGAAAGACCTGATCTCCCCCTGGTGACCGCCAACCCGGCCAACCAGGGGGTAGAACAGGCCAGTCTGGTTGCCATTGGCCAGGACAGCCTGACGGTCACCCCCCTCCAGATGAGCCTTGCAGCGGCAGCCCTCACCAACCGGGGTATTCGGCCCGCCCCCAGGCTCGCCACCGCCACCCTGGCGGCCCAGGGCGGCTGGATGATCCTGCCCAATAACCCAGCCGCTGACACGCTGATGAAAGGCGGGACAGAAAAAGCCCTGATCGCGTTGGCCCAGCCCGATGGACGAACCTGGGAAACGGTTGCCCGGACAGGGACAGGTGAGAACGCCCTCACCTGGTACCTGTCCGGGACGCTGCCCAACTGGCAGGGAACTCCGCTGGCGCTGGCATTGGTGCTGGAGGAAGATGCGCCAGAGCAGGCCCGCCAGATCGGCCGGTCGGTCATATTGAGCGCATTGGAATAACATCCAACGCAGGGTTAAAGGCCAGGTCACCCGCTCGCAAAGATGATGCGGGTAAAATGACGCCGGCCAACCTGCAGGACTCCCGGGTGTGGAAATCGCTCCAGCGCGTTTTCCAGCACCTGGCCATCCAACCGCACGCCTTTTTGCTCGATCAGCCGGCGACCTTCGCTGCGCGTGGCCGCCGCTCCAATGCTGATCAGCACGTCAAGAACTGTCTGGTCTTTGGGAACGATCCATTCCGCCAGGTCTTGCGGCAGTTCGTGCCGCTGGAATGTGCGGACAAACTGCTCTCGCGCGCGCTCCGCCGCTTCATCTCCAAAAAAACACCCGACGATTTCCTGCGCCAGGATCATCTTTGCGTCCCGGGGATGCAGGCGTGATTCGGCCAGTCTCCCTTCCAGATCCTCGATTTGGGCAGGCGTCCAGCGGGTCACCAGGCGAGCATACGAGGGCATGGCAAAATCCGGAATGCTCATCACTTTGCCAAACATATCCTCAGGCGTCGTGCCGATCGGGATGTGGTTGCCAAGGGACTTGCTCATCTTCACCACGCCGTCGGTCCCCGGTAAGATACCCAAAATGACCGCAATGTTTGGTCGAGCGCCGAGGGAGGCCATTATTTTTCGGGCAGCAGTCACAATGTTGAACAACTGGTCCGTGCCGCCCACCTGGACATCCGCCTCCAGGCGGAATGCATCGTATCCCTGCATGAGGGAGTAAAACATCTCGTGCAGGTAAAGCGGATCGCCGCGTTCCCAGCGTTGTCGAAAAGCTTCGCGAGTCAGGAACTGCTGGATGCTGAAGTTCGAAGCCAGGCGAATGAGCTCGGCAAATGGTATGGATGACAGCCACTCCGCATTATAACGAACAACAGTCCGCTCGCGATCCAGGATATGAAAGGCCTGCTCCGCATAAGTGCGCGCGTTTTCGGCCACCTCTTCGGGGGTAAGCTGGGGGCGGAGTTTATCCTGGTCAGATGGGTCGCCGATTAAGGAAGTATACGTTCCAATCAGAAACGTGACCTCGTGTCCAAGCTCCTGGAACTGGCGCAGCTTGCGCATGGTGACGGTGTGCCCGAGGTGCAGATCCGCTTTGCGCGGGTCATAACCACAGTACACGCGCAGCGGGCGCCCCTCTTTTTCTGCCTCGA
>FWPV01015188.1_pt1 | contig 10351 bp, 12 predicted proteins | sample 2228371 | NCBI WGS metagenome assembly FWPV01 (sample SAMEA103939776, study PRJEB20133) | metagenome
TGGCCGGCGACGCCGCCCGCCACGCCCCCCAGGACCGCAGCCGCAGTCGAACCGCGTCCGCCGCCCACGGTGCTGCCGGCGATGCCGCCGACAATGGCACCAGCCGCCGGACCGACGCCGCTGCGCGTGCCTTCAATCTGTACCGGGCGCACGCTTTCGACGATGCCCATGCGCACATTCTGTTCCCGCCGTGCCTCGTCGCGGGTATAGGCTCCGCCGCCGAGGCCCTGTGCGCAGCCGCCCAGAACCGCCACCGCGATAAAGGCTGCCGCAAGCTGAATACGTCTGTCCATGATGATGTCTCCCGTTACCACAGGTTCATGCCGAAGGCCTCGCGGTAGCGATCAGCCACTTCGGCGCGCTCGAAGCGGTGGTTCTGTCCACCCCGCTGGGCAATTTTCAGCGAGCCCATCAGCGAAGCCAGCCGGCCGGTCAGCGCCCAGTCGGCCCCGTTTGCCAGTCCGTAGAGCAGACCCGCGCGGAACGCATCGCCGCAACCGGTCGGATCCAGCACCGCTTCCGGTTTAACGCTTGGAATCTCGATCTGTTTACCGCCGGCATGCACCACCGCACCTTTTGCACCCAATGTGACCACGACGGCGCTGACTAGTTTCGCCAGTTCATCGAGCTTTTTCCCGGTGCGCTCCTGCAGCATTTGCGCCTCGTAGTCGTTGACCGTGACATATTGCGCAAGCCGGACGAACTCCTCGAGTTCGGCGCCATTGAACATCGGCAGGCCCTGGCCGGGATCGAAGATGAAGGGAATTCCGGCCTCGTGGAACTCGCGAGCATGCTGGATCATGCCATCGCGGCCATCAGGCGCAACGATGCCGAGCTTGACCCCGCGCGCGTCCCCGACATGGTTCTCGTGCGAGTGATTCATCGCCCCCGGATGGAAGGCAGTGATCTGGTTGTCATCGAGATCCGTGGTGATGAAAGCCTGAGCGGTGAAGCTGCCGGGAACGGTGCGAATGTGATCCTGGGACAGGCCGAGACGCTGCAGGCGGTCGTCGTAGGGTGCGAAATCGTCGCCGACGGTGGCCATGATGCGCGCATCGCCGCCCAGCATCTGCAGCGTGTAGGCGATGTTGCCTGCGCAGCCGCCGAACTCGCGGCGCATATCGGGTACCAGAAAGGCGACGTTGAGGATGTGCAGCTGGTCGGGCAGGATGTGGTTCTTGAAACGGTCGCGGAACACCATGATGGTGTCGTATGCCATCGAGCCGCATATCAGTGTGGACATCGGGAATCGCCTGGAAAAAGGAAGCGCGGATTATACCAATGCGGCGGCTGTCGCCCTGCAGCGACGCCTTGGTCCGCGCGCCACGCCTGCTGCATAATCGGCACAGGCTGCGGAGTGTCCGCGGATACCGCCACTCCAGGCACCACCACTCATCACCCAAGGGAGGGACCATCACCATGCTCAAGGAATTCAAGGAATTCGCGATGCGCGGCAATGTCGTCGACATGGCTGTCGGCATCATCATCGGCGCAGCATTCGGCAAGATCGTCGAATCACTGGTACGGGACGTGATCATGCCGCCGATCGGACTGCTGCTCGGCAAGGTCGATTTTTCCAACCTGTTCCTCGTCATGAAGGAAGGCGCCGCGCCGGGCCCGTACCTCAGTGTCGACGCCGCCCAGAAAGCCGGTGCGGTGACCTTCAACTACGGCATGTTCATCAACACCTGCATCAGCTTCGTCATTGTCGCCTTCGCGGTGTTCCTGCTGATCCGCGCGATCAACCGCCTGAAGCGCAAGGAGGAAGAAGCCCCGCCGGCACCGGCTGCAACGCCAGAGGATGTCCTGCTGCTGCGCGAAATCCGCGATGCACTGAAAAAATAGCCGCGGCCCGCCTGCTGAGGAGCGCGTCCGGATGGGCGCGCTTTTTTTGCGCCGGAATCCGGGCGGATTGTTTTTATCGGGTATTCATGCCACGACGCGCAAGGACAGCAGCGCCACCGCGGCACCCAGCGCGGCGCCGGCCAGCACATCGCTCGGATAGTGCAGCCCGAGGACTACCCGCGACAGTGCAACCAGCAGCGTGAACGGCCACAGCAGCCAGGCCAGTGCCGGATAGTATTCCAGGGCCACCAGGGTGAATGCCACCGCGTGCAGCGTATGGCCCGAAGGAAAACTGAAACGGTCCAGCGGCACGGCGAAACGCTCGATGCCGGCATGGACCTGGTAGGGCCGCGGCCGCAGCGTGCGCGCCTTCAGCCACTTGTAGCCGGCAGTGCAGATGAAACCCACCGCCATCAAGTGCAGCACCGGCTGCACGGCAGCATCGCGGTCCGCGACCAGCAATGCCGCCATCAGCGCATACCAGAACAGGCCGTCGCCGAGGACGCTGGCGCAGCGGAACAGCAGCCGCCAGCTCATGCGCCGGCAGATGCCGTTGACGCGCAGGCAAAACCGCAGCTCCCAGCGCGCAAACAGGTCAAGCATCGCGATCCGAACCCATTGCCGGCCCGGCGCCATCGGCGGTCAGCGACAGCTGCGCCTGTTCGAATTCGGCGACGATGCAGGACCAGTCGAGTTTTTCCGTGCTTGCCCTTGCCCGCTCGCCCAGCCCGCGCGCCCGCGGCAGGTCGGTCGCCAGGCCCGCCGCCAGCTGCACGTAGTAGTCTGCCGCGCCCGGCGCGGCAAGCAGTCCATTCTCGCCGCTGCGGATATGTTGCTGTGCGGCCGCGTAATCGTACGCGATCACGGCAAGACCGCTCGCCATGGCTTCAACGGTGACATTGCCGTAGGTTTCAGTGAGACTGGGAAACAGGAATATGTCCGCGGAAGCGTAGTGCGCGGCGAGGTCTTCACCGGTACGCATGCCCGCGAACACGACGTCGGGGTTCTCGCGCTCGATGCGCTGGCGCTCCGGACCATCGCCCACCATCACCAGGCGCAGCCGCGGCTGCAGTTCACGCATCAGCGCGCATGCACGCAGAACCAGCGGCAGGTTCTTTTCCGGCGCGAGGCGGCCTACATAGAGCGCAACAGGGTCTGTAGCGGCGGCGCCCCATTGCCGCCTCAGCTCCGAATTGCGGCGCGCGGGATTGAACAGTGCGGTATCGACGCCGCGCGCGACCACCTGAAGATTGCGGAAGCCCAGTGCCTGCAGCTCGCGCTGCAGGCTTTCCGTCGGCACCAGCGTGCGCAGCGCCTTGTTGTGAAACCTGCGCAGGTAAGCGGTGATCGGCGTCTTCAGCCATCCGACGCCGTAATGCGCGCTGTAGCTGTGAAAGTTGGTATGAAAATCAGTGGCCACCGGCAGCCTCAGCTTTGAAGCCGCCGCCAGTGCCGACCAGCCGAGCGGTCCCTCGGTAACCACATGCACGATGTCGGGCCGGCGCGTCGCCCAAAGCCGCAACAGCGCCTGTTTCGCCGGCAGTCCGAGCTTCAGTGCGTCATAACGGGGAATCGGCATGCCCCGCTGCAACACCTCCTGGAACAGCGGCTGGTCTGCAGGGAGATCGCCGGCATGCTGGCGCGGCCGGATCAGCTGCACGGCATGGCCGCGTGACTGCAGTCCGGCGACGATGCGGCCCATGGTCATTGCGACGCCGTTGATTTCCGGCGGATAGGTTTCGGTCACCATCGCCACGCGCATCCCGCGCACGGCGGCCGGGTAATGCTGCAACACGATGTCCGAGCCGTCCATGGCGCGCATCCTGCCGCGCCGATACGACACTGCAATGACAGGGGAATGACAGTTGCGCGACGGCCGGACGCGCGGGCGGGATCAGCCGAACAGCACGAGACCCCAGACTACGGGCACGTTGACGAGCGCGAGGAATACCGCCGCACTGCCGATGTCCTTTGCACGCTTGGCCAGCTCATGGTTGTCCAGCGATATGCGGTCGACAGCGGCCTCTACCGCCGAGTTCAGCAGTTCCACGATCAGCACCAGCAGCACCACGGCGATCATCAATGCCTTGCCGGTGCCGGAGACCGGAAGCAGCAGCGCGGACGGTATCAGCAAAGCGGCGAGCAGCATCTCCTGGCGAAAGGCGTCTTCATGGCGAAACGCGGCGCGCAGGCCGTCCATCGAATAGAAAAACGCGTTCCATACGCGCTTCAACCCGGTCTTGCCCTTGTGCGGACTCTCGCCGCCGTCCATGGAATCCATCATTGGCCTTCTTCCTCTGCAGGTGGCATTACCGGGACGGAGTCCCGGCACGGCATCGATGCTGACAGCCGCGTGTTGCGTTCGTATTGCGTCCCGCGCAGGCGCATGCCGGATTGCGGGAATCGCTCAGGCCTCTCCGGACTCCACGGCCTTGAGGTAACCGGCGGCGTCGAGCAGGGCATCGATCTGCGAGGGATCGTCCGGCCTGATGCGGAACATCCAGGCCTGGTACGGCTCCTGGTTGATTTTCTCGGGCGCATCCGGCAGTTCGGCGTTGGCGTCAACGATTTCACCGGACACCGGTGCATGGATGTCGCCCGCCGCTTTCACCGACTCGATGACCCCGCATTCCTCGCCCTGTTTCACGCGACGTCCCGGCTCCGGATTGCCGACAAACACCACGTCTCCCAGTTGCGCCTGCGCATGTTCGGTGATGCCGACACTGACCGTGCCGTCGGCCTCGCGACGCACCCATTCATGGCTGGCGGTGTACTTCAGGTGTTCGGGAGCGCTCATCCAAAATACTCCAAAAATATCAATAAAAACAAATACTTACAATAATATCGGCCAAGCCCCGAAAAAAAGCGGCCGGTCACGGAACGGCCGTTTTACCAGTTCCGCGGCCGATCTGCGAATATTCCGCTGGCAAACGTTCAGCGCGGCGCCGCCAGCACCGCGAGGCGAAATCCTGCGGCGCCGAGATTGCCGGTGTCGAGTGCAAGCTGCACCGTCAGTTCCGCGTGGGCAGCCAGTCCGCCGCGCGGATCGCGGCCATTGCCGAGATACTCGGCCGGCAGAAATATCCGCCGCGCCAAGGTGTGATCATTGGCATTGGTCAGCACCAGGTCCAGCGCAGGATAGGCAACGGCATGCCCTGCATGATTGCGCAACGTCGCCGTCAGCTGTATGCGGTCCGGACGCGCGGGATCCACCAGCTGCAGGTCGGAGGCTTCGATCAGGACCGATTTCGGCAACTGCGGCAAAGGCACTGCGCAGCCGAGACTGTTGCAGGCTGCTTCCAGCCATTGCCGCGCGACAGGATGACGGGCGGCAATTTCGCCGCGGTAGAAATAAACCGCCTGCACACCAAGCGCCATCGCCAGCAACAGGCTCGCTGCCGCAAGTCCGCGGTGCCGCGGCGCAGTGCCGGCTTCCGCTTCGGCTGCCGATACGGGCATGAAAGGATTGTCGGCTGCCTCCGCCGGCGCGGCCGCCGCCTGTTCGGTCTCCGGTCCATGCGCGACCACCGCATCCCGGGTCTCTGCATCAACCGGCTCCGGAGAAAGTTCTTCCTGTGCAAGGGTGACGGCCGGTTCCGGCAGGAGTTCGATCAGGCCGGCATCGGCATTCACCTCGGCAGTCACCGCCGCTTCAACGACGGCGTGACTGCAGGCGGAAGCATCTTCCGTCGCAATGGTGGACGGATCCGACGGTGCTTGGGCATCGGAAACGGCGGATACCGAAGGGGCGGCTGCGAATGATTCAACCTCCGGCAGCGGGGTCTCGGCCAAGGGGGTGTTCCCGGTGACCGGCACGGCTGCAGCGGGCTTTTCGGCATCAGTGGTCGCCGGAGCATCCGGAACCAGGGCTTGCAGCGCATTGAATACCTGCAGGCAGCGGCCGCAGCGTACCTGCCCGCCCTGCGCACGCAGCTGTTCCGGTGTCACGCGGAACACCGTCCGGCAGTGCTGGCAGCGGGTCATCAACGGCATGGCATCACTCTACCTGCGTACGCCGGTCAGCAAAACCCAGCCGTCGTCGGTCGCCGCCGGTCGCATGTCGAAATCCGCAGCATAAGCGTCGTGCACCTTCTGCCACTGGTCGGCAAGGATGCCAGCCAGTGCAATGCGTCCGCCCGGGCAGGTCAGCTGCGCCAGCAGCGGCGCGAGCACGGTCAGCGGATTGGCGAGAATGTTGGCCACGACGATGCTTGCCGGCGCCACCGCCGCCGACTCGGTCGTGGCGAATGCGATATCAACGCCGTTGCGCCGCGCATTGTCGCGCGCCGCATCCAGCGCCTGGGGGTCGATGTCGATGCCGCGGGCGCTGCCCGCACCGAGCTTCATCGCGGCGATGGCGAGAATGCCGGAGCCGCAGCCATAGTCGAGCACGTCGACACCCGGCGTCACGGTCTCGGCAAGCCAGCGCAGGCACAGCCGGGTAGTCGGATGGGCTCCGGTGCCGAAAGCGACGCCGGGATCAAGCACGATGTTGATCGCCCGCGGATCGGGCGGCTGGTGCCAGCTCGGCACCACCCACAGGCGGTCCGTGATCTGCAGCGGCTGGAACTGGCTCTGGGTCAGGCGCACCCAGTCTTCGTCCTCGACGCGTTCGACACGGAAAGTGGTGCTTGCCGCGACGCCGGCTGCGGCCAGCGCCTGCGGCACCGCCAGCTGCAGTTCGGCCTCCAGCGGAAACAGCGCGCTGACGCGGTTCGCCAGCCAGGCTTCCGCCGGCGCTTCGCCGGGCTCGGCAAATATCGGGCGCTCTGCTTCGGTGCCCGCCGCAGCGTCCTGCACATCGACCGCCAGCGCGCCCGCATCGAGCAGGGCATCCGACAGCGCCTCGACCGAGGCCTCCTCAACATGCATGATCGCGCACAGCCAGGCCATGGTGCCGTCCGGGGTTGATGTGCCGGCGCCCTGCCGCGCCCTATTCGGCGCGGGTCAGCTTTGCCAGCCGCTCTTCCAGATAATGGATGCTGGTGCCGCCGCGGCGGAATGCGGCATCGCCCATCAGTTCGCGGTGCAGCGGAAGGTTGGTGCTGATGCCCTCGATGACCGTCTCCGACAGCGCGATGTGCATGCGCGCGATCGCCTGCTCGCGGGTATTGCCATAGGTGATGATCTTGCCGAGCAGGGAATCGTAGTTGGGCGGAACAAAATAGCCGTTGTAGGCATGCGAATCGACGCGCACTCCCGGTCCGCCCGGCATGTGCAAGGAGGTGATGCGGCCGGGCGAGGGCGTGAACTTGTAGGGGTCCTCGGCATTGATGCGGCACTCGACCGCATGGCCCCTGAGCACGATGTCCTTCTGGCGCAGCGTGAGCTTCTCGCCGGCGGCAACGCGGATCTGCAACTGCACCAGGTCGTGGCCGGTAACGAACTCGGTAACCGGGTGTTCGACCTGCAGCCGCGTGTTCATTTCGATGAAATAGAACTCTCCGCCCTCGTACAGGAATTCGAAGGTGCCGGCCCCCTCATAGCCGATCTTGCGACAGGCTTCGGCACAGCGCTCACCGATGCGGACGCGGGCGCGCTCGGTCAACAGGGGCGCCGGCGCCTCCTCGATGATTTTCTGGTGACGGCGCTGCATCGAGCAGTCGCGGTCGCCGAAATAGTAGGCATTGCGGTGCTTGTCGGCGAGCACCTGGATCTCGATGTGCCGCGGCTTTTCCAGGTACTTCTCCATGTACACCGACGGATTGCTGAAAGCGGCCTGCGCCTCCGCACGCGTGGTGGCCACGGCGTTCTTCAGTGCGGCCTCGGTGTGCACCACCCGCATGCCGCGGCCGCCGCCGCCGCCCGCCGCCTTGATGATCACCGGGTAGCCGATCTGACGTGCAATCTTGACGATTTCCTTGGGATCCTCGGGCAGCGCACCGTCCATGCCCGGCACCACCGGCACGCCCGCCTTCTTCATCGTGTTCTTGGCGCTGACCTTGTCGCCCATCAGGCGGATGGTTTCCGCGCGCGGGCCGATGAAGGTGAAACCGCTCTGCTCCACGCGCTCGGCAAAGTCCGCGTTTTCGGAGAGAAAGCCGTATCCCGGATGGATCGCCTCGGCATCGGTGACCTCCGCTGCGGCGATGATCGCCGGCACGTTGAGGTAACTCGCTGCGGAAGGCGCGGGGCCGATGCAGACCGACTCGTCGGCGAGCCGGACATACTTGGCCTCGGCATCGGCCTCGGAGTGCACTACCACCGTCTTGATGCCCATTTCGCGGCAGGCGCGCTGGATGCGCAGGGCAATTTCTCCGCGATTGGCGATGAGGATTTTTTCAAACATGGGCGATTTTTTTCAGATGTGCTTCTCAGGGGCTGTGCGGAACAGGGGGGGCCGTCCGGAAAAGCAGTGTTGCTCAATCGATCAGGAGCAGCGGCTGGCCGTATTCGACCGGCTGCCCGTTCTCCACCAGGATGGCCTTGATCACGCCATCGCGGTCCGCTTCTATTTCGTTGAGCAGCTTCATGGCCTCGATGATGCAAACCGTCTCGCCGGCTTTCACGGCCTGTCCGACTTCGACGAAGGGCTTCGCACCCGGGGCGGACGAGCGGTAGAAAGTACCGACCATCGGGGATTTCAGCGCATCGGCTTCCGGCGGAGCTTCGGCTTCGGCACCGGCAGCAGGCGTTGCCGGCTCTGCTACCGCGGGTGCGGCAGCCAGCGGAACCACCACGTTCTGCGGCGCCACAGTCTGCGCGCCGGCGGCGCCGAAGCGGCTGATGCGCACCTTCTCCTCGCCTTCGGTGATTTCCAGTTCGGCAATGCCGGACTGCTGTACAAGGTCGATCAGCGTTTTCAACTTGCGCAAATCCATGAATCAGCCCTTTTTGGTGTGGCGCAGCGCGTAATCGAGCGCCAGTTCATAACCGGCCGGCCCGAGGCCGCTGATGACGCCGACGGCAATATCGGAAAAATAGGATTCCCGGCGAAACGGCTCCCGGGCAAAAACATTGGACAGGTGAATCTCCACAAACGGGATTGCCACCGCAGCCAGCGCATCACGCAGGGCGACACTGGTGTGGGTGTAGGCAGCGGGATTGATCAGGATGAATTCCACTCCTTCACGGCCGGCCTGCTGTACCCGCTCGACCAGTTCCGCTTCTGAATTGCTCTGAAAGCAGTTCAGCGTGGCTTTTGCCGAATGTGCCTTGCACTGCAACCGGGATTCGATTTCGGCCAGCGTGGTCGCACCGTAGATCCCGGGTTCGCGAGTACCCAGCAGATTCAGGTTGGGGCCGTTCAGCAACAGCAGACGTTTGGGATTGGACATGATGTTCGTGGATTATACTGGCCAGCGCGTTACGGCCCTTTGCATCCGGGTCAGCATCAATCGCATGGCTTGCCTGAAAAGAGATGGCGGATTTTGCCCTGAATTAACGACAAAAGTCCACAATAAAGCATAAATTAGCAGACGTTAGGAATCTTTTGCCCTGCTTGCACAGTTTATGCAATGTGGTGCCAAGGAAAGCTATTTCGCGTCCAATGGCGTCGCCTGACGATTTCTTTGATCCAGGAGACAAGGCAAAAGTTAACCGGAATTGGCCTGTTAATGCCTTGATATGGGCGCATGATAGCCAAAATTGGCATCAAGTCGAGCCGGTTGAATGCTTCTGATGCCAACTCACCCTGCGAGGGACAACAGGGCTTGCAGTTCACCTCTCATGCGGGCTTCTGTCAATTCACCGACCAGATTCGCTCGAATCACGCCGGATCGGTCCAGCACCAGGGTGTAAGGCAACACGCCGGCACGGTTGCCTGCCTTGCGCGACAGTTCCACGGCATCGATGCCGCCAATGAACAGCGGGTAATTTATGCTGAACTCCCGCGAAAAATCGAGAACTTTATCCGCCTGATCGACGGCGATGCCTATGAATTGAACCCCTTTACCCGAAAATTCCTGCTGCAGGCGGACGAACACCGGGATTTCCTCGCGGCAGGGCGCGCACCAGGTAGCCCAGTAGTTGATGACCAGAATGCGGCCACGAAAACCCTGCAGCGTCGTGGTCACGCCATCGAGTGTGGTCAGCCGGCTCTCGAGAATTGCACGTGCCGCGTCATCCGCCGGTCTCGCAGCGATTCCACCTATACGCCAGAAATGGACGCCGTAGCCGGCCGCCGCGGCTAGACCGCCGACGGCAGCGGTCAGCAGGACCCTGCGCAGCGGCCTCACCGGACGCCCAGCGCCTGGTCGAGCACCGCGGCGAATCGGTCGGCGGCCTGGAAGCCGATCACGCGCAGGCCCTGGATTTCACGGCCTGCCGGATCAAAAAACACGATGCCGGGCGGGCCAAACAGGCGAAAACGCTGCAGCAGCGCGCGGTGTTCCGCTGTGCCCGCAGTGACGTCGGCCTGGATCTTCACCATATTGGCGAGCCGGGCCTGTACCGCGGGATCAGTGAAGGTGTAGCGCTCCATCTCCTTGCAGGTAACACACCAGTCGGCATAGAAATCGAGCATCACGGTCTTCCCCTCCGCCGCGCGGATCGCGGCGTCGAGTTC
>FWPV01016588.1_pt1 | contig 10350 bp, 7 predicted proteins | sample 2228371 | NCBI WGS metagenome assembly FWPV01 (sample SAMEA103939776, study PRJEB20133) | metagenome
CTGCGCGTCGCACTTGACGACGACGACCTTCATGCCCGCCATCTGCGCGCTCGCCGGGTTCGTGCCGTGCGCCGACTCGGGGATCAGGCACACGTCGCGGTGGCCCTGGCCGCGCGCCTCGTGCCAGGCCTTGATCGCGAGCAGCCCGGCGTACTCGCCCTGCGAGCCGGCGTTGGGCTGCAGGCTGATGCCGGCGTAGCCGGTGGCCTGCGACAGCCACGCGGTGAGCTGCGCGTTCAGCTCGGCGTAGCCCGCGAGCTGGTCGGCCGGTGCGAACGGGTGCACGTGCGCGAACTCGGGCCACGTGATCGGGATCATCTCGCTCGTCGCATTGAGCTTCATCGTGCACGAGCCGAGCGGGATCATCGTGCGGTCGAGCGCGAGGTCCTTGTCGGCGAGGCCGCGCAGGTAGCGCAGCATCGACGTCTCGCTGCGGTGCGTGTTGAACACCGGGTGCGTGAGGAACGCGCTGCGCCTTAAGAGCGCCTCGGGCAGGCGCGTCGCGATGCCGGCCTCAAAGCGCTCGACGCTGGGCAGCGCACCGCGGAAACCGGTGGCCAGCGCCGCCGCCTGCCACAGCGCGGCGAGGTCGGCGCGCGTCGTCGTCTCGTCGAGCGTGATGCCCACGCTCGCGGCACTCGCGCGGCGCAGGTTCATGCCGCGCGACTCGGCCGCAGCCAGCAGCGCGTCGGTGCGCTCGCCGCTCAGCAGCTCGAGCGTATCGAACGCCTCGGCGTGGCGCAGCGCGATGCCGATCGCTTCGAGCCCGGCGGCGAGGATCGCGGTGTAGGTGGCCACGCGGCGCGCGATGCGCTTCAGGCCCTCCGGCCCGTGGTAGACGGCGTACATGCTGGCGACGACGGCTGGCAGCACTTGCGCGGTGCAGATGTTGCTGGTCGCCTTTTCGCGGCGGATGTGCTGCTCGCGCGTCTGCAGCGCGAGGCGGTACGCCGGGGCCCCGTGCGCGTCGACGCTGACGCCCACCAGCCGCCCGGGCAGCGAGCGCTTGAACTCGTCGCGCGTGGCCATGTAGGCGGCGTGCGGGCCGCCGGCGCCCATCGGCATGCCGAAGCGCTGCGTCGTGCCGACGACGATGTCGGCACCCTGTTCGCCGGGCGGCGTCAGCACGGTCAATGCGAGCAGGTCGGCGGCCACCACCAGCAGGCCGCCTTGGGCGTGCACCGCGTCGGCCAGCGGCTGCAGCGCGCGGAGGCGGCCGGTGACACCGGGGTACTGCACGAGCGCGGCGAAGCACTCGGCGTCGGCGCACGCTTCGGCCGGGCCGACGACGACCTCGATGCCCAGCGGCTTCGCGCGCGTGCGCACGACTTCGATCGTCTGCGGCAGCGCGTCGTCGGCCACGTAGAAGCGCTGACTCTTGGACTTGCCGACGCGCATCGCGAGCGTCATCGCCTCGGCGGCGGCGGTGGCCTCGTCGAGCATCGACGCGTTGGCGATCGCCATGCCGGTCAGGTCGGTGACCATGGTCTGGAAGTTGACCAGCGCCTCCATGCGCCCCTGGCTGATCTCGGCCTGGTACGGCGTGTACGCCGTGTACCAGGCCGGGTTCTCGAGCACGTTGCGCAGGATGACGCCCGGCGTGTGCGTGCCGTGGTAGCCCTGGCCGATGAAGCTCTTCAGCACCTTGTTCTTCGCTGCGATCGCCTTCAGCTCGGCCAGCGCCTGCGCTTCGGTGGCGGCCGGCGGCAGCTCCATCGGGCGCGCACGCGCGATCGCCGGCGGCACGAGCGCCTCGATCAGCGCGCGCCGCGACGCCGCGCCGATCACCGACAGCATGCGCTGCTGCTCGGCCTCGGTCGGGCCGACGTGACGGGCGACGAATTCATCGGTGTGCTCGAGCTCGGCGAGCGGGGGCAGGGCGGACATCAGCATGGGGCGTCCCGCGGCGTGCGGGCCGGAGTCAGAAGGTACAGGGGGTCAGAGCGTCTTCAGCAGCGCGTCGTAGGCCGGCGGGTCCATCAGCTCGTCGAACTGCTCCATGTGGGTGACGTGCACCTTGAAGAACCAGCCTTCGCCCATCGGGTCCTTGTTGGCGAGCGAGGGGTCGGCGCGCAGCGCTTCGTTGACCTCGACGACTTCGCCTTCGACCGGCATGTAGATGTCGGCCGCGGCCTTGACCGATTCGACGACGCCGGCGACTTCGCCCTTCTTGTAGGTGCGGCCCACTTCGGGCAGATCGACGTAGACCACGTCGCCGAGCGCGTCTTGCGCGTGCGGTGTGATGCCGACGACGGCGGCCTCGTGGTCTTCGATGTTGATCCACTCGTGATCGGGGGTGAACTTGGTCGTCATGGGCGGCTCCGGTGAGGGCAGGTTCAGGAACGGTGGTAACGGTGGGGCGTGAACGGCAGCGGGGTGACCTTCAGCGGCTGCAGCTTGCCGCGCACGTCGGCCCAGATTTCGGCGTGCGGCTGCGCGTGCTCGACGCTGACGTAGCCCATCGCGATCGGCACGCCCAGCGTCGGCGACGTGGTGCCGCTGGTGACGCGGCCGAGCTTGTGGCCGCGCCGGTCCTGCAGCACGGCGCCTTCGCGCACCGGGATGCGCTCGAGGCCCGTGAGGCCGATGCGCCGGATCGTCGCGCCGCGCTCGAGCTGCAGCGCGATCGTCTCGGCGCCCGGGTAGCGGCCGGCGCGCGCGCCGCCGGGGCGGCGCGCCTTCGCGACGGCCCACGCGAGGCCGGCCTCGACCGGCGTCGTCTTCTCGTCGATGTCGTGGCCGTACAGGCACAGCCCGGCCTCGAGGCGCAGCGTGTCGCGCGCACCGAGCCCCGCGGGCTTCACCTCGGGCTGCGCGAGCAGCGCGCGCGCGAGCGCCTCGGCGTCGTCCTGGTGCACCGAGATCTCGAAGCCGTCCTCGCCGGTGTAGCCGCTGCGCGTGACGAAGCACTCGGCGCCGCGCAGGCCCACCTCGTGCGCCGCGAGGCTGAACTGGCCACCCGTCATGAAGGTCAGCGCCGCGACCGCCGGGTTCAGCCGTGCGAGCACCGCGGCGGCCTTCGGGCCTTGCAGCGCGAGCAGCGCGCGCTCGGGCAGCGGCTGCACGAGGCAGCGCGAGCCGAGGTTCGTCACGAGGTGGCGCAGGTCGGCGTCCTTGCACGCCGCGTTGACGACGAGCAGCAGGTCGTCGGCGCCGTCGTGCACGCGGCGCGTGACCATCAGGTCGTCGAGGATGCCGCCGGCCGCGTTCGTGAACAGCGTGTAGCGCTGCTGGCCTGGCGCGAGCCCGAGGATGTCGCCTGGCACCAGCGCCTCGAGCGCGGCGGCGGCGTCGGCGCCGGCGAGCCGCACCTGGCCCATGTGCGAGACGTCGAACAGTGCCGCCGACTCGCGGCAATGGCGGTGCTCGGCGAGGATGCCGCCCGGGTAGTTGACGGGCATCTCGTAGCCGGCAAAGGGCACCATGCGCGCGCCGAGCTCGGCGTGCAGCGCGTGCAGCGGGGTCTTCAGAAGCGGTGCGGACATCGTGCTCTCCGGAAGGGCCGTCGATCCACCGCCATCGTGCCGGTGGAGCCCCTCGCTGTCCGCTTTACCTGAGAGATTGGCGGGGGCGCCCTCGAAGCGCCTGCCGCTTGCCCCTTCGGTGGGCCGCCTGCGGGCGGCCTCTCTCCAGCGTGGTGACGCTTCCTGCGGAAGCGCTTGCCAGTCCTTTTGCCTGAGCGTTCGAGGTGGGCCTCTGCGCCTTCGGCGGCCGCGGCGATGTCGCCGCGACGCTCTCCTGACGGCGCTCAGTGTAGCCGAGCGCGCAGCGCGCGCACCGCGCTGTCGACGGTGGTCAGCACCGGCACGCCGCACGCCGCCTCGACGCGTGGCCGCGCGCGCGCGAGGCTGAACTGCGCGAGCGCGATCGCACCGCAGCCTTCGTGCTCGACGAGGTGCTTGGCGGCCTGCACCGCGAGCGCGTCGTGGCGCTCGGCGTCGCCGCGGGCCAGCGCGTCGAGCGCACCGTCGGCCAGTGCGGTGCGCAGCTCGACCTCGGGCGGGAACTCGGGCGGCATCGAGCGCAGCGTCGGGCCGAAGGTGGCGACCAGCCCGATGCGCACGCGAAGCGCCGCCGCAAGGGAAGAGGCCTCGGCGATCATCGCCTCGTTGGGCTTGAGCACCGGGATCGTCGCGTGCCGGCGCTTGACGGCGTCGATGCACGGCCCGAACGCCGAGCAGGTGAACAGGATGCCGTGCGCGCCGGTGCCGACCGCGTAGTCGGCGAGGGCCAGGAAGCGCCGCGTCATCGCGTCGTCGAGGCCGGTGGGCGACGCGGCGAGGTCGGCCGAGAGGCTGTCGTCGAGCAGGTTCATGCGCGCCGCCTCGGGCCAGTCGCGCGCCAGCGCCTCGTTGATCGGCGCCACCGAGTGCGCGAGCGCGTGGATCAGCGCGATGCGCGTCATGCCGCGGCGGGCCTGGGGGCCGGCTCGCGCTTGAGCCGCGCGCGCTGCACCACGATCACGACGCCGAGCAGCAGCAGCGCCGGCAGGTACATCCACTCCTTCGCCGGGCGGTCGGCCGGCATCTCGATCTGCGTGATCTTGAAGCCTTGCTCGAGGCCGAGCTTCTCGGCCGTCGAGCCGAACTGGACGGCCGCCACCTGCACCTCGTCGCCGAGCGCCATCACCGTCAGCCCGATGCGGCGCAGCCGCTCGCGCGCGGGCCCGGGCTCGCCGAGCGGCAGCAGCACACCCTTGCGGATCTCCTTGCCGTCGAGGTTGATGCCCTCGACCCACACGCGCTTGCGCTCGCCGGCCGGGGCCTGCTCGACGAGCGTCATCAGTTCGCTGGCCGGGCGCTCGTCGTACGGCGGGTAGACCATGTCCCACCAGAGCGCCGGGCGGAACAGCGTGAACGTGACGAGCAGCAGCGCCGCGGTTTCCCACCAGCGCGACTTGACGAGGAAGTAGCCCTGCGTGGCCGCGGCGAAGACGAGCATCGCGACCACCGCACTGCCCACCGTGAGCGCCAGGTGCAGCGGGCCCGTGATGCCGATCAGCAGCAGCTGCGTGTTGAAGATGAACAAGAACGGCAGGATCGCCGTGCGCATGCTGTAGTAGAAGGCGGTGACGCCGGTCTTGATCGGGTCGGCGCGCGAGATCGCCGCGGCGGCGAACGACGCCAGCCCCACCGGCGGCGTCACGTCGGCCATCAGCCCGAAGTAGAAGACGAACAGGTGCACCGCGATCAGCGGCACCAGCAGGCCGCTCTGCGCGCCGAGTTCGACGACGACTGGCGCCATCAGCGTCGAGACGACGATGTAGTTGGCCGTCGTCGGCAGCCCCATGCCGAGGATCAGGCTGATGACGGCCACCAGCACCAGCATCAGCATCAGGTTGCCGCCGGACAGGATCTCGATGATCTCCGTCATCACGAGGCCGATGCCCGTCAGCGACACGGTGCCGACGATGATGCCCGCCGCCGCGGTGGCCACGCCGATGCCGATCATGTTGCGCGCGCCGGCCTCGAGCCCGGCGACGAGCTCCTTCAGCCCGAGCGCGAAGGCGCCGCCGAGGTCGCCGCGGCCGCGCATCCACGCGATGATCGGGCGCTGCGTGACGATGACGAAGACGATGAACATCGTCGCCCAGAACGCCGACAGCGCCGGCGACATCTGCTCGACCATCAGGCACCAGATCAGCACGACGACGGCGAGCAGGTAGTGCAGGCCGCTCTTGAGCGTCGGGCCAGTCTCGGGCAGCTCGAACACCGGGGCGTTCGGGTCGTCGAGCTGGAGCTCGGGCTGGCGCGTGCCGATCCACAGCAGCGCGAGGTAGGCGGCGAACACGCCGACGCCGATGACGACGATCGCGGCGTCGCCGAGCACGGCCTTGAGCCAGCCGATGCCCCAGTAGACGACGCCGGCGAGCACGACGAAGCCGCTCACCGTGAGGCCGAACGACAGCAGCCGCTGGCCGAAGGTCGACGTCGTGCGCCGCGGCAGGCCCTGCAGCCCGGCCTTCAGCGCCTCGAGGTGGACGATGTAGACGAGCGCGATGTACGAGATGACGGCCGGCAGGAACGCGTGCTTCATCACCTCGGTGTAGGGAATGCCGACGTACTCGACCATCAGGAACGCGGCCGCGCCCATCACCGGCGGCATGATCTGGCCGTTGACCGAGCTCGAGACCTCGACCGCGCCGGCCTGGTCGCCGCGGTAGCCGACGCGCTTCATCAGCGGGATCGTGAACGTGCCGGTGGTGACGACGTTGGCGATCGAGCTGCCGCTGATGATGCCGGTGGCCGCCGACGAGACGACGGCCGCCTTCGCCGGCCCGCCGCGCAGGTGGCCGAGCAGCGCGAATGCGCTCTTGATGAAGTAGTTGCCCGCGCCCGCCTTGTCGAGCAGCGAGCCGAACAGCACGAACAGGAAGATGAAGCCGCTCGAGACGCCGAGCGCGACGCCGAACACGCCTTCCGTCGTCAGCCAGTAGTGCGACATCGCGCGCGACAGCGACGCCCCCTTGTGCGCGATCAGGTCGGGCATGTAGGGCCCGGCGAAGGTGTAGCCGAGGAAGACGGCGGCGACGATCACCATCGGCAGCCCGAGCGCGCGCCGCGTGGCTTCGAGCAGCATCGCGATGCCGACGATCGCGACCGCGAGGTCGAGGTCGGTCGGCTGGCCGGGGCGGGTGGCGAGCTCGCGGTAGAAGAAGAACAGGTACGTGGCGCAGAACGCGCCGACGAGCGCGAACACCCAGTCGAGCAGCGGCACCTTGTGCCTGGGCGAGCCCGAGAACGCCGGGTAGGCCATGAAGGCGAGAAACACCGCGAAGCCCAGGTGCACCGCGCGCGACTGCGTGTCGTTGAACACGCCGATGCCGAGCGAGAACGGCAGCGGCGAGGCGATCCACAGCTGGAACAGGCTCCACGCCAGCGTGACGACGAGGATCAGCTTCGCGACGAACGGCCCCGGGTTGCGCCCGCCGGTGTCGGTGTCGGCGGCGAGCTGGGCGGCGTCGATCGCCGCCGGGTCGGTCTTCTTCCTGCGCAACATGGGTGCTCCTCCGCTGCGTCCAATGCTCCGTTCAGCCCCCGGAAACACAGCAGGCCCCACGCGCGGGGGCCTGCGGGGCTCGCGGGCACCGGCCCCGCGCAAGACGCGTGCCGGTGCTTACCGCGCAGGGCTTACATCCAGCCCTTTTCCTTGTAGTACTTGACCGCGCCGGGGTGCAGCGGCGCCGAGATGCCGTTGCGAATCATCTCCTTCGGGTCGAGCGCGCCGAACGCCGGGTGCAGCTTCTTGAAGTCCTCGAGCTTGTCGAACACGGCCTTGACGAGCTCGTAGACGACGTCGTCGGACACCTTGGCCGAGGTCACGAAGGTGGCCATCACGCCGTAGGTCGGCGTCGGGTTCGGGTGGCCGGCGTACAGGCCGCCGGGGATGTTGACCTTGGCGTAGTACGGCGCGCCGGCAACGAGCTTGTCGATCGCCGGGCTCTGCAGCGGCACGAGCCGCGCGCCGCAGGTCGTGATCGGGTCCTGGATGTTGGCGCTCGGGTGGCCGACACCGTAGAAGAACGCGTCGATCTTGTTGTCGCACAGCGCCGGGCCGTGCTCGTCGGCCTTGAGTTCGGCGGCGAGCGCGAAGTCGCGCGTCGTCCAGCCGAGGGCGCCCATCAGCTCCTCCATCGACGCGCGCGTGCCCGAGCCGGGGTTGCCGATGTTGACGCGCTTGCCCTTGAGGTCGTCGAGCTTCGCGATGTTGGCTTCCTTGCGCGCGAGCACGGTGAAGGGCTCGGGGTGCAGCGAGAACACGGCGCGCAGGTCGGCGAACTTGCCGTCCTTCTCGAACACCTTGCTGCCGTTCATCGCGTGGAACTGCCAGTCCGACTGCGCGACGCCGAAGTCGAGGTCGCCGGAGCGGATCGTGTTGATGTTGAACACAGAGCCGCCGGTCGACTCGACCGAGCAGCGGATGCCGTGGCGCGAGCGCTCCATGTTCATCAGGCGGCAGATCGCGCCGCCGGCGGCGTAGTACACGCCGGTGACGCCACCGGTGCCGATCGTGATGAACTTCTGCTGCGCCAGCGCCGGCGTGGCCGGCAGCGCGAGCGCGAACGCCGCGGCAGCGAGCAGGGGACGCAGAGCAGGGAACTTGCGGCTCTTCGACATGCGGAACACTCCTTGCAAGGTTGAAAGGCGCCTCCTCGCGGGCAGACGCCGGGGGCGAATCATTGTCACATCGTGCGGCGCCGTGCCACAGGCGGGTTCACCCCACCGTCACGGCGCCGTCGCCGCGACGGCGGCGTCGATCGCGGCGGCGAGGCGTTCGACGATTGCGTCGAGTTCGGACTCCGACACGATGAACGGCGGCGCGAGCAGCACGTGGTCGCCGAGCCGCCCGTCGATCGTGCCGCCCATCGGGTAGACCATGAGCCCGCGCGCCATCGCCTCGCGCTTGACGGCCGCATGCAGTTTGCGTGCCGGGTCGAACGGCGCCTTCGTCGCGCGGTCGTGCACCAGTTCGACGCCCCAGAACAGGCCGCGGCCACGGATGTCGCCGACGTGGGGATGGCCGCCGAGCGCGTGGCACAGCCGCTCGGCGAGCCCGTGCCCGCGCCGGCGCACGCGTTCGAGCAGGCCGTCGCGCTCGATCACCTGCTGCACCGCCAGCGCCGCGGCGCAGGCCGCCGCGTGGCCGATGTAGGTGTGGCCGTGGTGGAACATGCCGCTGCCGCGCTCGAAGGCGTCGACGACGTGCCGCTGCGCGAGCACGGCGCCGATCGGCTGGTAGCCGCCGCCGAGCCCCTTGGCCACCGTCAGCAGGTCGGGCACGACGCCTTCCTGCTCGCACGCGTGCAGCGTGCCGGTGCGGCCCATGCCGCACATCACCTCGTCGAGGATCAGCAGGATGCCGTGGCGGTCGCACAGCTCGCGCACGCCCTGCAGGTAGCCGGGCACCGGCGTCAGCGCGCCGGCGGTGGCGCCGACCACCGTTTCGGCGACGAAGGCGATCACGCGGTCGCCGCCCAGGCGCTCGATCGCCTCGGCGAGCTCGGCCACCAGCCGCCGGCCGTAGGCCTCGGGCGTTTCGCCTTCGCGGCGGTCGCGGTACGCGTAGCACGGCGAGACGTGCGTGACCGGGATCAGCAGCGGCGCGAACTGGCGCCTTCGCCACGCGTTGCCGCCCACCGCGAGCGCGCCGAGCGTGTTGCCGTGGTAGCTCTGGCGGCGGGCGATGAAGTGCTCGCGCTGCGGCTGGCCGATCTCGACGAAATATTGACGCGCCATCTTCAGCGCCGCCTCGACCGCCTCCGAACCGCCGCTGACGAAGTAGGCGTGGCTCGTGCCGGCCGGGGCGCGCGCGACGAGGTGCTCGGCGAGTTGCTCGGCGACCTCGGTGGTGAAGAAGCTCGTGTGCGCGTAGGCGAGGCGGTCGATCTGCGCGTGCATCGCCGCGATCACGTCGCGGTGGCCGTGGCCGAGGCACGAGACGGCGGCGCCGCCCGAGGCGTCGAGGTAGCGGCGGCCGTCGCGGTCGATCAGCCAGCAGCCGTCGCCGCCGACGGCGACGGGCAGCGACGACTTCAGCTGGCGGTGCAGGACGTGGCTCATGGACGGGTTGTCGTGGCAGGGCAGGAAAGCCTCGATTGTGATCGCCGCGCGGGCCGCTACAGTCGGCATTCGCCATGCACGACGACTTCGCCACCCTGCGCCGCATCCTGCGCACCTGCCGCACGATCGCCGTCGTCGGCCTGTCGGCCGACTGGTTCCGGCCGAGCTACTTCGCCGCCAGCTACCTGCAGGGCAAGGGCTACCGCATCGTGCCGGTGAACCCGAAGTACCCCGAGATCCTCGGCGAGACGAGCTACGCGCGGCTCGAGGACATTCCGTTCCCGGTCGACATGGTCGACGTGTTCCGCAAGCCGGCCGACCTGCCGCCGATCGCCGAGAGCGCGGTGCGCATCGGCGCCAAGTGCCTGTGGCAGCAGCTCGGCGTCGCCAACGCCGAGGCCGACGCGATCGCGCGTGCCGGCGGCCTCGACAGCGTGATGGACCGCTGCGTGAAGATCGAACACGCGCGCCTGTTCGGCGGCCTGCACTGGGTCGGCGTCAACACCGGCGTGATCTCGGCCAAACGCATGCCCTGAGCCCGCCATGGCCGAGCACCGCTTCCACCCCGAGACGCTGGCGATCCACGCCGGGCAGATCCCCGACGCGGCCACCGGCGCGCGCGCGCTGCCGATCTACCAGACGACGAGCTTCGTGTTCGACAGCGCCGACCACGCGGCGGCGCTGTTCAACCTGCAGACCTTCGGCAACGTCTACTCGCGCCTGTCGAACCCGACGGTGGCCGCGCTCGAGGAACGCGTCGCCGCGCTCGAGGGCGGCCGCGCCGGCGTCG
>FWPV01014579.1_pt1 | contig 10349 bp, 12 predicted proteins | sample 2228371 | NCBI WGS metagenome assembly FWPV01 (sample SAMEA103939776, study PRJEB20133) | metagenome
CACCTTGGTGACGATCAGAGACTTGAGGGGGAACCGGCGCATCGCCTGGAGCGCGGCCGCCAGGTTGCTTTCACTGCGAGTGGCACTCAACAGCAGATGGTGCTCCAGTCCCGGCATCTCCGTCAATATTTCCATGAGACTCAACATGTCCGCTGAGGTCAGGGGTAGTCCCGGAGTATCCACCAAGACCACCTGTAACCCGGACAATTTGCTCAGGATCTCCCGTAATTCCCGGGGCCTGGGCACCGGGAGAAAGGGCGCGCCGAGAAATTTTCCATAAAGAGCCAGGAGATCGGCAGCCTCCCAACGCCTGCAGTCCAGGGAGACCAACCCCACCTTTTTCCCCATCTTGAGGGCAAACTGCACTGCCAGCTTGGCGATGGTGGTACTCTTGCCCACGCCCGGGGGACCGACAAAGGTCCATACCCTCGGCTCCTTCCGGTCCGGTTGCTGCCATGGATTAATCACTTCAATGAATTTCATGAGCAGACGCAGGGCCTGGGCGGTCCCTACCGGGCGGGGTTCATCAGTTCCGGCCATCAGGTCCTGAATGTTGGTCAACCACTTTTGCAGAATCCGGTCCGCCACCCCTCGCTGCAAAAGAATCTGATAAAGACCCGCCAACTCTCCATAGGCGGACAGCCACGCCGGGGCCCCCTGGTGTTTCAGCCAGCGGGCGAACACTTCCTTTAATTCCTTGAGTTCTTGCCGCACCTGGTCCAGCAGGAATAACCGCTCCCCGTAATGCTTCGGGGCAAAATCGGCCGCGCCTCCGGCTTCCTGTTCGTCCATGGCGGCCCTGACTTCAACTTCGGTGCAGGGCCGGGGGGAGCCCGGGTTAAAGGTGCGTCGGGCCCGGGTGGAAAGAATAACGGCTTCGGAGCCCAAGTCTTTCTTCACCTGGGCCAAGGCCTCGCTTAAATTCCTGGCCACATAGGTCTTAAGCTTCATGGCCCATCCTCACTACCCCCAGGGTCTGAATCTTGGCCTCGGTGACCAGCTCATGAGGCGATAAGACCCATAACCCGGGGAGGTGGCGTTCCACCAGGCGCCGCAGGTGGCGCCGCACCCCCGGAGAACAAACCACCACCGGCTGGAGATTCTGAGACAAAGAAACCTCGGCGGCCTTTTCCAGGGCCCGGATGATTTGCTGGGCAGTCTCCGGGGCCAGGGCCAGATAGACCCCATAGTCGGTTTTTTGCAAGGCGTCTTGCAAAAGGTCCTCGATAAACGGATCCAGGGTGTGAACCATGATTTTCTGGTCCGGGGTCTCCAGGGCCTTGGTCAGGGCGCGGGCCAAGCGCTGCCGGACGTATTCCGTAAGAATATCCGGATCCTTGGTGTAGGCCCCGTAGTCCGCCAGAGTCTCCATGATGGTCAGCAGATCGCGGATGGAAACCCGCTCCCGCACCAGATTCTGCAAAACCTTTTGAATGACCCCCAGGGAGAGGAGCCCCGGTACCAGCTCCTCTACTACCTTGGGGTGAGTCTTGGCCAGACGATCCAGCAATTTCTGCACCTCCTGCCGTCCCAGGAGTTCGTCGCAGTGCGTCCGAATCACTTCAGACAGGTGGGTGGCAATGACGCTGGCGGCATTGACCACCGTATAACCACATTGCTGGGCCTCTTCCCGCCGGGAAGCGGGAATCCAGAGGGCCGGCAGGTTAAAGGTGGGTTCCCGGGTAGGGATGCCGTCGATGTCCCGGAGGGCTTCCCCGGAATGAAGGGCCAGATAATAGCCGATCATCAGTTCGCCGCGGGCCACCTCCACCCCCTTGATGAGGATCGCGTATCCTCCGGGTTTCAGTTGAAGGTTGTCCCGGATATGGATGGGGGGGATCACCACCCCCATCTCCCGGGCGAACTGGCGCCGTAAAGCCCGCACCCGCTCCAGCAGCTCCCCGTCCTGCTCTTCGTCCACCAAGGGGATGAGCCCGTACCCCACCTCCAGCTCCAGGACGTCCAGGGCCGGGAGGGAATCCATGAGGTCCGGTTCGGCCGGGCGGGCCGGGGTTTTTTTCACCTTGGCTTGGTCCAGCTCAGCCTTTTCCCGGGTTCTAAAGGCCAGATAGGAAAGTCCGCCGGTAATCGCCGAGAGCACCAGGAAAGGGAAATGAGGCAGCCCGGGCACCAGCCCCACCAGAAAAATGATGCCGGCCGCCACGCTCAGGGCCTGAGGCTTCAAGGTGAACTGGGCGGCGTATTCTTCCCCCAGACTGGCTTCAGAAGCGGCCTTGCTCACCACCAACCCCGCGGCCGTGGAAATGAACAGCGCGGGTATCTGATTGACCAGTCCTTCGCCGATGGTGAGGAGGGTATAGGTCTGGGAGGCATCCGCCAGGGTCATGCCGTGCTGAGCCACCCCGATGGTCAGCCCGCCCAGGATGTTGACGGCCATGATCAGGAGGCCGGCCACCGCTTCGCCCCGCACAAATTTGGAGGCCCCGTCCATGGCCCCGTAAAATTCCCCCTCCCGGGCCAGGTTGGCGCGGCGGCGCCGGGCCTCCTGGTCATCGATGTAGCCGGCGTTGAGCTCTGCATCAATGCTCATCTGCTTGCCGGGCATGGCGTCCAGGGTGAAACGGGCCGCCACTTCGGCGATGCGCGTCGAACCCTTGATGATGACGATAAAATTGATGATTACCAGGATGATAAAGATAATGCCCCCCACCACATAATTTCCGCCCACCACGAAGCTTCCGAAAGAGCGGATGACCATGCCGGCGGCCTCCAGTCCTTCCCAGCCATGGAGCAGGATGAGGCGGGTGGAGGCCACATTCAAGGACAGGCGGAAGAGAGTGGCCACCAGCAGCAGGGACGGGAAAATAAAGAATTCTATAGGCTTGACCGTATAAAGGGAAATCAGCAGCACAATCAGGGAAAAGGTAAGGTTGAAACTGAGAAGGAGGTCCAGCAGCACACGGGGCAGAGGAAAGACCATCACCAAAAGGGTGACGATCACCCCCAGGGCGACAAACAGCTCGCCTTTGTGGACTCCAAAGCCACGGGACAGAGAAATTCCCACCGTCGGCGTGGCGCTCATCCCTCAACCCCCGTCCGGGCCTTCAGGCTGTAGATATACGCCAGGACCTCAGCCACGGCGCGATAGAGGGAGACGGGGATAACCCCCCCGACCTCCACGAGGCGATAAAGAGCGCGGGCCAAGGCCTCATTTTCCACCCGGGGCACGCCGGCTTCCCGGGCCAGGGCGATGATCTTCAGGGCGATGAACCCCCGCCCTTTGGCCACCACCTGAGGAGCGATCATGGTATCCCGGTCGTATTTCAGGGCCACGGCCACATGGGTGGGATTGGTGACCACCACATCCGCTTTGGGAACCTCGGCCATCATGCGTTTCGTGGCCATTTGCCGCATAAGGCTCCGGATGCGGGCCTTGATGCGGGGGTCGCCTTCGGTCTGTCGCATTTCGTCTTTTACTTCCTGCCTGGTCATGCGCAAACTTTTCTCATAGCGGTAACGCTGGTAGAGGAAATCCAGCAGACCAAGCCCCAGCAAAGCCGCAATCATGCGGCCGGAGAGAGCAAACGTGCCGGACTGGAAATGCACCACCAACTGCCCGGCTTCCTGACGCAACAACGGCAGCAGGTACGGCAGTTGTCTTTCCAAAGAAAAGTAGGCGATCAGGGCAAGGAGCGTAACTTTAGCCAGGGACTTCGCCAGTTCCACCAGAGAATGCCCTGAAAAAAGACGCCTGAATCCGGCCAGGGGCTGCACCCGGGTAAAATCGGGCACCAGCCTTTGAGACGAAAAAACCCAGCCGCCCTGGACATAATTGGCCAGAACAGAGGCAAGGACCAGACCCAAAAAAACCGGGGCCAGGAGCGTAATCACAAAACAAGCGAAATGCACAAACAGAAGGTGGAGCTGGCCGGGGTTAAGAGCCCCGGGATGCAGGGCCTCCAGAGATTGTTTCACCATCAGGGCGCTGCGGCTGCCCATCCAGGGGCCCCACCAGGCGAGGATGAGGAGGCCGGTAAGAAGCACCAGAGAGGCATTCAAATCCCGGCTCCGGGCAATTTGGCCCTTTTCCCTGGCTTCCGCCCGGCGCTTGGGGGTTGGTTTTTCCGTGCGCTCCTGGTAGGCGTCATCCGCCATGCGTCATCCTCGCCAGGCCTGCAGGACCTGATGCAACGGGGCTTTGAGATTGGCAAAATGATCGACCAGGGAAGGGCCCGTCATGGTCAAGGTGAAGGAAAGGATCAGCAGGCCCAGCGCGATGGTCAGGGGAAAGCTCAGGATCATCACCTGAATCTGGGGGACGGCCCGGGCCAACAGCCCCATGGCCACCTGGGCCAGAAACAGCGCCGCAAGGACCGGCGCCACCAGCATAACCGCCAATTTGTACATCAGGGCCCCAAACCCCGGCAGGTCCAGAAGAAGCTTTTGCGGCAAGGCAAAAGGACGTCCCATGGGCGCTTCCTGAAAACTTAGGACAAGCAAACGCAGCAGGAAATGATGACCGTCGATGGCCAGAAAGACCAGGGTGGCCAAGGCCAGGAAGAGATCGGCGATTACCGTGGTCTGATCGCGGCTTTGGGGATCTATCAGGGTGACCAAACCGAAGCCCATCTGGACGGACAGCAGGTGGCCGGCCATCTGGGCCCCGGCCAGCAGGAAGCGCCCCAGCAGCCCGAGGCTCAACCCCAGAAGAAACTCCTGCAACACCAATCCCAAAACCTCTGACCAGGACGCGGGAAAAGGGGGCAGAAACGGGGCAGCTACCGGAGTAAGGGCCAAGGAAATCACCAATAGGGAAAATAGCCGCACCTGCCCGGGAATAATGCGGCTGTCCCAGACAGGCCAGAAAACCAGAAGGCAGCCTGCTCTGAGAACCACCAGGAGAAAATTCGGCCATTGCCCGAGAAGGAAATCCAAGCCCATGGCTCACCGGACAAAGCGGGGAATGGAGTTTATCACCTCGAAAAAGAAGCCCGTCAGGTTGTTCATGATCCACGGCAGCAAAAAGAGAAGTCCAACAAAGATGCTCAAAATCTTGGGCACAAAGGTAAGGGTCATTTCCTGGATCTGGGTGGCGGCCTGCAGGAGACTTACCAGCACGCCCACCAACAGCCCGATGCCAAGGACCGGCAAGGAAACCAGGAGCGTCACTTTGATGGCCTGACGGGCCACCTCCATCACTGCCTCCGGAGCCATCCCAAGTTCTCCATTTTCACGCTAATGAAAACTTTTCACCAAAGAGCCCACCACCAGGTTCCAGCCGTCCACCAGGACAAAGAGCAACACCTTGAATATCAGCGAAATCATAACCGGGGGCAGCATCATCATGCCCATGGACAAAAGCACGGAAGCCACCACCATGTCGATGATGAGAAAGGGGAGATAAAGGAGGAACCCGATCTCAAAGGCGGTCCGGAGCTCGCTGATCATAAAGGCCGGGATCATGGCCGACAGAGGCACTTCCCGGGGGTTTTGCGGACGCGGCGCCTTGGAGAGGGACAGAAACAGGGCCAAGTCCTTTTCCCGGGTCTGCCTGAGCATAAAGGCCCTGAGGGGTTCCGTCCCCAGCTTCAGGGCTTCGGCCCCGCCCACCTGATGTTCCATATACGGCCGGACGGCCTTTTCTTGGATTTCCTGCCAGACCGGGGCCATGATGAAGAAGGTAAGGAAAAGGGCCAAGGCGATAAGGACCTGGTTGGGAGGCATCTGCTGGGTTCCCAGGGCATGCCGCAGAAAGGAAAACACCACCACCAGCCGGGTAAAGGAGGTGACCATGATAACCAGGGCCGGCGCCAGGGAAAGAACCGTGAGGAAGAGGAGAATTTGCAGGGAAAGGCTCAGACGCTCGGGGGCCAAGGCCTGTTCCAGACTTAGGGGGACAGCGGCCAGCCCTGGCCGAACCGCGAGACAAAGAACGATGGGGACGATGACCTGGATGCCGACCTTTTTCATCTTACCCAGCTTTGCAGGGAACCTCCGGCGACTCCGCCTGTCCCGGGGCCGTCGGAGGCAAAACGGTGAGCAAAGTTAACCGATCTCCGGTATTCCCCAGGAGAAATCTGGCCGGCCCCACCGCCACCAGATACAAGGTGATCTTGGGCGTCAGGTAATGGGTCTCCAGGATGCGGATGAGCGACGGCGCGGCCAGTCGGGAGGCCCGGTATCTTTTCAGGAAATGGGTTCCCAGAAAGAAAGCTCCCATCAGGCCGCTCAGGGCTGCCAGCACTTTCACGGCATGGTGCCAAAGGGAAATCTCTGCTGCCAAACTTTGCATGCCTGCCTCAGGCCAGTTGTTTGATGCGCTCCAGGGGGCTGATAATGTCAGTGAGGCGGATGCCAAATTTTTCGTTCACCACCACCACCTCCCCCCGGGCGATGAGCTTGTTGCTCACCAGGATTTCCAGGGGTTCGCCGGCCAATTTGTTCAATTCGATCACCGAGCCCTGACCCAACTGCAGGAGGTCGTGGATAATCATCCGGGTGCGCCCCAGTTCGGCGGTGATTTCCAGGGGTATGTCCAACAGAAGGCTGAGGTTGGGCAAACCTTTACCCTCCTTCTCCTTCTCTCCGGTCTTGGAAGGCGGGACGGGTTTTTCCTGAACCTCAGCAGACGCCCCGGGTTCCTGCAAGGTTTGCTCCCAGTCAAAATTCATATCAAGGCTGGAGTCAGGTTCGTTAGCCATAGCTCAGTTTCCCTCCGGAAAAAACTTCTCTTTCAGGGCTGGGGTAGAACAATTTTTCCACCCGAACCGCTTTGGCCTGCCGGCATTGCCCCGCGTAACCGATGAACTTGGGAATCCCTTCCACACGGCCCAAAATGGGCTCGGTCACCTTTTTGTCGAAGACAATGATATCCCCCACCGCCAGATTCAGAACCTCCCGGGCGCTCAGGGTGGTGGAACCCAGTTCCACCACCACATTCACCGGAATATCCTGGATTTGCTCCTGGATGCGGGAAGTCCAGCGGGCGTCCAGTTCAAGCTGCTCACTTTGAAAGCCCGAATACAATTTGCCCTTGATGGGTTCGATGGTGGCATATGGTATGCACAGGGTGATAAAGCCGTCCGTCTGGTCCATTTCCACCTGGAATTTACTGACCACCATAATGTCATTGGGAGTGGCAATGCCCACGAACATGGGATTGATCTCCACCCGCAACATATGCATTTTGACGGGGTGAACCGGCCCCCAGGCTTTCTCCAAGTCCTGAAAGGCCATCAACACAACTTTTTGAATCAAACGGCGCTCAATGGTGGTAAAGTCCCGCCCTTCGATCTTGAAGCCTCTTTTGGAATTGCCGCCCAGGAAACATTCCACCAGTGAAAAGACCAGTTTGCTGTCCACCACCAGCAGGCATTGCCCCCGCAGCGGCTCCATTTTGTAAATATGGAAACTGCTGGGAAGAGGCAGGGAACGGAGAAATTCCCCGAACTTCACCATCTGCACGAAACTGGTCTGGATATCCACCGTGCGGCGGAGGACCATGGACAGGGAAATGCGAAAGGCCCGGGCAAAATGCTCGTTGATGACCTCCAGGGTGGGCATGCGTCCCCGGATAATGCGTTCCTGAGAGGTGAAATCATAGGGGATGACACCATCCTCAGGTAGCCGCCGACCGGTGTCGACTTCAATCTCTCCTTCCATCAGCCCCTTAAGAAGGGCATCCACCTCTTCCTGGGACAGAATCTTGGTCATGAGGGAAGGCTCCTACTGGGCGACAAATTCGGTGAAATAAACGTGTTTCACCTTTCGGCCGCCCGGAATGGCGGCCAGCCGCTGCAAAATGTCATTTTTCAGCTGCCCTTTCCCTTCCGCGGTGGAAATGTCCGCATAGGCCTTGCTGCTCAACAGCAGAATGAGGGCGTCCCGGATGTGGGGCAGGGATTTTTCCAGCTCTTTGGACGACTTTTCCTGATCCAGCTCCAGTTCGACCTTGAGCTTGAGATAGCGCCGGGTATCCCGATCGGCCAGATTGACCAAGAAAGGTTCCAAGGGCATGATGAACCTTTCTGAAGAAGAAACCTGGGCGGAGGGGCCGGACGCCCCCGAGGAGCCGGCATCATCGGAAAAGATTAAGTAGGCCAAGCCCCCGGCCCCCAAAAACAGCACCAAAGAGACCAGCAGAAGGATTTTTTTGACTTTTCCGGTCTTGGGGGCGGAAGAGGTTTCAGTGGCCGGGGGCCTTTCCGGATCCATATCTCCTCCTAAATTTTGCCCGGTAAAATGAGCAACGATTGTGCCAGGACCCGCACCAGCAAAAATGCCGGAGAAAATCAGGGGTTTTACTGAGGAGGAGGTATTTTGAGGGTATGAGTCTGTCAAAGCTTCGGCTTTTTGTCAAAAATCTGACGCATAGCGGCCCCGGGGGAAATTATTTGCCAAAGGGCCGGGCCCATGATAAAAGAAAGTCAATTAATTTGATGAGATAGGCGTGCAAGCAATGCCCCGCCCCGGGGTGCCGGATCATTACCGGCTCAAAGCCAAGGCCAAGGGTTACGTGTCCCGGGCTGTCTTCAAGCTGCAGGCCGTGGATGAAAAATATCACCTTTTCCGGACGGGGCAGCGGGTGTTGGATCTGGGGTGCAGCCCCGGCTCCTGGATGCAGTACATCGGCCCCAGGGTGGGATCCCAGGGCATGGTGGTGGGGGTGGACTTGGAGCCGCCCAGGATTGAGGTGGCCCCTCCCCTATACTTTGTGCCCGGGGATGTCATAAGTCTAGACTTTGGCCTGCTTAAACTGATAAGCCCTTACTTTGATGTCATTGTAAGTGACCTGGCCCCCAAAACCACCGGCATCCGACAGGTGGACCAGCAGCGGTCCTTGGAGCTGGCCGAACGGGCTTTTGCTTATGCCCGGGAACTGCTGGCCCCCGGGGGGCACTTTCTGGTGAAGGTCTTTGAAGGGCCGGAAAGCGAGTCCTTGGTTCGGAAGCTGAAGAAGATGTTCGCCCAGACGCACCGGGTTAAACCGGCCGGCTCCCGTGCCGCCAGCCCGGAAATCTACCTGTTGGGCTTGAAGAAGCGGGCCGGCCCGGGCCAAGGCAAGCGGCGAAGGCCTCCCGGACATCCTGAGCCTTAAAGATGATTTTGTTCTACTTTAAGGAGGAGGAACAGATGTCTGGCCATTCCAAATGGAGCACCATCAAACGCAAAAAAGCGGCGGAAGACGCCAAACGGGGGAAAATCTTCAGCCGGCTTGCCAAGGAAATTACGGTGGCGGCCCGTTTGGGCGGTGGGGACCCGGACGGCAATCCGCGGCTGCGGGCCGCCATCGCCGCGGCCAAGATGGAAAACATGCCCAAGGAGAACATCCTGCGGGCCATCCGGAAGGGCACAGGAGAGACCGGCGGCAGCGACTATGAAGAGGTAATCTATGAAGGCTATGGCCCGGAAGGGGTGGCCCTCATGGTGCAAAGCCTGACGGACAACAAAAACCGCACCGTAGCCGACCTCCGCCATCTGTTCGCCAAATACGGCGGCAGCCTGGGGGAGCCGGGCTGCGTGGCCTGGATGTTTGAGAAAAAAGGAGTGATCGTATTTGACAAAGACTCAGTGGATGAAGATGAGCTCCTGGAAGCGGCCCTGGAGTGCGGCGCGGAGGACGTTCAGCCCACGGAAAGCCAATATGAGGTTCTGACTGACCCCACCCGGTTTGTGGAGGTCAAAGAGGCCCTGGAGGCCCGGGGCTTTCGCCCGGTGTTTGCCGAGCTGCAGCTCCACCCCAAAACCACCGTGCACATCGAGGAGGAAGAACGGGCCCAAAAGGTCCTGAAGTTGGTGGAATCCCTGGAAGATCACGATGATGTGAACAATGTCTTTGCCAATTTCGACATTCCTGACCGGGTGTTGGAGGCCCTGACGTGAACCGGGTGGTTCTGGGGGTGGACCCCGGATCCCTGAGCACCGGCTTCGGAGTGATAGCGGCGGACGGGGACCGGCTGACCCATCTGGCCCATGGTCGCATCACCCTGCCGGGGCACACCCCCTTGGAAGTCCGCCTTTGTCAAATTTATGACAGCCTCAGGGGACTCATCCAAGAACACCGGCCTCACACCCTGGCTCTGGAGGAAATCTTTCTGGCCAGGAATGTCCAAAGCGCCTTTGCTTTGGGCCAGGTGCGGGGGGTGGTGCTCCTGGCCGCGGGTCAGGCCTCTTTGCCGGTGCACTTCTATCCGCCCCTGGCGGTGAAAAAGGCGGTGGTGGGCTACGGCCGGGCCAGCAAATCCCAGGTGAAGCTTATGGTCGAGAAGCTTCTCGGACTGAAGGTCAACAACCACCACGCCGCTGACGCCCTGGCGGTGGGGATCTGTCACCTATTTGGCCGCCAAGCCTATAACATCTGCTCATGATCGGCTTTCTGGAAGGTGAAC
>FWPV01016591.1_pt1 | contig 10349 bp, 9 predicted proteins | sample 2228371 | NCBI WGS metagenome assembly FWPV01 (sample SAMEA103939776, study PRJEB20133) | metagenome
CTAGTGTGCTGTCCCTAACAGGTCTATACATTTAGACACCTTTGCAATAATGGTATCTGCATCCTTTGTCCATGTGAATATCTTAGGATTCTTATTATGTGATTCAATAAAGTCCATAATCGCTTTCTCCAATGCTTTAACACTTCTAAATATCCCTCGCCTCACCCTTTTAGTCGTTAGCTCGCTGAAAAATCTCTCTATCATATTCAACCATGAAGAAGATGTGGGGGTAAAATGCATAAAAAATCGAGGGTGCTTTATAAGCCATTTTTTAATTCGTTCCGTTTTATGAGCACTATAGTTGTCTACAATCAAATGAAGATCTAACTCCCTCGGTGTCTCACTATCAATCTTCTTGAGAAACTTTAGAAATTCATCCTGACGGTGTTTCTTCATGCAGGCGCCGATAATTTTCCCATCAAGAATATTCAATGCAGCAAAGAGTGTTGTAGTACCATGTCTCTTATAGTCATGAGTCATTGTACCTGCATGGCCCTTCTTTATCGGTAATCCGGGCTGCGTCCTGTCCAATGCTTGTATCTGGCTTTTCTCGTCTACGCTGAGAACTAATGCTTTATCTGGTGGGTTGAGATACAACCCTACCACGTCTTTTACTTTCTCAATAAAACGAGGATCTTTACTTATTTTAAATGTCTTCACCAGATGAGGTTTTATATTGTATCTCTTCCATATCCTGTGCACCGTCATCCGTGATACTTTCTGTTTTTCAGCCATTGACCTGACACTCCAATGGGTAGCGTTAGCGGGTGTACTATGAAGCGTTGCTTCTATTATTGCCTTTTCCTTTTCTTCTGTGACTTGTGGTATCCTTCCTGACCTATAGGCATCTTTCAATAATGCTGTTACCCCTCCTTCCTGATACCTCTTAAGCCAAAGACCAACTGTTACCCGTGTTGTCCTTAATTCGTTCGCAATCTCTCTTTGTGACATGCCTTCCATCTTCTTACAAATAATCTTTGCTCGTAAAACTACTTTCTGTGCAGTATTACGTCCTCGTGCAAGTCGCAATACTTCTTTCTGTTCTTCCCTTGTAAATTGAATTGGTTTTGTGGTTCGCATGCAATCATAATAACATATCTCACTTTATTATGTATAGCTAATTATGGGACAGTACACTAGTTGTATGTGAAGATTTTGTCCATTGTCAAGGTCTGTCCCCTATTGCCTTACTTCTTATGCGTAAATGAAATTCTGACTTTATTAGTTTCGATTTTTGTGGTACATTTTGAGTATATATTTTTTTCTCCTTTCGTTTAGAGTTGATTTTTCTTATCCCATTGATTTTAATACGAAAGGAGAACTTTTTTAATTGCTAAGTGAACTTAACTGCATTTTTGGGTTAAATAAAAAATCCTTTTTGAGGTTACTATGGATCCTCTCGGTAAAGAAGAACTATTATGTTTCTACAACAGACATCTGAAAGATTTTGGTGATTCACCCCAGGCAGTCAGATGGACTCCTGAGGGACAGAAATGGAGATATGAAAGAATACTTGATATAGCAGGAGATATTACTGGAAAGAATATCCTTGATTTTGGATGTGGTAAGGGAGATTTTTTTGGATTTTTAAAAGAGAAAGAAATCTCTTTGAATTATTGTGGCATTGACATTAATAAAAATCTTGTAGCTCTGGCAAAAAAGAAATTCCCTGATGCTGAGTTTATTGCTTTGGATATAGAAGAAGAGGATTTCCACAGGAGGTTTGACGTTATCATTGTCTGTGGTGTTTTTAACCTCAGGATCGCAGGAATCGAAAATACGATGAAAAATATCATAAAAAAACTATTCAATCTCTGCAAAGAGGCAATACATATAAATCTTCTTACCTATTACGTTCCTCAGCAAAATATTGAAATATTTTATGTGAAACCAGAAGATATTCTCTATTTCGCCATTACCGAACTTTCAAGGATTGTTAATTTAAGGCATGAAAAAGAGGACATATTTCTTTCACTCTACAGAATGGTTTAAATTCGCTGAAAAAAAGAGAGATGGCTCAAAATCCATATCTACCTTTTCATATACGGTTCTCCTCCATTTTAGTTACAGCAAATACCCTCGCTTGTTATTCCTTAGATGAAAGGAATAGCTTTAGCAACTTTTTTGGAGAAGAACCTATATAAATTAATGACTGTGGCCTTGCTTTTCAACATGAGCATGTTCTTCAGCTTTCTCGTGTCCATGCTCTTCATGTTCTTCTTCATACCCAGTAAACATAGCTACGATATGAGCCATTGGGGTATGTCCCAGTGTAGCGAGATAGAAATGAACAATTATGAAAGCACTGAAGAATATGAAAAGAAGTACATGAATCATGTCTGCTATCTGAATACCACCGATAAAGTTTATAGCAGGAGCAAAGAAATTTGGGTCCCATAGAAAAAGGCCTGTTATAATCTGTACAGGGATAAGAATAGCCATAATCATTAGATAAGAGACCTGCTGCATCGGATTGAATTTATGATCAGGTGTCGAATGATGTGGATTCTGGTCACCAACCATTATCCCAAAGCCATAAAATTTTGCCTGACGTAATGCCTTCTTAGCAAACTCAATTGGGCGATGCAGTGGGGGAATATATATTTTGATTTTAAGTGTAAGGAGGTAATAGAGAAGCCATATGAAGTAATTTGCCAGAAGAATAAAACCGACCCAGCTATGAATTTCGACTGCTGTTTCAAAAGAGAAAAGATTAAGAACATTACCGAATCTGATCTGTGCTCCTGTAATGATTAAGATAATAAAACCCAATGCATTAATCCAGTGCCAGATTCTTATCGGCAGGGGATGTAAATATATTTTCTTCATTATTTTTTACCTCCTTTCCCCATTCTTCTTAATGAGCGCAGGGGGGATGTAATAATTCTAAATGTAATATGTCCAATTGGCACAGCTATACCTCCGATGAGCGCGATGATAAACAGGATGTCAAATAGCTTAACATTCGTGCTGCCAAGTGCATAGAATTTACTGACAGGTAATATAGTATATAATGAATTTAGAACTTCTTTTTTAGCCTGTAGAAGGGTAGTTTTACCATCAGATCTTTTAATAGCAATCATAACATTCTCGAAAAATTCGGCCTCAGGATGGTGACATTTTTCGCAATCCCTCACGGCCTCTTTTTTAGAAACTATTTGATGAGCTTCAGTAGCTTTACTTACATCCATCTTGCCATGAAAGATAGTCAAGGTTCCTTTTTTGTATAACCGTGAAAAGATATTCCACAGTTCATTGCTATCAATGCTACCGTCTGCATTCGTATCTATCTTTTCCATTAGGCCTTCAGGATCTGTCTCGAGCAAATTGGCAACTTCTTCCTCAGGTAACGGTTTCCCGGATTTTCGATCAAAAAGACTTAGATAGATTATCCGCTGAGCATCCTTAGAATGACAAGCAGCACAGGATACAACATCAAAATGTGCTCTTGCAAAAGAGGCAAGAGTTATAGGGGGATTAGATAGCCAGTTGGTATGAACCTTATCTATATCTTTATGACACTTTAGACACCCCTCCTTTATTTTAGTAGTCATCTTTGTTGATTCTACGTCATGTGCATTATGACAGCCTGTGCAGGTCGGGGTGCCTGGCTTTCCTTGTATCCTTGCCTCTTCATGAATGCTTGCCTTGTAGGAATCATACATGTCACTATGACATTTATTGCAAAGTATGAGTCCAAGAGTTTTATCAATACTTGCTTTTCTTATTGCATGACTACCATGACATCCAACACAAGAGGGAGCTTTTTGATTGCCACTCTTTAGCAATGTATAGTGTATGCTTGTTTCGTATTTCTTGTAAGCATCCGCATGGCATTTTTTACAAAATTCCGAAGATAAGAGAGAATATTCTGCAAGGCTTTCGTAGGTCTTACTTGGATGCAGAGTTTTCGAAAAACCTGTATGACATTCCCCACAATTAAGGCTGGAATGAACAGAACCTTTGATAGAATCTTCATCTACATACAGTGAAAGTATTTCTCCATTTTTCATTCTCATGCTTAGTCTATTTTTGTGGCATGAAAGACAATAAGCATTCTCAGGTGCTGTTGCCTTTGCAACCTTCATGCTCTTTATAGTATGTGAACCATGGCATGAAACACAGTTATCTTTTGCAATTAAGGCATAATGTGCAGAATTTTTCTTTAATTGATCATCTGTATGACATATGGTGCAAGATTTTGCGGCTGTTGCAGTATATTCTTTTCTGCCTTTAAATGTTCTGAAAGGGTGTTTGCTTTTTGAGAAATCTATATGACAGGCAGTACAGTCAAAATTGCCATGTACAGAACTCTTAAAAGCTGGTCCGTTAATAGAGAGGTTGAGCAATTCGCCACTGCTTAATGTCATGCTAAAATCAAATTTATGGCAGGTTAGACAATATTGGGTATCACTTATTTTCTTTTTCCAATCAGCAATTTTTGTAATATAATGTGCACCATGGCATTCGGAACAGGAGATGTTCTTTACTTTTGTTGTCAAATAATTATGCATTGGCAGCTTCTCTTTTGGAATTTCTCCATGGCACATAATACATACCTCTGAAGCACTTGCAGAATATTCTTTCTTGCTATTAATCTTTTTGTCTTTTGGATGAGTGTCCATCGAGATATCCATATGACACACTGTACACACAAGTGTACTGTGGGAAGAATTTGCAAATTCATCACCATTGATATAGAGAGAGAGGATTTCTTTATTTAAAAGTTGTTTTGTCAATTTATTATCCGAATGACATCCAAGACATAACAGAGCTTTATCTGAAAGAACACCTTTTGCAGCTACCATAAACAAAGGGAAAACAGTGAATGCAATAATCAGTAAAAATATAACAATTTTCTTTACTTTATTCATATAACCCCCTGTCTCTAAAAAGTTCCTTTAAATAATTTAAATAAAATGACGTACAATTTATAGCATATCCAAATAATAGAATGCAAGGATAATTATATAATTTTGACAGGGAAAATATTATACCGTATAATGTGCTATGACTTTTAAAATATAATAAATTGGGTAGAAAAACTTGATACCTTACAAGGATGATAACCCAACATATAGTTCACCCGTAATTACTATTAGCATTATTTTATTGAATGTCATAGCCTTTTTTATACAGATGGCTTATCCTCCTGGGTTTAGAGAAATAGCATACGCTTATGGTGCCATCCCACATTCGATACTAACTTTCGAATCAACTCAGCCAATCCATCCGGCGGCAACAGTTTTTACCTCTATGTTTATGCATGGTGGTTTTTTCCATCTTGGGGGTAATATGCTCTATTTATGGATATTTGGTAATAATATCGAGGACAAATTGGGGCATATACGTTTTATAATATTTTATCTATTTTGTGGGGTATTTTCTGCATATGCACACGCATTAACAAATGCCAACTCATTAGTTCCGATGATTGGTGCAAGTGGTGCAGTATCAGGCATTTTAGGGGCGTATTTGTTTCTCTTCCCGAGGGCAAATATACACACATTGATTTTTCTGGGTTTTTTTATTACTACTGTGAAAATTCCAGCCTTGATAGTTATTGGATTTTGGGCTATTATACAATTCATTAATGGATTGATAAGTACAAGCATTAATGAGGCAGGTGGTGTTGCATGGTTTGCACATATCGGCGGATTCCTCATTGGGCTTTTTACTATTAAACTATGGTTACCAAGGAGGGTTAGGAAGTGGTTGTAACATGCCCAAGATGTAAGACAAGATTAAAAATTGATGAAGGAAAGATTAAAGAAGAAGGCTCAAGATTTAAGTGTCCAAAATGTACCACATCACTATTTGTCAAAAAACCTGTACCGGTAACTGAAAAAGCTCCTGATAATAAGAAAATATTAGTAGCACACTCAAATCCTGCTATTGTTAATGAAATACAATCAATGTTGTCTACTAAAGGATATCAGGTAATTACTTCATCTGATGGAATTGATGCGATGGTTAAAACGCTTAAAGAGCTTCCATTTGTTGTTATCATTGAGGTTGCTCTTCCAAAGATTTATGGATTTGAAGTCTGCAGGAGACTAAAATCAAGGACTGAAACAAAAAACATTAAGTTTATCCTTGTAAGCTCAATCTATGATAAAGTAAGGTACAAAAGAGAACCTTCTTCTCTTTATGAAGCAGATGATTTTATTGATGAGCATAAATTATCTGAAGCCCTGATTGATAAAATTACCGCATTAAAAGAGAAAATACCTGCTGAGAAAGAACGATATATTAAAAGACCTGAAGAAAAAGTAATAACTGAAAAAGTAGAAATAAAGCCAGAGCCTGAAAAAAAACCTGTTGTTGAGGCAATAAAACCTGATACAGACGACAAAGTCGAGCGCGCAAAAAGGCTTGCTCGCACTATTATATCGGACATATATTTATATAACGTCCCAAAATTTGAAAACTCTATTAAAAATGGCACTTTTTATTCCGAATTTGCAAACGAAATTAAAGATGGGATGAAATTATATGAAAGTAGAGTACCTGAAGAAGTGCGCAAAAAAGGTGATTTTTTCCATGAGGTAATAAGAGAGTTTATCGAAAGCAAAAAAAGAACTTTATAGCTGAAAAAATTAGAAAAATAAAGATATTTACTAAAAATAAAAAAAATATACAATTATTATCATTTTTTCGCAAAAATAAACCCTTGCCTTCTTTATCAATTTCAGAGTATATTAGCACTCACTAAGATTGAGTGCTAATAAAATCATCAAATTCATATTAGAAAGGAGAAATGCGTTATGAAATTCAAACCATTAAAGGACAGGGTATTTGTAAAGTTTTCTTCAGAAGAAGAAAAAACTGCTGGTGGTCTTTTTATTCCTGACACAGCTAAAGAAAAACCACAAAAAGGAACAGTTGTTGCAGTTGGTTCAGGCAGAATCACTGATGACGGGAAACGACAGCCAATGGAGGTTAAGGTTGGGGACACTATATTATTTGATAAGTATTCAGGTTCGAAGATCAAAATTGATGATGAAGAGTACCTGATTATTAGAGAAGAAGATATTTTAGGAATTGTAGAAAGCTAATATTATAATTAAACATAAGGAGGTTTAAAAATGGCAGCTAAACAGCTACTTTTTGATGATGCAGCAAGAAATTCGATACTCAAAGGAGTTACCCTGCTTACAGATGCTGTAAAAGCAACACTCGGACCTAAGGGAAGAAATGCAATACTTGATAAAAAGTTTGGTGCTCCAACTATTACAAAGGACGGTGTTACTGTTGCAAAAGAGATTGAACTAAAAGATCCTTGGGAAAACATGGGTGCCCAATTGGTCAGAGAAGTTGCTTCAAAGACATCTGACATAGCTGGGGATGGGACAACCACAGCTACTGTTCTTGCACATGCAATTTACAGAGAAGGCATAAAAAATGTTGCCGCTGGTGCTAATCCAATGGATTTGAAGAGAGGAATCGAAAAATCTGTTGAAATAGTTGTTGAAGAGCTTAAAAAACTAAGCAAACCGGTCCAGGATAAAAAAGAGATAGCGCAGGTAGGAACAATCTCTGCAAATAATGATTCATCTGTCGGTGAACTTATAGCAGAAGCAATGGATAAGGTTGGAAAAGATGGTGTTATTACAGTAGAAGAAGCGAAAAGCATGCAGACGACACTCGATGTTGTTGAAGGAATGCAGTTTGACAGAGGTTACATTTCACCATATTTTATAACTGACCCAGAAAGGATGGAATGTATACTCGAGGATGTTCTCATCCTTATCCACGAGAAGAAGATTTCAAGCATGAAGGATCTGCTGCCCATACTTGAACAAGTAGCAAAGATGGGCAAGCCTTTATTGATTATTGCGGAAGAAGTTGAAGGTGAAGCTCTTGCAACGCTTGTTGTGAATAAACTGCGTGGAACTCTTCAAGTATGTGCTGTAAAAGCTCCAGGGTTTGGTGAAAGAAGAAAGGCAATGCTTGAAGATATTGCTGTACTCACAGGTGGCACAATGATATCAGAAGACCTCGGGATAAAACTCGAAAATGTAAAAATCTCAGATCTTGGCCGTGCAAAAAAGATAACCATAGACAAGGAAAATACAACAATAGTTGAAGGAGCTGGTGAACCTTCAAAAATACAAGGCAGAGTCAAACAAATTAAAACCCAGATTGAGGAAACCACATCTGATTATGACAGGGAAAAATTACAGGAGAGACTCGCTAAACTTGTTGGCGGTGTTGCAGTTATCAACGTTGGCGCTGCGACGGAGACAGAAATGAAGGAGAAGAAAGCAAGAGTTGAAGATGCGTTGAATGCTACCAGAGCTGCTGTAGAAGAGGGAATCGTTCCTGGTGGTGGTGTTGCTTTCCTGAGATGTTTGCCTGCACTTAAATCGCTAAAGTTAGATGGGGATCAGCAGATCGGGGTTGACATTATTAAAAGAGCCCTTGAAGAGCCAATTAGACAGATTGCAAACAATGCTGGCATAGAAGGCTCTATTGTTGTTGAAAAGGTAAAGCACGCAAAGGATGTAAACTTCGGCTTTGATGCTAATAAGGAAGAATATGTAGATATGATGAAGGAAGGCATTATTGATCCTACAAAAGTTGCAAGGACTGCACTCCAGAACGCAGCCTCAGTAGCTGCCTTAATGTTAACGACTTCAGTTATGGTTACAGAAATACCTGAAGAAGAAAAGGCTCCAAAGGTACCGCCTGGAATGGGTGGAGAGATGTATTAAAAAGCTCACATATAAGAGCTGAATAAGGCAAATCTTATTAGAGGGGTAATTTATAGGAATAGAATTACCCCTCTCTTTTTAGTTAATACAAAAGTATTTAAATATTAATCAAACTTATAATTGACTCTGCGAAAGTAATTTTGTCATGCTACTACTATGAAAAAGCATTTATTGTTTATTACAGTAGGTATTTTGTTTTTAATATGGGCTTCTATAATTATAGAGTTATTGATTCCATTGCCTCTTGGTAAAAAATATATCGAAATCGAAATACCCAAAGGAGCAACCTTCAGGAATGTAGCAGAAATATTCGATAAAGAAAACATTTTAAGAGACAAAAATCTTTTTCTTTTCATTGGAAGAGTAACAGGTCTGGACAGAAAAATCCGAGCTGGGTATTATTCAATCTCCAGTTCAATGAACTTGCTTGATTTACTCTCAGTTTTAAAGAAAGGACAGATTATTGAATACGAAGTAACAATAATTGAAGGAGATTCTCTTAGAGAGATAGCAGAAAAGTTATCTAAAAAAGGAATCGTTAAAGAAGAAGATTTCTGGCAACTCTCTAAAGATAAAGATTTTCTTAACTTGTATGAAATAGATGCTCCATCCTTTGAGGGATATCTTTTCCCTGATACATATAAAATCCCTAAAGGTATGGGACCTGAAGATGCTATCGGGATGATGATTAACAAGATGCGTGATAAATTTGCTGAACAATTTTTAATAAGAGCGGAAGAATTAAATTTAACAGAAAGGGAAGTTTTAACTCTCGCTTCAATTATTGAGAAAGAGGCAGTTACAGATGAAGAAAGACCTCTGATCTCTGCAGTTTATCATAACAGATTAAAGAAGGGCATGCGTCTCCAGGCAGATCCAACTACTGTTTATGGAATAAAGAGTTCAAAGGAAAAGATAACAGCAAGTGATCTAAGACGAAAAACGCCGTATAATACCTATTCCGTGAAAGGGTTACCACCAGGTCCTATTGCTTCTCCAGGTATAAAATCTATTGTTGCAGCCTTGTATCCTGCAAAAGTCCCATATCTTTACTTTGTTTCTAATAATGACGGCACTCATCACTTTTCTGTAACTGCTGAGGAACACAATGCTGCTGTACAGGCATACAGAGAAAAGAAACGCCAAGGAGACCAGATTGATAAGGATACCGGTGAAAATTTAGAGAAAAATGAACCCTCGTAAAAAGACACGTGTAATTTATATTGGAAAAGTTCCTATTGGTGGTAATAATCCGATTGTCGTCCAATCTATGACAAAAACAGATACCTCAGATATAAAATCAACTGTCAAACAGATAAAGTTACTGCAGAAGTCTGGATGTGAAATCATCAGGCTTGCAGTACCTGATATGCATGCAGCAAAGGCACTCAGCAGAATAAAGGATAGCATTTCTATTCCCATGATTGCTGATATACATTTCGACTGGAGACTTGCAATTGAAGCGATCAAACAAGGAATTGATGGCTTGCGAATAAATCCTGGAAATATTGGAGCATCATGGAAAATAAAAGAAGTTGTTAATCATGCAAGAGATAAAGGAATCCCTATTCGTATAGGTGTTAATGCTGGTTCACTCGAAAAAGATTTACTTCGAAAATATGGTCATCCTAT
>FWPV01003846.1_pt1 | contig 10347 bp, 8 predicted proteins | sample 2228371 | NCBI WGS metagenome assembly FWPV01 (sample SAMEA103939776, study PRJEB20133) | metagenome
ATCTCGCGTAGGCAAGGCGCGCAGGGTCCGTCCGTCGCGCTCGAAATCGCTGCCGGTGAGAAAGCCCCCGTTGGCTTCCCAGCCGCAAATCGCACGGCGTCCCCTGGCCCGGGCCCGCTCCATCCCCGCAATCACATAAGGCGACCCAATGCGGGTTTTCGGCTCAACCACCGCCCGCAACCGGCCGCGATCCACCGCGTCATTGCAGGTGATGGGCACCACGACCGCATCGGCGCCGAGGAATTCCGCCGCCACCATTCCCACCAGGTCGCCGCCAAAAAAGCGCACGCGGCCGCGCTCGACCCCCAGGAGCAACGGACGATCGCTGTCGCCGTCCGTCGAGACAACGGCGTCAACGGCGCCGGCTTGGTCCACCAAGGCCTGAATTGTCTCCAGTTGCTCCGTGCCGATGTTTTCCGTGTCTATCGGCACGAAGGTTTCGCTGCGGCCGGCCGGGATCACCCTGGCGCCAAGCTGCTCGAGGATTTCCACCAGCAGATCCCGACCCACGGCCGAGTGCTGATAAGCCAGAAGCCGCACCCCGCGGAGCGCTCGGGCCGGGAAGAATTCGGTATAACGGCGAACATAGGCGGCCTGCGCCGCCGGGACTTCGGGCGACAGTTCCTGATGCCCGGTCTTGAATTGGCCGCGCTCGTCAAAGAGGGACTCCGCGTAGGGCTGCTCATAAAGCCTCTTGCGCAGCACTTCGACCCGTTCCTGAATTGGCGCCTCATGTTCTTTCAACAGCTCGCCCCGGGCCGTGTTGGTCTTGTAACCGTTCCGATCGAAAGGAATGTGACTGCCGGTTACCATGATGCTCCCCCGGCCCCGCTCGAGGGCGTAACTGGTCAGTGCGGGGGTGGGTAAACACCCCAGATTCACCGGTCGCAAACCGGCATCCGAAATGGCGCGTTCAATGGCTTGGGCAATCTCGCCCCGCCCGCCGTGCTCCGGAACAAACCGGCTTGAACTCGGCCGCAAATCCCGCGCATAGAAAAACTCCTGGCCTGGCCGAATGCCTCCTGCCGACTCCGGGAGAGTTTGGAGATATTGCAGCTCGGCGAGCGCATTGAGGTAAACTTCCAGTTGGGTGAGATGGATGACTTGGCCCCGCCGCCCACTGGTGCCAAACCTCAGAATGACCGGATCGTAGGTTAGTTTTGACCTAAGAGTATTGTCCATCGCCGCGGAAGGCTAACCGCAGCCGCAAATCCGACCAGCTTAAATCGGCCCCGAAGCCTCGGGCTGAACCGCGGGATTGGAGACGGAAGGCACGGCGGCAGGCGGCAAGACGTTTCCCCCGCTGCGGCTTGTCCCTCCAAGCACCACCGGAGGCAGCCCGGCCCGGGCTGGAGCCGGCGGCCGGCACATGCCCAAGTCTGGCAATTGTTGAAACCGCTTGAAGGCCGGATTCAACTCCCGCTTCCGCCGCACTGTAATTTTCATATCAGTACTCACGTCTTAGTCCCCTCAGAACCCGCTTCCGTTCATTTTTGTTTCAGATTTCTCGACGTCCGCCACCGCGCTTAAATTCAATATAATCAGACGGCGGCGGTTGGAAAACGCTCTCCTGCAGCCCGGCGCTGGGGTGTACACCCACTATTTCCAAATTGATTTCAGCCGCCAAAACCGTGCTTCGGCGAGCTGCGGCGCCTTGGAACTCGAGAAAAACTCGACCTTGTGCGCATTCGGCGAAGGGAAAACCAACGAGGTCAGGACGGTTTCGCCCTCCCCTGCAAAAACCTCAATCGAGCAGGCATCCACGAACAGCCGGAGACGCAGGGGACCGGCGCCGTCCGACAGTGGTGCGCGATAAACACCAGCAAACGCGGGATGAAATCCGACACTGCCCGACCGCGTGCGGTCGAGACGAATCTCTCCACGCTCAAAATCAACTTCCAATGTGGTCTGCTCTCTCTCGGCCTTGAGGAGGCTGATTCCCAGGCCGCCTTGGGTGGCACGAATCACTTGCAGATCCAGCTCAAAACAGTCACCCCCAATTTTCTCGCCGCGCACCCAGTCGTTGGCCTCGGCAACCGTGCCGCCATTGAACCGCGAGCCCGCATGGCGAAGCCGGGCAAGTTCACGCGCCGGTTGTTGAACCAGCCGCAGCCCTTGGGCGGTTTCGACCAGGCGCAATTCGCGCGGAAGGGACATCGCGCTGCGCCAGGGAGAAGTCGGCACCTCCTGGGCGTATTGCGGGCTGCTCATCCACCCGATCCAGAGCCGGCGCCCATCCCGCGGCGGAATATCCGACCAGCTCACCGCGGCGTAAAAGTCGCGACCGTAATCAGCCCAAAGCGCCTGCTGCCCCGAAGGGCGGGCCGGCTGGTCGGACAGCATGATGTGATCAACATTGATGTGGCCCCATCCGCCACTTTCAGCGTCCACAATCTGGAGCCTCGCTGTCTTCCCCCGAAACTCCCGCACGTCCCATGCGGTCCAATCGAGTCGCTCCTCCTCAGCGCCAGTTGCGGTGCGGACCGTTTGGCCATCAATCACCAGGTTCATGCAAGTCCGACCGGGATGGGCCCCACCCCCCACCAGGAAATTGAGATAGTCGGCGGTAATCTCGAATGGTGGGGAGGTTAAAGTGCCTTGGCTCCGGTCCCCGTTGAAGTAGCTATTGACCAGACGGCGACCCCGAAAATTGGTGACCGGATTCTGCCATGCCAGCGTGCCGGCGGCTGGTCCGGCCCCGAAAGCCTCGCCAGTCGCAACCCATTGGCCGTAATTCTCCCCCTCGAAATCGGCGAGCAGCCGCCCTGCCCCGTTTGGCGGGGCGGAAGTTTCGGCGGGCGTTTGCTCGATGAATTGGACTCCATCAAAGTCGCCGATAAAGTACTGGGTGCCGGCGCCTCCAGCAGGGCTCCCCGCGCTGACACTGACAACCAGCACCCACCGGACTTTTTGCCGGCCGCCAGGCACTCGCAGCGGGAACAGGTCGGGGCATTCCCACACACCCCGAGTGCTGCCGGCCGGACCGAAGTCGCTCAGGTGCGTCCAGTTCTTTAGATCCGGCGACCCGTAAAACGACACCCGGCGTTCCGCAGCGAGCGCGACCACCATGATCCAACGCCTCGAGGGCGCATGCCAGAAAACCTTGGGATCCCGGAAGTCGGTGGACTGAATATCAATGACGGGATTGCCGGCGTACTTCGTGAAAGTCCGCCCGCGATCGAGACTGAAAGCGACGCACTGGGCCTGCCGGTTGTCCGCGTTGCGTCTCCCCGTATAAAGGGCCACCAGCGGCGGCTGGCGGCGGGTCCCGAAACCGCTGGTGTTTTCCGCGTCCACGACCGCGCTGCCGGAAAAAATCATCACGCCGTCCGCTTCGGGGATGGCGACCGGCAAATGGCGCCATCGCACCAGATCACGGCTCACTGCGTGCCCCCAGCTCATGTGACCCCATTTGTCCCCGAACGGATTGTATTGGTAAAAGAGATGGTATTCGCCCTGGTAAAACACCAACCCGTTGGGGTCGTTCATCCAGTTCCGTTCCGGCGTAAAGTGGTATTGGGGCCGATAGGGCTCCGCATACCGATGGGCGGGATCGGCCCGGCCGCTGTCCGGGACCGCAAAACCCATCCCCACAGCCATCAACAAAACGGCTTGCGTCAGCGGTCCAGGTCGAGATGTTGCACCGGTTGTCATGCTCTCATGCTGCCCGGGCGGGGTTCAAGGTCAAGCATCGAAACCCCGCGGCTCGGCGGCCGGCCTCCATGCCGCCTGCAGGCCCGCCCACCGCCCGAGCCGGGAGGTGGTGGCGGGGGCGCCGGGCGGGAAAAAACATTGCGCGGGGAGCCGCCCTCAATCACATTAGGGAGGCTTGGCTGGAGAGATGGCTGAGTGGTTTAAAGCGCACGCCTGGAGAGCGTGAGTGGGCTAATACCCCACCGGGAGTTCGAATCTCCCTCTCTCCGCCAATTTTTCTTGTGTTCGAAGCGAGGGTGGATAAATTAGTTTATAATCACCGTCCAGCCCTGATGAACACCAATCCTTCTTTTGATGCGAGCGTGCTTCGCGGCTTGGAGTTCGAGCTCGCCTACCTGGCGTCGCTGACGCGAGCGGGTCTCAAGCCGCTCAGCCGCTGGGAGAAGCCTTTCGGCCCGGCCACACAACAGGCCTTGCACGAGTTGGGTTTGAAAACGCGGGTGGTCACGCGGACCGTGCAATCCGGCAAACGGCTGCGCGAGCTGATTTTCAGTACCTCCAAGGATTGCCTGGACGGGTATGCAGGGCGTTTTGACCAGCAGGCCGTTGAACGCACCGCCGCGGCCATGAGAGCGGAGGGACTGTTGTTCGGATACCCCTCGTGTTGCGTGGAGAGTTTCATCAGCCGCGGTTACGCCCGGAATCATCTCCGCCGGCGGGATCAACGGTTGTTGTTCCACTGGGCCTGTCCCCACTGCCCGATCACGCCACGGTTGCTGCCGGCTTATCGGCGGGTCTTTCGGCAGTGCCGGCAAGCGCGGCGAGGGGCTTTGGGCAGGGCGCTGGCAAGCCTGAGCCCCGGCCCGCTGGCTGCGCGGCTGAGCATGGTCGCCGCCCTGGCGTCGGGGCTGTCGCTGGCCCCCTCCTCCGCCCTGGCCCAGACCCGCAACGCCCCCGACCCGCACTGGCTGCCGCTCCCGGCGTGGGAGGACCCGGACGCGGATTTACTCACAACCGGGGAGGAGACGATTCTGGGAAAAAATCCGGCGAACCCGGATGAAAACGCCAATGAGGTGCTGGACGGCGCCGAATTGGCGTGGGCCCTGGCTCTGGCCATGGACGATTTGCCGACCGGGCCGGCGCCCGACCGGCCTTACGTCCAGCATTTTCCCGCGTTGGGCCTGGAATACTGCCAAATCTGCGGGGCGGTGACGAACATGGGCTTCATGCAGATCACCAACCCGTTGGAAAACCAGTCCCTCACCGTGCCTTACATCGCCAGACACTTTCTCGAGCACGGCAGTTTTTCGTATTCCGGCACGGTGCATAGCGGACGGCTCAATCCTCCCCTGCTTCAGACTGTGCTCATGAGCACGGGCCTGGCACATTTCCTCCCCGAAACGGGCGGTGGCGACACCGACAACGACGGTTTGCGCAACTGGGAGGAACCCACCTTCGGATGCGATCCGGCCTTGCGCGACACCGACTTGGACCAGGTCATTGACGGCATTGAGGCCGCGCGGGCCCTGCGGGCCGAGCTTGAGACCTTGCCCCGAGCGCCCAGCGCTGAACAGGGTCCAAAGGATCGCCCTTTTGTGGTCGAGCACCCGATGGACGGGGTGGAGACCTGCCCGCGATGCGGTGACCGCGTGGTGATGGGAATCTGGGACGTCATCAACCCGGTCACCGGCCTGTCATTGTCCGTGCCCTCCATGGGGTTGCACTACCTGGAACATGGCGGGTTTGCCTGGCAGGGAGGACAGTTGATGGGCGGGCAAGGGCGTGTGGATGCACTCCAGCTCAAGGCGGTGCTGGCGGGCCACGGAGGCGCGCACCTGTTGCCAGTCGAGCCGGACACCGACCACGACTTGCTGACTGACGAGGAGGAGCGGGACCTGGGAAGCGACCCGCTGAATGCGGACCAGGACCTGAACCAAGTTCCCGATGGGTTGGATTTGGCGCGGCGGATCGCCGGGGAAATCGCGGTACTGCCCGGGGGGCCGGTAATCGCGCCGTTGTTTCGCCTGGATTTTCCGTTGCGGGGATTGGAACGCTGCGACATTTGCGGAACGAACGTGAACATGGGGCACTTGACCGTGTGCAACCCACTGGCGCAGCTTTACGCCAAAATCCCCTACATCGCCCTGCACTACCTGGAGCACGGCAGCTTCACCTATGCCGGCGATGTGCATGGCAAGTGCCGCTGCCGGGTCCGGCTCCTGGTTGAAACACTGCATTCGCCAGGCCCGAGCCATTTCACAACCCCGGCCGGTGACTCTGACGCCGACGGGTTGACGGACGAGGAAGAGGCGTATTTTCTGCTCGACCCCAACCACCCGGACACCGACGGGGACGGGGTGCCCGACGGGTTCGCCCTGGCCACCAGCCTTTGGGAGGAAATCAACGCGCTGCCGCGTTCGCCGAACCCGGACGCTTATGTACTCGAGCATCCCCAGTGGGGGCTGGTCAACTGCCCGGTCTGCGGCGCCGCTGTCAATATGGGCAGCCTGGAAATCGTCAACTTGCGCCAAGGCCCCAGCCTGATGCTCTCCTATCTCAACCTGCATTACCTGGCGCATGGCAGCTTTGCCGTTTCCTCCACGGACCGCGTGGATCCGGTGCGGTTGGACAGGCTGCTTCGCCCCACGGTGATGATGGCCACCGGCGAGGCGCATATCACTCTCCGGTGGCGAGGCCGGCCCGGTCACCAATACCAGCTTTACACCGCCCCGGATCCAACCGGGCCCTGGAGCAACGGGCCGGTCTTTCAAGGCAACGGCACCGTGCTGACGTTCGAGGAGGAAAAGCCCGCGGGTTCAACCCGGAAGTATTATAAAATCAGCGTGACGCCCCGCGCGCCTTGACCATGCGCCAGGTCGCGCGCGGCCCCTGGCCCTTAGTTGGAGCGGTATTGCCTTTGGCGGTCGAGGCGACGGGCCAGTTCGCTGGTGTAATGGCGGCCCAAGGTGTCGCGATGCTGCCGGACCCATTCGCTCAGCCGTGTGCGGCCCAGCGGCGGCGCGTCCACAAACAGGCGGTTTTCCATCAGCCCGCGAATTTCCTCGCGGGTGATGACGACATCCCCGACCCACCACCCCACGCCGCGGCAGGCCCAGTACGCCAGCCGCGGGGGGAGCGAAACCACCGGCCGCCGGAGGTCCAGAGCCCTTGCAATGCACATCACCAGCTCGCGATACGAAAACGTCTCGGGCCCGATGGCCTGGACAATTTTATTGTCATCCCCCTCCGCTTCCCGGGCGGCCGCCTCCGCAAAGTCTTCCACATGGATGGGCTGCACCAGGTACTCTCCGGAGCCAAAAATCCCAAAGACCGGCAGGTGCCGCAAAGACCAGGCGATATTATTGATCAACACATCCTCCCGGCCGAAGAGAACCGCCGGACGGAGGATGCAGAAAGACAGACCCAAATCCTGCAGGAAGGCTTCCAATTCCGCTTTGCCGCGAAAGTAAGGCAGAGGCGAGGCGAGGTCCGGGTTGGTGATGCTGACATGCACAATACGGCGCACGCCGGCCTCCCGGGCGGTCCGCAACAGAACCTTGGTGTTCGCCACCGCCTGTTCATGCGTAAAGAGCCGGTGATCAAACCGCACCCAATAGGTGTTAACCAGCACCTGGACTCCTTGAAGGGCCCGGCACAATTTGGAGGGCTCGTCGAAATGGAACGGGGACACCCCCACCCTTTCCCCGAACGGGTTGGGCCGGTTCCCCGAGTTCGTCAGGTTGAGAACGCTATGGCCAGCCTCCAGCAGGCGCCTGGCGATGTATCGCCCGGAATAGCCAAATGCTCCTGTGACCGCAACGCGCATAAGATTCTTTCGGCAAGAGACACGCAGCAACCGATCGCTCAAAGCGGTTGCCGCCCGGAACCAGGCCACCATGCCAACCGGACGGGAACAGTTCAAGTGCAGAGCCAACGCTTTGCATAGATCGGCCTTTCCCGAGTTGATTCTGACCTCGCCGCCGAGGGACGCCGTTGCCCCCGGCAACATGACGTGAAAGCGGCCCCCCGTTCCGGTCGGGCCATTCCCCCTTATCTTTTGATGCGCACCCCCCTCCTGTTTTCCCCGCGCCGGTCTCCCGCGCAAAATAATTGACGTCGGGCTGCCGGTCCCAAATCCTGTTCCCATGCTGAAGCGAAGCACCACAAAACGCAAAGTCACACGCAAGATTCTGGTGATTCTGTCCAACCGGGTGAACCGGACCCAACCGCCCCGGCACCTGGAGCTGTTGTCAGACGAAGATGGCAACATCCTGAAGGAAACCCGGTTGCGGGGCGCCCCAACCAAGCCCATCTATGACGAGGTCTGGGAAAACGATGAGGGGCGGACGGAATTTGCGTCCTGTTTTCGTTTCAATCGCAAATACGGCCACAAGCTTCAAAAACCCAAATGATCGGCCGCCGCGCAAGCGTCTAAGCCCGCTTGAGGAACCCAATCAGAGGCACTGTTTGGCAAGAGGCGGCCAGCTCCAGCCTTTTGCCGACTTTAGGGAGAAAATGGCCGGTCTAGAATCAGCCTGTCTTACTTGAACAAACCCGCCTCCGCTTGCCAAAAAATGTCCATTTTTTGGCAACGATCGTGTAGTGCCGCCTCCGCCGCCGGTCTAGCGTGGCTGGGAAGTTGTGGAACAGACCGCTGACAAGATCGTTCATTTGACCGAGCCTCCTGACAAAAGGAAGAAGCTTGGGGGCCGGGCCAATGGCGGACCTGAGACGGCTTTTGGCTCGCCGCGCGATTTCCTGGACAATCGTTTCGTCTATGCTGTCGTTTCACCGCGCGCGCGCGGCCTGTCGGTTGGAATCAATATGAACCCCGACAAGCTCTGTAATTTCCGCTGTGTGTACTGCGAGGTGCACCGCAACGGAACCACGGGCGAGCCGCTGGATGTTCCCGCCATGGCCGCGGAGCTGCGCCAGACCCTGGCCTTTGTCCGCAGCGGCCGGTTGCGGGAGCGGCCGTGGTACCGGACCTTGCCGGACGAACTGCTGCAATTGCGGCACGTCGCGCTCAGCGGTGACGGCGAACCCACCCTTTCCCCCCGCTTTGCGGAAGCCCTCGAAGCGGTCGTTCATGTCCGGGCCCTTTCCGGCCTTCCTTTCTTCAAGCTGGTTCTGCTCACCAACGCGACCGGCCTGGACCTCCCCCATGTCCAGCAGGGGCTCAAGTTCTTCACCCGCAGTGACGAAGTGTGGGCCAAGCTCGATGGCGGCACCCAGGCCTACGTCAACAGGGTCAACCGCTCGGAAGTGCCCCTCGAGAAGATTCTCTCCAACATCCTGATGCTCGGCCGACAGCGGCCGGTGGTGATTCAAAGCCTGTTTCCCGCGCTGGGCGAGGAGGAACCGCCCCTCGAGGAAATTGAACAATACACCCAGCGATTGCTGGAATTGAAGAATTCCGGCGCCCAAATCTCGCTGGTCCAGATTTATTCCGCCACCCGGCCCTCAGCCAATTCGGAATTCGGACACTTGCCGCTGCGCGTCCTTTCGCGCATCGCGCAAACCGTCCGTCAGGCCACGGGCCTTCCCGCCGAGGTTTTCTAGCCGGCCGTTTCTGGCCGGCCCCAATCGGTCGGCTGACCTTTCCGCCCGCGGCCCGCCGGCCCCGCAGAACCCCCGCAGAAAGAAAAAAGCAGGAGCTGACGAAAACTCCTGCTTTCGCGGCCCGCTTTGGACGGGCATGAAGGTGCGGGGCGGATCAGGCGGCCACGGCTTCCCCCACCTGGAACCGGACAAAGCGGCGAATCGTGACCGTATCGCCCAGTTGCTTCTCCACCGTGCCGATGTGTTCCTTGACCGACACTTCGGAATTCTTCTTCACGAACCCCTGGTCCAGCAGACAATAGGTCTGATAAAATTTCTCGAGTTTGCCCTGCACGATCTTTTCGACCACGGGCGCCGGCTTGCCCTTGACTTGCTCGGCGGCGATTTCACGCTCCTTGGCAATGACGGCCGGCGGGACCTGCTCGCGCGACACCGCCAGCGGATGTCCCGCCGCAATTTGGAGCGTGATGTCCTTGACCAATTGCTTGAATTCGTCGTTGGCCACCGTCGTCTCCTGGCCGGCCCCGACCTCGACCAGCACCCCCACCTTCGAACCGGTGTGAATGTAGGCCGCGATCAAACCGTTGCCTTGCACTTCCATCCGCTGGTGACGGGCGATCCGGATGTTCTCCCGGATCTTGGCGACCATCGCCACCCGCTCCGCCTCAAAGTCCGCGTTCGGATCGGTCGCCAGTCGCCTGACCACCTCCTCTGCAAAGGCCCGGAACATGTCGTTGCGAGCCACAAAGTCCGTCTGGCAATTGATCTCCGCCAGCACGCCCAGCCGTCCGTCCGGCGTAATATACTGCGCAATCACGCCCTCCCGCGCTTCCTTGGCCCCCTTGGTGGTGGCCGTGGCCGCGCCCTTCTTGCGAAGGATGTCCACCGCCGCCTGAAGGTCGCCCTTCGCTTCGGTCAGCGCTTTCTTGCAGTCCATCATGCCGGCGTTGGTCATTTCGCGCAATTGGGCCACGGCGGCAGCAGTTATTTCAGCCATAGAATAAATCGGTTTTGATTGGATTAAAACTGTTTGACAATGAAATGGGCAATTCCAGCCCCCGCGCGTGCGCCAGGAGCCGGCCGACCGGCTCAGGCTTCGCCGCCGGCCGCTCCGACGGGCGCCGGCGCCGG
>FWPV01008539.1_pt1 | contig 10345 bp, 8 predicted proteins | sample 2228371 | NCBI WGS metagenome assembly FWPV01 (sample SAMEA103939776, study PRJEB20133) | metagenome
ATTATAGGACTAAGTCTTAAAGAACTAGAAAAGATTATTTACTATGAATCTTATGTTGTGCTTAACCCTGGTCCAACCGGATTGAGCAGATTAGATTTGATCTCTGAAGATCAGTACTTCGAAGTATTAAATTCATTACCGGACGGAAATGAAAAACTTGAAAATGATGATCCTAAGAAATTTGTTGCAAAAATTGGCGGCGATGCTGTTAAGGAAATCCTCAAGAATACCAACATAGAAAATCTTTCAAAAGAGTTACGTGATCTTGTTAAGGTTGAAACTTCTCAGCAAAAGAAAGCCGATTACTTAAAAAGACTTCGCGTTTTAGAAGCGTTTAAGGAAGAAGAAGGAAAAGTTGCAAATAAACCAGAGTGGATGGTCTTAAGTTATATTCCTGTTATTCCGCCCGAATTGCGTCCTCTTGTACCACTAGAAGGTGGAAGATTTGCAACAAGTGACTTAAATGATCTTTACAGAAGAGTAATTATAAGAAATAACAGATTAAAGAGATTAATTGATATTAAAGCGCCGGAAGTAATTCTACGTAATGAAAAAAGAATGCTTCAGGAGGCAGTTGATGCTTTATTCGACAATTCAAGAAGAGGAAGTGCTGTAAGAAGTGATAATAATCGTCCTTTGAAATCATTAAGTGATATGCTTAAAGGAAAACAAGGAAGATTCCGTCAAAATCTTTTAGGAAAAAGAGTCGATTATTCAGGTCGTTCTGTAATCGTGGTTGGTCCGGAATTAAAACTTCATCAGTGCGGTCTTCCAAAAGACATGGCAGTTGAATTATTCAAACCATTCATAATCAGAAAACTAATTGAAAGAGGACATAACAAAACTGTAAAAAGTGCAAGAAAAGTTGTTGATAGAAAAGATCCGATAATTTGGGAAATTCTTTCTAAAATAATTGAAGCTCATCCGGTTCTGTTAAACAGAGCTCCTACGCTTCATAGATTAGGTATTCAGGCATTTCAGCCTGTTCTGATCGATGAAAGAGCTATTCAGCTTCATCCGATGGTTTGTACAGCATTTAATGCTGACTTTGACGGTGACCAGATGGCTGTGCACGTTCCTCTGTCATATGAAGCTCAGTTGGAAGCATCTTTATTGATGTTAAGCAGCCACAACATTCTTTCTCCTCAAAACGGTAGCCCAATAGTTGTCCCAACGCAGGATATAGTGCTTGGTTGTTACTATCTGACCAAATTTAAAGAAGGAGATAAAGGGGAAGGAATGACTTTCTCTTCTCCTGAAGAAGTGATCATAGCTTATGATAACAAAGTAGTTGGTTTGCATGCAAAAATTAAGGTTAGAATTGATGGCGAGATGATTGAAACTACTACAGGTCGGGTAATATTTAATCAGATCGTTCCGAAAGAAATGGGATTCATTAACCAGTTGCTCATCAAAAAGGCATTTGGAGGAATTATTGGAAAGATGTTCATGAAACTTGGTAACAAAGTAACTGCCAAGTTCCTTGATGATTTAAAAGATTTAGGATTTAGATATTCAACTGCTGGCGGGTTATCTGTTAGCTTCGCTGATATGATTATCCCAGAAGAAAAAACATCTTTAATCAATAAAGCAAACAAAAAGGTAGAAGGCATCCTGAATGAACACGAACAAGGTGTAATCACTGATGCTGAAAGATACAATAAAATCATTGACGTTTGGACTCATACAACAAATGACGTAGCCAGAGCGTTGATGGATAAAATTAAATTACATAATAAAGGTTTCAACTCACTTCATATGATGGTTGACTCTGGAGCTAGAGGATCGCAGGAGCAGGTGCGTCAGTTAGCTGGTATGAGAGGACTGATGATGAAACCTCAAAAAACACTATCTGGTCAAGCAGGAGAAATCATTGAAAACCCGATTGTTGCAAACTTCAAAGAAGGTTTGTCAGTGCTCGAGTACTTCATCTCTACACACGGTGCAAGAAAAGGTCTTGCTGATACTGCTTTGAAAACTGCAGATGCCGGTTACCTTACGAGAAGATTGGTGGATGTTGCTCAGGATGTTATTATTTCTGAACTTGATTGCGGCACTATTCTCGGTATTGAAGTTAAAGCTTTGAAGGATGTTGAAGAAGAAAGAGAACCATTAGCTGAACGTATTACAGGAAGATTTACACAAGAAGATGTTTATGATCCCAGAACAGAAGAATTAATTATCGAAGCAGGACAGTTGATAACAGAGGAAATTGCTGAAAAGATTGAAGATGCTAATATTGATTCTGTATACATCAGAACAGTATTAACTTGCGAATCTAAAAGAGGCGTATGTGTAAAATGTTATGGACGAAATCTTACTACCGGCAAACAAGTTGAAATCGGAGAAGCAGTAGGAATAATAGCTGCTCAGTCAATTGGTGAACCTGGTACGCAGTTAACTTTGAGAACATTCCATTTAGGTGGTACTTCTTCAAGAATTGCATCACAGTCACAGGTTGAATCTAATACTGATGGTATTGTGAAGTTCGAAAAAATTAATTTTGTTGAAAAGATTGAAAAAGATCCGTTTGGTGGACCTGATAGTAAAGTTAAAGTTGTTACGGGTAGAAGAGGTGTTATAGAAATTTACGATGAGAATAACAGACTGCTGAAAAAGTATGATGTTCCTTACGGAGCTGAATTAGTTGTAAACGATGGCGAAAAAATTAAAAAGAGACAACCACTCTATAACCACGATCCGTATAACTCAGTAATATTGTCTGATATTTCGGGTAGAGTAAAGTTCATCGATTTGATCGATGGAGTTACAATGCAGCAGGTAACTGATGAACAGACAGGACATGTGCAAAAAGTGGTAATCGAATCAAAAGATAAAAACTTAACACCAAGCATTTTGATTGAAAGCGAAAATGGAGATAGAAAATCATTCAATCTTCCGGTAAGATCATACTTATCAGTCGATGAGGGTGAAAATATCAAGGCAGGTGTAGTCCTTGCAAAAATTTCGAAACAAACCACAAAAAGTAGAGACATCACTGGTGGTCTTCCGAGAGTTACAGAGCTCTTTGAAGCCAGAAGTCCTCACGAACCGGCAATTGTTTCCGAGATTGAGGGCTTCGTAAAATTTGGTGCAAGAAAGAAAGGATCACGAGAAATCATAGTTGAGGCACCTGATGGTTCTGATGAAAAGAAGTATAATGTGCCGCTTCAAAAACATATTTTAGTCCAGGAGGGTGACGAGATTCCTGCTGGTGAAAAGATTACGGATGGACCAATAAATCCACACGATATTTTGGCAATAAAAGGAACCAGTGCTGTTCAGGAATACCTTGTGAATGAAATTCAGGATGTTTACCGTTTGCAGGGTGTGAAGATAAATGACAAACATATTGAGGTGATTGTTAAGCAAATGCTTCAGAAAATTAAAATTGTCTCTCCCGGTGATACAAGATTCCTTGAGGAAGACATTGTTGACAGAAACGAATTTTTTGAAGAGAATAATAAAATCGCAAATATGGTTTACATAGAAGATAAAGGTGATTCCAAACTTAAAAATGGCCAGCTGATTACTCGTTCAAAACTCAGAGAGATAAATGCAGACCTTAAAAAGAAAGATAAAAAAGAAATCATTGCCAGAGATGCTGAATCAGCAACATTTGAGCATATACTTTTAGGAATCACCCAGGCTGCTTTATCTACAGAAAGCTTTATTTCTGCAGCATCTTTCCAGGAAACGACAAAAGTTCTTGCAAATGCTGCAACTGAAGCAAAGGTTGATCACCTCTTAGGATTAAAAGAAAATGTTGTTATGGGTCATCTTATCCCTGCTGGAACAGGAATAAAGAAGTATAGAAATATTATGTTAGAGACTGATGAAGTTGAAGCTGAGAATTTATCTGAAAAGGAAAATGTTGTAGAAGGGGAATAATTGTTAAATAAGAATAATTAAGTAATTATTTAATAATCTTCGCCTTAAACTATTAACAATAAAAATAATTTTAGTTTTCTTGACAAAATTTAGCCTGAAAACTATATTTGAAGTCTGAATTTTTTTTGAAAGAAATTTTTAAGGAGTTTTTGTGCCTACTATAAATCAACTGGTTAGAAAAGGCAGAATTAGCATTTTATCAAAAAATAAAGCCCCGGCATTGGACGCTTGTCCTCAGAAGAGAGGTGTTTGTACAAGGGTTTATACAACGACCCCTAAAAAACCCAATTCGGCATTAAGGAAAGTAGCCAGAGTTAGGTTGACAAATAATATAGAAGTTACTGCCTATATACCCGGTGAAGGACATAATTTGCAGGAACACTCGATTGTAATGATTAGAGGTGGAAGAGTTAAGGATTTACCTGGTGTTCGTTATCACATAATCAGAGGCACTTTGGATACAAGTGGAGTTGAAGACAGAAAAAAAGGCAGATCAAAATACGGTGCTAAAAAACCAAAAGCGAAATAAGTCATGAGAAAAAGAAGAGCAGAAAAAAAATATCTCAAACCAGATCCGAAATTCAATGACGTACTGGTTTCAAAGTTTATAAACTGTGTTATGTATGATGGCAAGAAGGCTGTAGCAAGAAATGTTGTTTATGATGCTTTCAACATTATTGAAGAAAGAACAAAGAAACCAGGTCTAGAAGTATTTAAAAAAGCAATTTCCAACACACAGCCTATGATTGAGGTAAGAAGCAGAAGAGTCGGTGGTGCTACTTATCAAGTACCAAGTGAAGTTAGACCTGAACGTAGAACTGCACTCGCAATGCGCTGGATTAAGACTTACTCACGTGCTCGTGGTGAAAAATCTATGTCAGCAAAATTAGCCTCTGAATTAATTGCTGCTTCTAATGGAGAAGGTTCTGCAGTTAAGAAAAAAGAAGATACACACAAAATGGCAGAAGCAAATAAAGCTTTTGCTCACTTTAAATGGTAATAAAAAGGACATTTTGATTCGATGGCAATTAGAACGAAAATAGAGAAAGTTAGAAACATCGGTATTATGGCTCATATTGATGCCGGTAAGACTACAACCACTGAAAGAATACTCTTTTATACCGGTAAATCCCATAGAATCGGTGAAGTACACGATGGTGCTGCTACGATGGATTGGATGGAGCAGGAAAAAGAACGTGGTATAACAATAACTAGTGCAGCAACAACCTGTTACTGGAATAATCATCAGATAAACATAATTGATACACCGGGGCACGTAGATTTTACAGTTGAAGTTGAAAGATCATTAAGAGTATTAGATGGAGCTGTTGCGCTATTCTGCGCTGTCGGTGGTGTTGAACCTCAGTCCGAAACCGTTTGGCGTCAGGCTGATAAGTATGGAGTTCCGAGAATTGCGTTTGTAAATAAAATGGATAGGATCGGTGCTGATTTTTATCACGCTGTAGAAATGATGAAGGAAAGATTAGGTGCTAACGCAATCCCTATAAACCTTCCAATTGGCGAAGGTGATATGTTTGTTGGTGTGATTGATCTGATTCAGTACAATGCAAGAATGTATCACGAAGATAGTTTAGGTACAACCTACGATGAAATCCAGATCCCAAAGGATTTGCAGGAAATTGCTACAAAATACAGAACACAAATGTTAGAAGCAGTTTCTGATGTTGATGATACTCTGCTTGAAAAATATTTAAATGGCCAGGAAATAACTGCTGATGAAATTACTGCTGTATTAAGACGAGCAACAATTGAATTGAAAATTATCCCTGTTCTTTGCGGATCTTCTTTTAAGAATAAAGGTGTACAAAAACTTCTGGATGCAGTTGTTGACTTTTTACCGTCACCTATTGATTTCCCTGAATTAGAAGCTCATCACATTGGTATAAATGATACTGTACTTAGAAAAATTGATGACAATGAGAAATTTACATCCTTAGCTTTTAAGATTATGAATGATCCTTATGTTGGAAAACTTACATTCTTCAGAGTTTATGCGGGCACTTTAAAGGCAGGATCTTATATCTATAATTCTGTTAGCGGTAAGAAAGAAAGAATCAGCAGACTTTTGCAAATGCATGCTAATCATAGAGAAGAGATTGATGAGGTTAGAGCTGGTGATATCGCAGCAGCAGTTGGCCTTAAATATACAAGAACAGGTGATACTCTTTGTTCAGAAGATGACCCAGTAGTTTTAGAAAGAATGGTTTTCCCTGAGCCGGTTATTCAGATTGCAATTGAACCAAAAACAAAAGCTGATCAGGATAAACTTTCTGAAGCATTATCAAAATTAGCTGATGAAGACCCGACATTTAAAGTTAAGGTTGATGAAGAAACAGGACAGACTTTAATAAGTGGTATGGGTGAGCTTCACCTTGAAATTCTTGTTGACAGAATGAAAAGAGAGTTTAAAGTTGAAGCTAATATCGGAAAACCGCAGGTTGCTTACAGAGAAACAATTACACAGTCTGTACAAGCTGAAGGAAAATTTGTTAAACAATCAGGCGGACGTGGTAAGTATGGCCATGTTTGGGTTGAAATCGCACCCAATGAACCAGGAAAAGGTTTTGAGTTTATTAATGGAATTGTTGGTGGTGTAGTACCTAAGGAATATATACCCGCTGTATCACACGGAATACAGGATGCGATGAAAAACGGTGTAATAGCTGGTTTTCCGATGGTTGATATTAAAGCAAGATTATACGATGGATCTTATCATGATGTAGATTCAGATGAAATTTCTTTTAGAGTAGCTGGCTCGATGGCTTTTCAGGCTGGTGCAAAAAAAGCAAATCCTGTTTTACTTGAACCGATTATGTCTGTTGAAGTTGTTACCCCGGAAGAATATTTAGGTGATGTAATGGGTGACTTAAATTCCCGTAGAGGTAAAATTGAGGGATTCTCTGCAAGAAAAGACGCACAGGTTATCAGAGCTATGGTACCGCTTTCAGAAATGTTTGGCTATGCAACTGTTTTAAGATCGATGACTCAAGGCAGAGCGATTTACACAATGCAGTTTGATCATTACTCAGCAGTTCCAAAATCAATCGCTGAAGAAATATCAGAAAAATCATCAGGTAAGAAAGCATCATAACAATAACTGGCATTAAAAAACAAAAAAGAAAAATATAAAAGGAGATTCCGATGGCTAAAGAAAAATTTGACAGGAGTAAACCTCACGTTAACGTAGGAACAATCGGTCACGTAGATCATGGTAAAACCACTTTGACGGCTGCTATCACTATGGCATTGGCAAAGAAAGGATTATCACAAGTTAGAACTTTTGATAGTATTGACAATGCACCAGAAGAAAGAGAAAGAGGTATTACCATAGCAACTGCGCACGTTGAGTATTCAACTGCAAACAGACATTACGCACACGTAGATTGTCCAGGTCACGCAGACTATGTTAAAAACATGATCACCGGTGCTGCACAGATGGACGGAGCGATTTTAGTTGTTGCTGCTACAGATGGTCCAATGCCTCAGACAAGAGAACACATCCTTCTAGCAAGACAGGTTGGTGTTCCAAGAATAGTTGTGTTTATGAATAAAGTTGACATGGTTGATGATCCTGAATTAATCGAGTTGGTTGAGGTTGAATTAAGAGATCTGCTTACTCAGTATGAATTTCCTGGCAATGAAATTCCAATTATAAAAGGATCAGCTCTACAAGCTTTAGAAGCTGGTGCTTCTAATGCAGATATAAGTGATCCAAGATATAATTGCATTTGGGAACTTATGGATGCAGTTGATACTTATATTCCGGTTCCTGAAAGAAGTACAGATAAACCTTTCTTAATGCCAGTTGAAGACGTATTCTCAATTACAGGTCGTGGTACAGTTGCAACCGGTAGAGTTGAAAGAGGAACAGTAAAAATTCAGGAAGAAGTTGAGTTAATTGGTTTAGGACTTCACAAGAAAACTGTTGTAACCGGTATCGAAATGTTCAGAAAAGAATTAGACTCTGCTATGGCTGGAGATAACGCTGGAATATTGTTGAGAGGTATTGATAAAAATGAAATTGAAAGAGGAATGGTATTAGCTAAACCCGGATCTATTACACCACACAAAAAGTTTGAAGGTGAAGTTTACGTTCTTTCAAAAGAAGAAGGTGGAAGACACACTCCATTCTTTAATGGTTACAGACCACAATTCTACTTCAGAACCACTGATGTTACCGGTGTTGCTACATTACCTGAGGGAACAGAAATGGTTATGCCTGGTGATAACGTTAAATTATCAATCGAACTTATCGCACCAATTGCGATGGAAGAAAAATTAAGATTCGCTATTCGTGAAGGTGGCAGAACAGTAGGTTCTGGTGTTGTAACAAAAATTATTGAATAGAATTAAAGGTGAACTCGAAAAGGGAGCATCAACTCCCTTTTCTTATCTAATTAAATAAAAGGAGTTGATTAAGTGCCCGGTCAAAAAATTAGAATTAAATTGAAATCGTACGACCATATTTTGATTGATAAATCTACAGAGAAGATTATTAAAACTGTAAGAAGCACAGGAGCAGTTGTTTCCGGACCAATACCTCTTCCTACAAAGAAGACGGTATATACTGTTTTACGTTCTCCTCACGTTGATAAAAAATCTCGTGAGCAGTTTGAAACCAGGGCACATAAAAGAATAATCGATATCCATAACTCAAATAACAAAACCGTCGATTCATTAAGTAAGCTTGAAATACCGGCGGGTGTTGATATCGAGATTAAGCTTTAATGAATATTGGAGATAAGATGTCTGGAATTATTGGAAAAAAATTGGGAATGTCAAATATCTTCAGTCAAGATGGAGAGATTATTCCGGTTACAGTTATACAAGCTGGTCCTTGTAAAGTTGTAAATATAAGAACTAAAGAAAAAGATGGTTATGAAGCTTTACAGCTTTCTTTTGGTGAAAGAAAAGAAAAGCACACAACCAAACCTTTTGCCGGTCAGTTTAAGGCAAGTGGAATAAAGCCGGCTGCTCTGTTAAAGGAATTTAAAAATTTTAATCTGTCTGATTACAAAGTTGGTGATGAAATAGGTGCTGATCTTTTTGTTGAAGGAGAGAGGATTAAAGTAAAAGGGAGAACAAAAGGTAAAGGTTTTCAAGGAGTTATGAGGCGTCATAATTTTGGCGGTGTTGGTGGTACAACTCACGGTCAAAGTGATAGACTTAGAGCACCAGGTTCAATTGGTGCCAGCTCTTATCCTTCAAGGGTTTTTAAGGGGCAAAGAATGGCAGGAAGAATGGGATATGAAAACGTTACCGTTTCTGGTTTAAAAGTAGTTAAAGTTATTCCTGAACAAAATTTAATTTTTGTTAAAGGCGCCGTTCCCGGTGCAGTGAATACAATTTTAGAATTGATAAAGAATTAATTCGGTTTAAAAATGACAGTTGATGTAATTAAAATAGATGGTTCTAAATCTGGTGAAAAAATTAATTTACCCGATAACATTTTTGCTATCGAACCAAATGACCATGCAATTTACTTATCTGTAAAAGCTTATCTTGCAAACCAAAGACAGGGTACGCATAAAGCTAAAGAAAGAGGAGAAGTAAGAGGCGGCGGTAAGAAACCCTGGAAACAAAAAGGACGTGGCGGCGCAAGAGCCGGTACAACCAGATCCCCTTTATGGGTTGGCGGTGGTACAATTTTCGGTCCTCGTCCAAGAGATTATAGACAGGATTTACCAAAAAAAGTTAAAAGACTTGCAAGAAAGTCTGCACTAAGTTATAAAGCTAAAGATGAGCAGCTTTTAGTTGTTGAAGACTTTAATCTTGAACAGCCAAAGACTAAAGATTTTTCAAAAATTTTAAGTGCCTTAAATGTTTCTGGTAAAAAAGTTTTGTTACTTACTGATACAACAAATCAGAACATTTATAAATCCGGCAGAAATATTCCGAAGGTACAGATACTTGAAGCAGCAAAAGCTTCAACTTATGATTTACTAAATAATCAGATATTGATTTTGCAAAAGAGTGCAGTGAAAGCAATTGAAAAAACTTTTGCTGCCAACGGAGAGGCGGTTAATTAATTATGAATCAGGTGTTAATCAGACCACTTATAACAGAAAAGATGACTAATATTAGTGCTGATTCCGGCAAGTATGGTTTCTTGGTGAGCACTAAAGCAAATAAAATTCAGATTAAACAAGCTGTTGAAAAAAAATTTGATGTGCATGTTGTTAGCGTCAGAACTATAAATCATCCTGGAAAAACTAAATCTCAGTTTAGAAGAAGCGGGAAGTTTGAAGGTAAAACTCCAAAATACAAAAAAGCTATCATCACCTTAAAGAAAGGTGAAACTATTGAATTATTTGAGCAAGCATAGGAAATAGGTTTACCAAATGGGAATTAAAAAATTAAAACCAACTACACCGGGTACAAGATTTAGAACAAATTTCACTTTTGATGAAATTACTAAAACTTCTCCAGAAAA
>FWPV01016597.1_pt1 | contig 10345 bp, 8 predicted proteins | sample 2228371 | NCBI WGS metagenome assembly FWPV01 (sample SAMEA103939776, study PRJEB20133) | metagenome
TATACGATATAAATGGTGAGATTTTGGGTAGAGTAGTAAGATTATGTTACCCCTGAAAAATCCCCTTCCCATAGGTCTCTTCCAATTTCTTCGCACAAACCGGATATCTCTTCTCAATCTCCCGAAGAACCTTCCTCCAAGCCTCCTGCAATAACCCCACGGTCGACTGAATCGCTATATTTGCAATCGTATGTGTCACATCAAATATCTCGTGACGCCCCACCGAAGATATGGGTGACCCCTTTTTCCATTTCTCTACTTCAGGATAAGACCGCCTCGATCGAATCGAAGACGACTCGAGTTAACTCCGTCAACTGCTCGTGGGTGACGGAGAGGGGTGGCATCAATACCATCACGTCGCCCAGGGGGCGCACGATTACCCCTCTTTCTCTTGCCTCCAAAACGATCTTTTGACCCACCCTTGCTTCCATCGGGAATCGGGTCTTTTTCTCCCTGTCAGCTACAAGCTCGATCCCGACCATCAGACCCTTCTGTCGTATATCTCCTACAGCCGAGATTCGGTAGAATCCGCGAAGCTCTCTCCTCAGCCACCGGATCTTCGATGGGAGGGCTTCGAGAATCCTCTCTTTCCTGAAGAGTCTTAGACTGGCGAGAGCCGCGCTACATGCCAGAGGATTCCCCGTGTAAGAATGACCATGATAGAAGGTCTTCAACTGCTGGATCTCTCCGAGGAAAGCCTCGTAAACCTCCTCCGTCGTGAGCGTTGCGGCCAAGGGAAGGTAGCCGCCGCTCAGCCCCTTGGAAATGGCCATCAGATCGGGGCAGACGTTCTCATGTTCACAGGCAAACATCTTTCCCGTGCGACCAAAGCCAGTTGCCACCTCATCGGCGATCATCAGCACGTTATATTTCTTAGAGAGCCACCGAGCCTCTTTGAGATATCCCTTCGGAAAGACGATCATCCCCCCTGCCCCTTGAACGATGGGTTCCAAGATCAGAGCTGCCACCTCGGGGTGATGGGCCTTCAATGCTTTCTCGAGAAGATTGAGGCACTCTATTCCGCAACGTGGATAGACTTGACCTATCGGACATCGATAGCAGTAAGGGGATTCGACATGGACGGTAGGAAAAAGCAAGGGCTTATAGATGCCATGAAAGAGGTCGATCCCACCGACGCTGACCGAGCCAATGGTATCGCCATGATAGCCATTCTTCAAAGCGATGAACTTTCTCTTCTTGGGATCTTTCCTGGCCGATTGCCTCCAAAACTGGAAGGCCATCTTCAGGGCCACCTCCACTGCCGTTGACCCGTTGTCAGAGTAGAAGACCTTCGTCATTCCTCGAGGGACGATCTTCACCAACTCTTCCGCCAGTTCAATCGCTGGAACATTCGATATCCCAAGAAGGGTTGAATGGGCGATCTTTCCGATCTGGCGGATAATTGCCCGATCGATCTCCTTCTTTCGGTGGCCATGGACGTTCACCCAGAGAGAAGAAATTCCGTCCAGATACCACTTCCCATGGATATCTTTCACGTAGGCTCCCTTGCCTTCCTCAACGATGAGAGGGGGAATTTGACCGTAATCCCTCATCTGAGTGAAAGGGTGCCAGAGGATGTTTTGGTCGATCCACTCCAGACGCTTCGCCCTTCGTTTCATAGAACCTCTCTTCAGCCTAAGGAGGCTTTTTCACGTCTATCTCACCCTATCAATCCCAATTCTCTCCCCACCCCTTCAAACTGCTCCAGAGCAAAATCGAGATCCTTCCTCGTATGCGTTGCCATCACGGTCACCATCAAGCGACATTTGCCCTCCGGAACCGTGGGGGGGCGAATCCCCTGAGCAAAGACCTTTCTTTCAAGGAGCCTTCGGGTCATCTCCATAGTCCTCTCCGGCTCTCCGATGAGGACGGGAATGATATGGGTCTTGCTCTTCATCGTGTCGAAGCCGAGCTCCTCCAAGCCTCCTCTGACATAACGGACATTCTCCCAAAGCCGGTCTCTACGATCGGGCTCCTCCTCCAAAAGATCGAGGCTTGCCAACACGGAGGCGCAGATCGGAGGAGGGAGAGCCGTTGTATAGAGGAAGACCCTCCCTTTGTTGATCAGGAATTCGATCAGAGACCTGCTTCCCACCACATAAGCCCCAAAACAGCCGAGGGCCTTCCCAAAAGTTCCCACGATGATATCCAATTGGTTTGAAAGATGAAAACGCTCAGCCGTGCCGCGCCCCTTCGCTCCCATGACGCCGATGGCATGAGCTTCGTCCACCATGATCAGGGCATCGTACCGTCTGGCCAAATTCGTCAACTCAGGCAGTGGAGCTTCATCCCCGTCCATACTGAAGACCCCGTCACTGACGATCAATCTCTTGCCCTTCGGATCGCTTTTCCTGAGAAGGAATTCGAGGTGGTCCATGTCGAGGTGGTGATAGATCTGGGTCGAGGCTCTGCTGAGACGGCACCCATCCACAATGCTTGCGTGGTTGAGCTCGTCACTGAAGATCACATCCTCTCTTCCCATCAGGGCTGTTAGGATGGAGAGATTTGCCGAATAGCCCGAATTGAAGAGAAGGGCCTTTTCACACCCGTGGAATTGGGCCAATCGCTCCTCGAGCAGGCGATGGATCGCCAGGCTTCCCGAGATCGACCTCGACCCGCCCGATCCACATCCCCACTCTTCAATCGCACGAAGGGTCTTCTCTTTTAACCGAGGATCGTTCGCCAGACCCAGATAGTTATTTGAGCAGAGCAGAAGAACCTTCTCCCCGTTCATCCTCACCCAAGGGGAAGGCCCCTCCTCGATCCATCGGATCTGACGATAGTGCCCTTTCTCTCTTAACGATTGGAGCTCCCTTTCGATAAAGTCGATCTTCCCCATCGCCGGCTATAGCGGTTAACACAGAAAAGGAAAAATGTCAACCTCATCAAAGAATTGGGTTTACAATGGTTCCCCGAGGGTGGCGAGAGATCTTTCTTTTCCCAGAAAGATATGAATCGACAATATCGGGAAAGATATGAAAAAGGAGAGGAGGTGGTCGATGAGTTCCCTCCTCTCCTTTGGGAGGCCTTTCTCCTGCACTTATTTCTCTTTGATCGTGGTTTTAAAAATCTCCCAGCCCTTGAGAAGCTCCAGGGCTCTTTCCAACTGAGCGTCGGCCGGCTTCTTCTCTTTAACCTCCTCCTTCTTCGGCTTCTCCTTCTCCTTGTTGTCGACCAGGTGTCTCTCCAGGTCCTTCTCTGTAATGGTTTTAGGAGGAGGCGCAGCCTTCTCCTCTTCGGCTTGCGAAGGTTTCACAATGATATCGGGAACGATCCCTTTCGCCTGGATGGAACGCCCGTTGGGGGTGTAATACCTGGCGGTCGTCAGCCTCACCCCGGATCCGTCTTTCATGGGGAAGATGGTCTGTACCGATCCCTTCCCGAAGGTCTGTGTCCCAACGAGGATACCCCGGCCATGGTCTTGGATCGCTCCCGCGACGATCTCGGCCCCGCTCGCACTTCCACCATTCACCAAGACGACCAATGGATAGCGCGGAATCGTCCCTTGGGAATGGGCGTAGAACTTCATTTTCTGATCCTCCCTTCGCCCCTCCATGGAGACGATAAGACCGGAATCGATGAAACGATCCGCCACCTTCACCGCCTGATCCAGAAGTCCGCCCGGGTTATTCCGAAGGTCAAGGATGAGACCCTTGATCGCTCCCTTGCTCTCACTCTCGATGGCCTTCAGCGCCTTATCCAATTCACTCTCGGTCTTCTCCTGGAACTGGGAGAGACGGATATAGCCATACTGTTTATCGATCAGCTCGTAGCGAACGCTCCGGATGGGGATGACATCGCGGGTCAGCGTAAATTCCTTCGGTTTGGTAAATCCCTCTCTCATGATCGTGATGGTGACCTTGGTCCCCTTGGGTCCCCTCAAACGTTTGACGCTATCCATGAGCGTCAAATTTTTTGTCGATTCCCCGTCGATCTTGAGGATCTGATCTCCCGCCTGGATTCCGGCTCGAAACGCCGGGGTATCCTCGATGGGCGAGACAACCGTGAGAATCCCTTCCTTTAGCGTAATCTCAATCCCCAGACCTTCGAATCGTCCTTTCGTCTCCTCTTGCATCTCCTTGTAGACATGGGGGGGCATGAAGGCAGAATGAGGATCCAGGGTCTCCAGCATCCCCTTGATCGCCCCGTAGATCAAATCCTTCGAGTTCGTCTCTTCCACGTACTCCTTCTGAAGGAGTCCAAGGACATCGGTAAAGATCTTAAGATCCTCATAGACATTGCTGGAAAGAGCCGAAACCTTTGGCGATCGGTTCAGTCCAATCGAAATGCCCAGGCCGAAGACCACCAAGACAAGCAAGACAATCAAGAGGCCCTTCATTCCTTTGCCTTTATCCATATGATCCTCCTTAAACGGATCTCGTGATTTCCAGACGGGCGAACCCCTCTTTTAAGCATCATTTTACCTCTAATTTGGTTCGAATGCGAGGACTTTTTGAATCCTCATGCGAGGAGGTCGTTCTCTCTGGGCTCATGATCCAGTCGAGCGGGTCCTGGGGCTTTCCCCTGTGACGAACTTCAAAATAGAGGCAGGGACCCTTCAATGACCCGGCGCTCCCGACCCGAGCGATGACCTCCCCTTGAGAGACGGTATCTCCTTCTTTTTTCAGGAGTTGGGAGCAGTAAGCAGAAACCGTAAATGTATGATCCCCATGATCGATAATGACCATATTCCCAAACCCCTTGAACCAATCCGCGTAGAGGACTTTTCCTGGCAGGATGGCACGAACCTCAGCGTCCATAGGGGCTCTGATCTCGATCCCGTTCTGGCCTCTTTCTTTGAACTGACTGATCATGGCTCCATGAACCGGGGGAGGAAACTTCCCTTTCGGAGATTCAGGCTTGACGGGCTTATAGGCCAGAAGGCTCTTCTCCCGCTCCAATTTTTCGATCAGAGCTTGGAGCTCTCTGGCCCGTCCTTCCAATTCCTGGATGAGCTTCTGAGTCGTAGCCTTCTCGGTCCGAATCGATTTCAACAGGGCCTGCTTTGCTGCTCTTGTCTTCTTGATCTCTTCTTTCTTCCTCTCTACTTCAGAGATGTTCCTCTGCCACTGGTTCTGGTCCTCGATGAGCTCTTCGTAATACTTCTCTTTCAAAGAAACCTGGTGCCGATAGGTACTCACCAAGCGCGCGTCGGAATCGATAATCGTCCTCAAATACTTGTCCACTTTCAGCAAATCGAGATAGGATTCCGAGCTGAGCAAAAATACCTCCGGGGGTCTCCTTCCCATTTTATACAAGGCAACGAGCCTGGAGGAGAGATCCTGTCGCGTTCGCTCTATCCCCTGGTTCAAGGCATGGAGCTGGAGTTTCGTCTGTTGCATCCTCGATTTCGTTTGGCCAAGCTGCGATTCCATCCGCTTCAATTCCCTCTCTTTTTGATAGAGCTCCGCTTCGATCTGATGGAGGCTTTCGAGAATCGACGATTCTTTCTTCTGTATCTGCTTCTCCTTCTCTCGACTCGTGGTGAGCTCTTTCCGAATCTCCCTCAGGTCCCTTCTCTTCTGCCTCAAATCCTTTTCAATCGAGTCCGACCGAGCTCCCCAAAGGGGCGTCGGTCCTGCCGCGAGACCCCCCTGCCAGAAAACCCATCCCATCAGAAGAAGGGCAAGGTATTTCGTCAGCACGTTACACCCGATACGTCAAGAACCTCATCGAAGCAGCGAAACTTCCGAAAAATCCAAGCACCACCCCTCCGAGGAGGATCAGAACGATTCTCTCGGCGGGCAAGAAGCGAATAGGGATACCCGCCAGCCACTCCCTCATTGAAGGAGTGATGTAAAGGAAGAAGACCTTGTAGAGCAAGACCTCGTAATGAAGGTAAAAGAGGAGGAGGATTGCCAAACCCGTTCCGACCAACCCCTGGATCATCCCCTCGATGTAGAAGGGAACCTGGATAAAGGAGGGACGGGCACCCAAGATATGCATGATCTCGATCTCCTCTTTACGGGACGAGATGCTCAACTGAAGCGTATTGAAGGTGATGAAGGCGATCCCCATCAGGAGAAGCCCTCCCAGAACCCATTGTGTGATGCGAAAGAGGTGGGAGAGGCTCAGAAACGTTTCTACCCATTCTTGGCCATACTGAATCTCATCCAACTGGGGGAGTTGTCTCAATTGGCTAACGATTCCCCGGAGGCTCTCGGTATTCCTGAACTCCTTCATCAATCGAATCTCAAAAGAGGCCGGAAGGATCCCCGCCTGAATGCCTTCGAGAAGATTTTTTTGATGGCCCAACTTCATCCCCAAGAAGTTCATCGCATCTTGGGAGGATACGTACCTCAGCGTCTCCACCCCTTCGACCTGCTGAATCTTCTTATAGAGCTCCTCCACCTCGCTCACCGGAACGCCCTTCTTGATGTAGGCAATGATTTCGATCTTTTCCTCCCAGGCTTTGAGAAAGGAGGTGAGGTTGAAGGCGACCAAGGAAAAGGAGGAGAAGATGAGCATCGAAATCCCGATGATGGCGATGGTGGTTACATGGGTGAGGAGGTTTCCCTTCATATTTCGGAAAGTTCTTCGAGTCACAAAACGAAGAAAGAAGAGCATCGGCCTCCCTCTACTCACATGGAGCGTTACCCCCCAACCCTCTTTCCTCCCTGCAAGTGGATCACTCGGTAGGGGTAGCGCAGGATCAAGTCCGTGTTATGGGTGGCAAAGACGATCGTGGTATCCCGGTGATGGAGATCGGAGAGGATCTGCATCACCTCAAGGGTCGATGACTCATCGAGATTTCCTGTCGGCTCGTCGGCCAGAAGCAGAGGCGGATCATTAACGAGCGCTCGAGCGATGGCGACCCGTTGTTGCTCCCCCGCCGAAAGAGAGAGCACCGAATCCTCCTCCCTTTCCCGAAGACCCACCCGGCTGAGAATCTCAGAAACTTTCCTTCTCACCTCTCTGCCCGAGTGACCGGTGACTTCCAGAGCGAAGGCAATATTCTCCCCTACGGTGCGGTCGCGAAGGAGCTTGAAGTCCTGAAATATGATTCCCATCGTTCTTCGCAATTGATAGATCTTCCGGAATCCTTTCTCGGTCACATGGATGCCATTGACGATCACCTCTCCGCTCGTTGGCTTCTCTGCACAATAGAGGATGCGGAGGAGAGTGGTCTTTCCGGATCCACTGGGCCCCGTGATAAAGACGAATTCTCCGTCCGAAATCTCTAAGCTGACATCAGAAAGGGCGGAAATTTGGCTTGGGTAGACCTTTGAAACGTGGCTCAACTGAATCATCTTGAATACCACTAACACGAATGCCCTGCTTTTTCAAGAAAATGAAGGAGTTAGAGAAACGGCTGAATTCAATGCCCCTAACTATTTAAAGGGTGGATTGCAGCCACTTTCTGCTGAGATATCTCCTGGTAATGAGGAAGGCCTGGAGGAATTGGGAGAGATTCATAGACCACCAGACCCAAACGGCTCCAAAGCCGAGGACCACAACAAAAAGATAGGCGAGGGGAATCCTTACAGACCATAGGCTGAGGGCGACCCGTATCATCACGCTCCTCGTATCTCCAGCTCCATTTAAACCCCCTCCCAGAATCACGCCCCAAGCCATAAAGGGTTCACTGACCATGCTGACATAGATATACTTCACGCATTCCCGAACGACCCTCTCATCGGGTGAAAGGGCCGAGGCAATCCATCGAGCATTCAGGATCACTGCCATGACCATGATCATCACCAACACGACCCCTATCAGGGCCGTCACCATCCCGCCTCGGAAGGCCTCCTTCTCCTTCTTCTCACCCAAGAAATTCCCAACGATCACGGCATTCGCCATATTGAATGCAAAGGCGGCAAGATAGATGATCGACTCAATTCTCAAACCCGTGGTCAGGGCGGCCAGCGTCTCCACCCTTTTCTCAGGCAAGGCGCTCAGAATCATGAAGAGGACCATCGAGGCAAGTTGCCATAAGGCCTGAAGGACTCCGATGGGCCACCCAATGGCGAGGACCTTCTTGACAGAGTCCCATGCAAAGTCTGTGGTCCACCGCATCAAGCTTTTTATCCAGATCAAATTGAGCAGGCTTCCCACAAAGACACTGAAGGCCGTTGCGAGGGCGATCCCTCTGAAACCGAGATGAGTCTTGAAGACCAATGTGAAATTGAGGCCGATATTAAGAGCACATACAATGGCCATCGTTCGCAAAGAGTCTTTTATCCGTTGACAGGATCTCAAAATCCCATTGCTGTTGATGAGAAGGTAGTGGAAGAGGAGACCCAATGCATAAAATTGGCTGAAGTCCAGGACGAGGGGCTTTAACTCCGAAGGAAGGCTCACCAGCCTTAAAACGGGTGCCGTGAGAAATAGCCCCCCAAGCACGAAGGCGACTCCGATGACAGCCGCTGTTGCAAGAGAGGAAGAGATTGTCCGGTGAAGAGAGGCTTCCTCTCCCGATGTGAACAGCCTCGAGACGACGGAGACCGTTCCTACTGTAAGGGCATTGGCAATGACAATGAAGATGAAATAGAGCTGAACGACAAAGCCGTAGGCTGCCTGAACCTCTTTTCCCACCTTCCCGGCCACATAAACATCGGCGAGTCCGATGAGAAACTCAAAGAACATGATCAAGGTCATGGGCCAGCTAACGGACCAGCTTCGGGAGAAGGCACCCTTAAGATCCTCTGGGTTCAGCGTCGAGAGGAAATTCATAGCGGCCTGCTTTCGGGATCTGTTCTTTTCAGAGAGTAGCTAATGTCCTCCTTCCTGCGCCAATGAGCGATGGCATACGTTTCTCACTTGAGCTTCAAGTTCTTAAAAAGGTCTCCGAGGGTTCCCAGTTTTCCCTCCTTCTCCCCTTTCTCCAAGAACTCTTTGTAGTCTCCCCGGTCCTCCCTCTCCTCCATCACTCTCTGGGAAAGCCGAATTTTACCCTTCTCGTCGATGGAGAGAACCTCCACCAGGATCTCCCTGCCCCTCGGGAACTTCTTCTTAATATCTCCCTTTTCTGAGCCCCTGATCTCTTCCAAAGGGAGAAGGCCCTTTATCCTTGGCCCAATTTGCGGCAGACGGACGAAAAGACCAAAGGATTTGCTCTCTTCGACTATTCCTTTCAGGGCTTGTCCCACCTCGAGACGAGCCCTCTCTGGTCCCATTTCCTCTGCGACTCTCTTCTTGAGGAGGGCTTCTTTGAGCGAGAGGGAGATGCGGCGCGTTTCACGGTCGATGCCCATAACCAAAACCTCGACTTCGTCCCCCTCCTGAAGCACTTTACTCGGATGCGAAATACGCTCATAGCTGATCTCGGAGATGTGGACAAGGCCATCCACCCCTGGAGCAACCTCCACAAAAGCACCAAACTCGGTGAGCCTCGACACTTTCCCGCGAACCACATCCCCTTCCCCGAACCCAAGACCTTTTTGCCAGGCGTCAGGCTCCAGGGCCTTCACAGACAGGGAGATCTTCGGCTGCCCCTTGGCGTCCGATTCGACCTTCAGCACCTTTACCTTCACCTGTTGCCCGACCGTTAGAACTTCCGATGGATGTTTAATTCTGGCGTGAGAGATCTCAGAGAGGTGAACCATGCCCTCCACTCCCCCGATATCAACGAAGGCACCGAAATCAGCCAGCTTTGTAACCGTTCCCTCACATTCAAGATCGGGCTTGAGTCTCTTCAGCGTCTCCCTCGATCTCCTCTCCTGCTCCTCTTCGAGGAGGACTCGTCTGGAGACGACGACATTCCTTCCCTTCTCCGTAACCTCCATAATGCGGAACAAGTATCTTGCCCCCATATGTTCCTCAGGCTTCTCGCAGAATCGAAGATCGATCTGGCTCAGCGGGCAAAAAGCTCGAACTCCCGAAAGATCGATTTGAAACCCGCCTTTCACCATTCCCGAGACTCTTCCCTCGACGGGGATGCCTTCCTCCTGCGCTTCCCTCAGGATCTCGGCGCGAGCTTTCCCTTGAATTCGGATTCCTTTAGAAAGGCGGATTCCATCGCGAACCGATGAAACTCTCATCTCCACCCAGTCCCCCTCGCTGACTGTCACCTGCCCGTCTTGATCGAGAAATTCGTGGAGATCGGCGACGCCCTCGCTCTTTCCTCCCAAATCGATGAAGACGCTGTCGCGACCGATCTTTGCCACTTTTCCTGAAACCCTATCACCCGGATGGATCCTCTCCCTTCTTCCTCCCGAGCTCGCCTCAAAGAGTTCCGCGAAACTACCTTTTTCTTCCAATTCGTTCTCTTTCATTCCCCTACTCCCTTTAAGAACTTCATGACCCCAAGGGCATGCAAAGCAGTGTAACTCTTCTTTGCCATTTTTGAAAGGGGGGACTGTCAGTCTTTTGATATAAACCGGATTGACACGGGGCTGGGGAAAAT
>FWPV01016598.1_pt1 | contig 10344 bp, 4 predicted proteins | sample 2228371 | NCBI WGS metagenome assembly FWPV01 (sample SAMEA103939776, study PRJEB20133) | metagenome
TTCCACTTTTCCAATCCCTGAGATGAACCTAACATCAGCTCCTTTTATATAGGTCGGGGGTGGCTTGATTTCTTGCATAGATAGTCTAATAACATCTTTTACAGAATCAACAACAAAGCCTAAATGCTTCTCTTCAAGTTCAATCAAAATTATTCTTGTATCTGAATTATAAACCTTCGGTGGCAATTCAAACCTTTTTCTTAAATCAATGATTGGAATTACTTCATCTCGAAGGTCAATAACCCCTTCTATAAATTTAGGCATCTTTGGAATAGGTGTAATATCAAGCATCTTTTCTATGGAAACAACTTTCATTACATCAATAGCATAATCTTTCTCCATTAAGGTAAAGTTTATAAAGGATAATAATTCTTCTTCCATTAGCTCCCCCTAAGATTTTTTATAAGGAAAAGTTCATATTAAACTTCTTATTTTTTTTAGTTCACTTCGAATAAATTTTATATCCTCTTTCTTAATGTCATAGTTATCGTATTTCATTTTGTAAAAAATATCACAAAATCTTAATAAGTACTCATAAGAATAATAATTTTTCTCTCTAAGTGAAGAAAAAATCTCTTTCAAAGTCATATTCTTGTCCGTATTGATTCCTTTTCTCCTCATTATTTTTCTAATTATATTTTCTTCTTTTTCTAAAATACCTGTTTTAGTTTTTAAAATGCAAACCCTATTATACAAACATCTATATAAAATGAAAACTGAAATAAAAAATATTACTAAATGTATTAAATTCAACTTTACATCATCTAAATTACGCCAATTTAAATGAAAAGTTAATGATTTAAACACCCTGATAACATTGGTAATTAATACATCAGAAACCAATTTCGCTTTTTTAAAAACAAAATCATAAGGGAAATAAACTGCTTTATTAACTTCATAATCATAATTTGGGGTAGGATCTAAAGAAATCCAGCCATATGGAGCAATATATGCTTCAACCCAAGCATGAGCATCTCGTCCTCGCACTTCGAAATAACCTGTAAACTGATTGTATCCTCCACTGGAAAAACCTGTAGCCAGTCTTGTTCTAACTCCAACACATCTTCCCATAATCGCTAATGCAGAAGCAAAATGCTGACAGTATCCCTCCTTTGAATTAAATAAAAAATACTCTACAACATCTTTACCCTTAGGATAAGGTGGAATGTTCTCATTGTATCTATAGTTTGTTTTCAAATAATTAGAGATTGCCTGTATTTTTTCATATGGAGTTTTGTATTTAAAAGAAATCTTTTTTGCTAATCTCCTTACTCGTAAAGGAACATTTGAAATATCAACATAATTTCCAGAACCTAAAGAAGCCTCTTCATGAGCTGTTTTCAATATATCTTGGGAAGCAATCATCACCTTCGAAACAGCTGTATAAACCGTTCCTTCCGGAAGTGGGATAGGGGAACGAATTGAATTCTCTTTGTCTTGATACACCGCAGCAGCTGGAAAATATAGCTCAATAGGCAAATACGCAACATACACAAGATTTGGCATCTCCTTTTCAATAAAAAAGGTTTGATATATTCGTGAAGAAAATATATTTCTATCTAAAGTATTTTCCTTTGTTTTCAGATAAATTTTATTAGACAACTTGTCTCTAAACATCTTTTCTGGTTCAAAATCCGACAGCATCCATCTGTTACCTAAGTATTTATCAAATGCTAATCCTCTATAATATGTAATATGTCTCGATTTTACTCGCATGTATATCGAATTATCTACGAAAGACCTTTGATTCAAATTTAATACTGGCTCAAAACCGCTATTCCTCCCACTGTTAATAAAAGAAAAATTTATTAAAAACCCAGTGGTATTTCCCAACTTTGAAATTACCATTGGATTTTGAATTTCACCTCTAAAATTTTGGGGCGTTGGAAACCTAATAGGTATTGGTATAGTAAATATTATTACCGTTTGAAACCGTGGTAAAAATACAAAAAATATTGATGTTATAAAAAAAGAAACAAAAATCACGAATAATCCTAATTTATAAATGTTTTTTACATTTCCCGAAATCTTATAATCTGCACTTAACTCTCTATAATGAAATATTATTAAGATAACAAATGATAGTAGGGCAAAAATAATTAAAAGGGGAGCAAAAAACATTGTTCTACTCAATGCTGCTCCAACTGACATTAACATCAAAGCCGAAACTATTGAATAAAATAAATCCTGTCGTCGTGGCAAATCAAAACTATGCAAAACCAAAAGCCACATCATCAGTTCTGATAGAATAATTAACTTGTCTGCATCAGGATAAAGCATTTTTTTAATTGAAATGTATCCTGCAATTATCATTCCAAATGCTAAAAAAGTTTTAAGTATCCAATTATTCTTTCTCCTTCTTAAATAACTTACTGTGTAACCAATAGCAGATAAAAAAATGGCTAAAATTGGTAAGTAACCAAAAAACTCTTTTGAATAAATAGCTAAAATACTATTTACAACAATAACATATGTGAGAAAACGAAGCAAAATGGAATCTTCCGCAACCTTCCCTGCCTGTAGTTGCTTTTCCATTAAAAATTTCCAAAATGACTTAATACTCATTGCTCTTTTTTCTGAAGTCTTAAATTATTTCTTCCAACCTCTTTTTACCTTCCCTTACTTCTTTCCACATTTTAGAACTCCTCATAAGCATGCTCTCACCAGCAATATCGATTCTTCTTAGGTATATTCGCCCATTTATCATTAATTTTGCAACAACCCAAAAAGATTGCTTAAAATCAAACTGGTCATTTTCTTTGACTTTAAATACTAATGTCTTTTCTTCATGAGGTTTAAGTAAAAAACCAATTGTTCGAGGATAAATTTTAAGCAAAGAATATGGCTCAACATACTTTTCAGACCATGTTTCAAGTGGGGATGCTATTGCAACCTCTCCCTCAAGTTCTTCTTCATTATCATTTTTTAAAAATACATAAAATTCATTTCCATCTTTAATAAATTTAAAATCAGGATTAAAACATTTTCCTACTTCAAGAATATCCTGAAATGTTTGACCTTTATGTTCGTATCTTAATTTTATGATTCCTTTCGCACCAACAGTCGGCAAGACCACTCTAACATCATAGGTCTTATGTCCAAGCGGTTTAATCTTGTATTTAAGCCGTAAAGGTTCTGCTTTCCACCCATCTGGAACTACTAAATTCGCTTCACCTGAAACAGGAATATCTATATAATCGTTTACAAAGTTTACTTTTAACTGGATTTCTTTTTCATTTGCAATTACCTTCCTGCTTATACTTCCAACTACCATCTCATACCCAAGAGGCATAGTTCCTGCATCATGCTCCCATGACCTTATAAAAACAGGTTGAACAGGTTCTTTTTCTACCCCAATTTTGTTACCACCCCTTCTGAAAGCATTGGCGTTTAAAAAGGATGGTTCTAAGGCAAGACCAATTGTTTCTATAGAAAATGGGGAAACTTTTACGCTTAATCCTTCCATTTTTTTTACTTTAATTTCTCTTTCTTTCTCTTCTAAGAGATTCATAGAACATGCAGAATTTATAGGCATATAAAAATTTATTTCTCCCCTCGTAGGTTTACCACAAGCTTCATAAAATCTTAATGTTATTCCCTTTGCCTTGTTTTCAATTTCCCCATTTTCAGAATAATTTTTCCCTTTAAACTCTGCAATGGGGTTTCCCTGCTTTTTTATCGCTGTTACTACTAAATTGTCTGGTTTTACAGTCATAAAACTATTTTCAGAAGGCATATTACCATCATGTTTATCCGTTTGAATTGCAATTAACGGGTTGTTAAATTCATAACCTTTAAGGTAAGTCTTACTCTCTCTCCATGAACCTTTGTGAGGGTACAAAGAATACAAAAATAAATGATTTTTCCTCTCAGGCACAAGATAACCCTGGGGAAAATTTTTCGTTCCACCATACCATAATGCCGTATGAAAAAGCATCATTGTAAGCACATGCCCTGCTTCAACACTTTGTGCAATGTTCCCAAAATTAATTAAGGACACACCATAATTGGCAATTTTACTTCCTTTACAAAAATTGTCCTTTTCATTAATGTATATCGCATCATCTGTGTCAAGAGAAGTTTCAAATTCTTTTATTTTTCTTTCAATAAATGTCTCATCCCTCCCTAAAACTATCAAAACATTTACCCCATTTGCTATTTGTTCATCTCTGATAAGCAAGCAAACAACTCCCTCCTTAACAACATCATTTATTATCCGTTTTCTGGTCTCTTTCCCAAGATTGGCTAAAAGTCGTTGGATATAAGAATTTTTGTGTTTTAGAGTGGCAATTGCAATCCTAAATTTTACATAGAGAAAATCTTCATTAATATTTTTGGGCATAGTTCCTATACATTCATTTTGGTTATCAAAATAAGGAGTTGAAGGTATACCCTTTTTTATTAAAACCTCTTGTAGTTTATTACTCAAGTCAATACAAATCTCATTATTAGGCAAAACTATACCTGTCATACCAATTGAAAAAGAATCTTTTACTTTGCCTTTTTCAATTGTTCTAACTTCAGAAGACTTCCCATAATCCACCCACTGATAAGACGGGTAAACAGCACACCCACTAAACATAAACATCTGATGTGTTCGAAAATCTAAATATCTTTCGCTTTCTCTCCTTACAACTGCTCCAAAACGCTCGTCAAAAGTCACTGTCCCCTCATCCATATTTAAAGGGAAAGTAACTGTAAACAAATCATCTTCTCTCTGGTAATTTAAAATAAAAGTTCTAAAATCAATTCTTCTTATTCCACTGTATAAAATAATTTCTTGTCTTAAATCACATATTTCTGCAAGTTTATTATCAATAATAATTCTTTTTGTAACGCTCCCTTCTTCAACTCTTATTTTAGCAGGATATTCACTCGACTTCAGTTTAAGTCCAGTTGTATAGAACTCATGTTGTGTTTCATCTCTATCTCTCCATTCCTGCAAAACTGTTATTTCATTGCCCAATTTGCCTTCTCTTGAATTTAGAACTTCCCTATCTTCTTCCTTGTCAAAAAGGCTCACAATACCACCACCCAATTTCTCATCTACTTTTATCCTAAAAAATTCATTTTCTATAAAATTCTTTTTTAAACCATTTTTAAAGACAATAACATTGTCTTTAATCTGGTTTGTCTTTTTTACATAGTAGACCTTATATCCAAATGAAGGCACTTCTGCGATAAAGGTAATTTCTGCCGACTTTATAAAACCTGTTTTTTTAACCTTTTTCAAACTTACTATTTGAAAATTCACGCTCTTACCATTTGCATCATATAATGAAAAAAAATTAACAGGTTCTTCAAAATTTATTTCACATCTACAAACCTCCCTTCGAGCCCATGTTAAAGAATTAAACACAACTATTGGAATTCCTTCCCCATTCGTCTTTATAAAGTTAGTAATAAACCTCGTAGCATCTTTAATAACTTCTGAGCCTAAATCAATTACTTCTCTATAACCAATCATTAAATCAATAAAAGAAATCTCATTGTGTGTTCCAGTTATAGAATCATGATGCTGACCACATAAAAGTTGCCTCCAAGCTTTATCCAACGAATAATCAGGATATTTAGCCCCCAATAAATATGCAATTACTGAGAACTTTTCTGCATCTATTAAAACATTTTCTCCCAACCTGTTAGCAATTTTCAAATCAATTCTCGTTAGCGAAGTCCCCGCATGATAAAGTGACATATCTCGTGCGGTAACAGGTAAGTCTTTGCCCCCATTTTTTTCTCCTTCCTGCATTGCTATATGAAACTCAGAAGGAACTGCTTGCACAATTTTAGGAACTAAATTCTTTGTCCATTCTGTTGGAGGCGTTTTGTCAATATTTGCCAAAAAACTCTTTATACAAAGTTTTTTTGCATCTAATTTGCTAACATTTCCTCTTCTGTGAAGCAATTTACTCCCATCAAGAGCAAGATGCCAAAATATTGGTGGAAACCCTATAATATGTTTATCCCAACCAATACCAATACATCCACTTTTTCTTATTATCTGTGACATCTGATTGGGATGCCCAAAAACATCTCCTGGACAGTATACTAAACAACTTCTTCCAAGAACGTTTTTGTGAAAATACTGTCCATAAATAATATTCCTTATAAAACCTTCCCCTGAAATACTCATCTCATTTGGCTGATTATACATACAATCTGCTTCTGCCCTCCCTGTATGAAACATCTTTCTTAAAAGCTCTCTATCTTCAACAAATAAATCAAAATAAGGCTTTAAATAATCTACTTCAGATATAATTGCTTTAAAATTAGGGTCTTGTCTGTATTGTTCACAATATCTTCTGCATATATCAAAAGCTCCCATCGCATATACCCTTTGTTCTTCATGATATGTAGTGTCAAAGTGAAAATCAGTATAAACATAACCCGTTAATTCTTCATCCAACGCATCCAAATAATTAATTCCATGGTGAAATTTATATATCTCTTTTTCCTTACTTTTGGTTTTATAAAGAATTGTTACTTCATAATTGTGTGTGTTACTCCTCCTTTCAAATTTCTCTTCTTCCCATGAAAACGCATCCTTAGGGCTAAAAGGAATACCAAGTCTCACAACCTTGTATGCTTTCCCCGCAATTCCATCAATCTCAACATACTTTTTCCTTTTTTCTCCACTTTCAACTTTTACTAACAAACCAACTTCAAAATTCGAAGTTTTTTCAGTGGCAACATTCCCTATCGTTACCTCAAATACCTGTTCTTTATAGTCTTGAAAAAAAAAAAATAAATTTTCAACTTTTGGACAAAAAAAATGAACAGACTTAAAATTCCCAATTGATGGGTATATTGTAAAATCTCTAAAATTGAAATCTACCCCATCTGCAATATAACCTGGACGAACCTTTAGTAAAATTCTATTTATTCCTTTTTTCAAAAAGATAATTGCTCCTTTTGGTTTGATATCCAATCCTTTTGTTCTTCCATATGGCTCATTTAAAACAACATTTTCATTAACCCATATCTTTACACCTGAATGCGACAAATTTAACAGAGCGTATGTGTTATTCTCCATTTCTAAATATGTAGCGGAATAGTAAATTGTATTTCTTTGAACTGTTTCATAAAGCCAGTTGCCTGCTTTTCCTGTAAATCCAATTGAATTCCCTCTACACCTTTCCCACACTAAAAATGGGGGACCAACATAATTATTTTTTTGTCTCATCCCTTCTTCTGGATATATTGAATTTTCCCCATTTAAATAATCAATATTTAATATTTTTTCTCTTTCATAAAGGTATTCTCTCTCAAATGATTCGCCTGTATCTACAACAAAAGGTCCTAAAATTAACCAATCATCAATCCCCAAAGCAGTTATATTTTGCTCTACCTTAATTATTGGCTTCATAAATTTATTCACCTCTTATTAACACCACAATTTCCCAGACAGCAGGCTCTATTAAATAAATCAAAAAATCCCGGGAACGAAATGTTAACACATTCAGCACCTTTTATTATTGTCTTGCCTCGAGCAATAGTCCCAGCAACAGCTAATGACATCGCAATTCTATGGTCATAATGACTATAACAAACCACTCCCTTTAGCATCGTCTTCCCTTTTATTATCATCCCATCTGGTTTTTCATCTATTTGTGCTCCCAATTTTATTAATTCCCTTGTAATTGTTTTAATTCTATCGGACTCTTTAATTCTTAATTCTTGAGCACCTTCAATAATGGATATACCTTCTGCTTGAGTCGCAAGCACAGCAATAAGTGGTATTTCATCAATAACTTGAGGAACAATTTCTCCTCCAATGTGTATCGGTTTTAACTCGTCCACTCCTTTTAAGTAAATATCTCCTTTTTCTTCAAATTCTAAATGTTTATTATTTTCTAATGAAGTTTTAAATTCAATTTTTGCACCCATTTTTCTTAACACATCTAAGAACTTTATTCTTGTAGGATTCAAGCCAACATTCTTTACTAAAATTTCACGGTCACTTCTTAAAGTTGACATCGCGAGAAAAGATGCTGCAGAAGAAAAATCACCGGGTATTTTTATCTCTTTACCACAAAAATTTTTGGTCGTTTGTTTTAAAGAAATTTCGTTACTTTCAACTTTAACATCAATATTAAAATACTTAAAAATTTTTTCTGTGTGATTTCTCGTAACATACGGTTCAATAATTGTAACTTTATCTTTTGCAAAAAGACCGGCAAACAAAATCGCCGATTTAACTTGGGCGCTTGCAACAGGCATAACATATTCTATGCCACTTAATTCGTTACCCTCAATTACCAAAGGAGGATATGTATCGTTATTCCTCCCTTTTATAAAAGCACCCATTTTCCTTAATGGCTCTATAATTCGCCTCATAGGCCTTTTATTCAGAGACTTATCCCCACTTATAATTGATAGAAATTTATTTCCAGCCAAAATACCACTTAAAAGTCGTATTGTTGTTCCAGAATTGCCTGCATTTAACACCCCAATTGGCTCTTTCAATGAGTATAAACCTTTTCCTTCAATCTCAATCTTATTAAACGATGCTTGCCCTTCCTCAAATTCGTTGTTTACACATTTACGCTTAATTACCTTTACACCTAACCCACAAAGACAATTTAATGTTCTTCTACAATCATCTGCAGGAGAAAATCCGCTTATGGTAGAATTTCCCTCTGCAAGAGATGAAATGAGATAAGCCCGATGCGTTATTGATTTATCACCGGGAACTTCTATCTCCGATTTGAACCCATCAACATTTTTTATCACTACTTCCATAGGCTACTTAAACTCCATAAAAAATTGAATTCTTAAACTTGATTATTTTAAATTCAGTAAAGTTTCCATAAAGCCTCTATGCTTCCAAAGACAACATAGCAGAAATAAGATTTTAATTCAGCTCACTAAATCTTCCTACAACCAACACATTCCTATATTACCTCTCTTAATGCCTCAATAAATTTTTCATTATCATTCTTTAATCCAATTGTCACCCTTATGTAACCTGGAACTCCTAATACTTCCCCCGGTCGAACTATTACCCCTCTTTTCAACAAACTCTGAAATACCTCGTTTCCGCTCTTTTTTACATTTATTAAAATAAAATTTGCTTCTGTAGGAACATATTCTATTCCCAATTTACTTAAATTTTCATATAGAAATTTTTTTCCTTCCAAAACTAAAGCTCTACTTCTTCTTAAGTGTTCAACATCATCCAATGCAGATAAAGCTGCTTCTTGGGCTAATGAATTAACATTGAAAGGACCACGCACTTTGTTTATGGCTTCTACAACTTCTTTTAATGTTATTCCATATCCAATCCTTAAGCCCGCTAAACCATATATCTTTGAAAAAGTTCTTAAAATTACAACATTATGTCCCTCATTTAAAAAATTTATCGTTTCAGGATATTTTTCACTCTCCACATACTCTTTATAGGCTTCATCAAAAACAACAAAAATATTCTCAGGAATATCTCTGATAAATTTTTCTAACTCTTCAATTTCAACAATTGTTCCTGTTGGATTGTTCGGAGAACATATAAATATCAATTTCGTTTTTCCACTTATTCTTTTCTTAATTTCAATTAAATCATACTTAAAATTCTTAAGTTCAACTTTAATTACTTTTCCTTCCATAACTTTCGCCGCTATCTCATACATAACAAATGATGGAGTTGGAACAATAACTTCATCTCCTGAACTTACAAACAATAGCATAAGATGATGTATAAGTTCATCAGCTCCACTGCCAAAAACCAAATTCTCTTCCCCAACCCCTAATTTGCCTGCCAATTTCTTGCGTAAATAATAACAGTCTGAATGAGGATAATAATTTATTTCATTCAATTTTTCTCTCATTCTATTAATAGCAAGAGGAGAAGGACCTAATAGATTTTCGTTTGAAGCTAATTTGATTACATTTTCTAAATTTAATTCCCTCTGAACCTCAGAAATAGGCTTCCCTGGCACATAGGGCTTAATATCAAATATACACTTCCTAAATAGTTTTTCTTCCATAAATTCACCTCTCGTGAACATTATAATATATTAAACTAAAAAGCAGTTAAAACTTTTGATTTTACTTTTTTAATGTTTCCCACTAAAATAAAATGTTATGAAAAAAATTATAGTTAGTTTACCCGAAATTGAAGCTTTTTTTGATTATTTATTAATAGAAATTTCAGAAAAAACCGATAGGGGAGAAATAACCTCTGAAGATAGCGAATACATAGTTTATTATTTTAACAGCGCAATCCAAAAGTGGCAAAATATAAAAGATAATGTTGTCTCTGAAACAAAAAGAATAAAATTATTTCAAAAATTTGTTATCGAAGATATTAAAAAAATAATGAATAAGATTGACAAAAATGTTAAAGAA
>FWPV01016599.1_pt1 | contig 10343 bp, 12 predicted proteins | sample 2228371 | NCBI WGS metagenome assembly FWPV01 (sample SAMEA103939776, study PRJEB20133) | metagenome
CCGCGTTCGACATGAAAATTCATGGTCCGCACCCACACCGGAGGGACGCGGGGACCCAACTGTTGAGCGCGGGCGAAGCATCGCCGCGCACGCTCTGTCTCGCCCGCGGCGGCGAATGCTTCAGCCAGGTCGCACCACGCCGCCGGATTGGCAGGCTCCCGGGCGACCCGCGCGGCAGCCGCAGCCGCAGTCCCGCTTTGGACTGCCGGTTCGCGCCGCAGCGCGAGTGCGCCGTAAACCAGCAGCCCGCCGACGGAGATGGCCATCACCACTGTCAGCCTCATCGCGACGGCCTCCGCTCATGAGAGAATGGGGAAATCCGGGTAGGCATGGGAGTTGACCACAAGCGCCATTTTTCGGCCGAAGAGAAGACCAAAGCTGTCCTCAGGCTGCTTCGCGGAGAGGACATCCATGCTCTGGCTGAGGAATTGAAGGTGCATCCGGAACGCCTTTCGCGCTGGGAGCGGCGCTTTCTCGCCGCAGGACAGAAGGCGTTTGACAAGCCCAAGCAGCCTCGGATCTCTGCCGCCGTGTGGCAGTGGGCAGCGCTGGTCGTCGTCTTGCTCATCACCGTCGCCGTGCTATCGCGCTTCGTCAGCCCCAACCCGGCGCCTTGACGGGTCCGCAAAGGGGGATCGCCCCGCCCGGCTTTACGGGAGCGCCGCCGTGGGCGCAAGGGCGCTCCAAGGCCTCAAAAGGTACAAGTATACCGCCGGCATGGTGAAGAGGCTCGAATCGACCCGGTCCAGCCAGCCGCCGTGCCCGGGCAGAGAACTGCCGCTGTCTTTCACGCCGGCGCCCCGCTTCAGGGCGGATTCGGCCAAATCGCCGATTTGCCCGGCGAGGTTCGCGACGACGGTCAGAATTACAGCGTCTAACAACGGCGTTGCGGGCAGGAAATAGTGCAGATACGGGATTCCAAAAGCGAGGGACGCGAGGACGGAAGCGGCGGCGCCTTCCACCGATTTCTTGGGACTGACCCGCGGCGCCAGCCGGCGCTTGCCGAACTTCGTGCCGGCGTAGTAGGCGGCAGTGTCGCCAATCCAATTGAGAACCAAAGCGTAAAAAAGCCAGTGGGGGCTTTCGCCGCGCAAGAGCACCGCGAACCGCCATGCTCCGAAGATATACACCACGCCGAGCAACAGCGCGCCAACGTAAGGAAGCGCCCGGGCGAGATCCCGCAGCCGCATGGCGAGCGCGAGCGCACACAGGGCGAACACGACGGTGAAAGTCAGTTCCCAATGCTGGAGGAAAAGCAGCACCAATCCGGCGCCATAGCCGATTACGCCCGGCCGCTCGATGCCTTGAGATTCCACAATCGAGGAATATTCAGCGAAGCAGAGCGCCGCAACGGCGGCGACCACCACGTAGAGCAGCCAAACGGGTCCGGCTAGAACGACGTAGCCCACGGCGGGGGCCAAAACGGCCGCCGTCAGCAGGCGCTTCATGGACCAGGCACGCCCAAAGCGGCGATCAAACGTTCGCCGCCGTCGACGGGCTGCGCGGCGCGGCTCAGCCCGCCGAAACGCCGCTCCCGCTTCTGGTAAGCGAGGATCGCCCTCAACAGCTCCGTGCGCGTGAAGTCCGGCCAGAGAGTGTCAGTCACGTACAGCTCGGCGTAGGCGATCTGCCATAGCAGGAAATTGCTGATGCGCATCTCGCCGGAAGTGCGGATGAGTAAATCAGGGTGCGGCTGTCCGGCAGTGTATAGCCGCGATTCGATGGATTCTTCGGTCACGCGCAGGTCACTGAGCGTGCCGCCCGCCCGGGCTTCGGCGATGAGGGCGTTTACGGCATCCACCAGCTCCGCGCGCCCGCCGTAATTGATCGCCAAGTTCACGGTCAGGCGCTGGTTCGCCGCCGTCGCCGCCACCGTCTCGAGCAGGTCCGCCCGCACGGCTTCCGGCAGTTGTTCCAAGCGCCCGATGGCGAGCAAACGGATCCCATGCTGCATCAGATTGGGGAGTTCCGCCCGCAGGAAGTGGCGCAGCAAGCGCCAGAGCGTATCCACTTCGGCGCGCGGGCGTTTCCAATTCTCCACCGAAAAGGCGTACAGCGTGAGCGCTTGAATCCCCACGCGGGCGCACGTTTCCACCGTTGTGCGCACCGGTTCCAGCCCGGCCCGGTGGCCGGCGACCCGGGGCTGACGTCGGCGGCTCGCCCATCGTCCGTTGCCGTCCATGATCACCGCGATGTGCGCTGGAAGACGTTGGGGATCGATGTTCTTCGCGAGTATCCAGTCCTCTTCGCCCGGCTTCAGGATGTCGAAGAGATCCTTCATTAACTTAACCTCTTATCCTACACCACCTCACCACGAAGCGCCCGGCCAACCGGCAAGCGCGGGTCCCCAAACGCCGGTGACCAGAGCCGCCGCGCCCAGAAAGCTGCCAAAGGGCAGTTCGTACGTGCGTGCGTCCTTGCGCAGCACGAAGACGAGCAACAATCCCAGGACGGAACCTGCCACCGACCCCAAGATCAGCGTAAAGAGCGTACCCTGGAGACCCAAAAACGTTCCGATCATGGCCACCATTTTCACGTCGCCCAGCCCCAGCCCTTCAATCTTCCGAATTCTGTAGTACAACTCACCGATGAGCCACAGCGATCCCGCCGCCACGACCATCGCCAGCAAGGACTCGCCCACGGAATGGATTCTCGGGCTCCAGCCGGATGGCAGCAGCAGGCGCATGAAAAAGCTCTCCATGGGAAGGGCGGCGGAAAACGCCAACCCCGCCACCGCGCCGCCGATCGTGAATTGATCGGGCAGGATCCGTTCCTCGATGTCGCTGAAGATCAGCCCGATCAGCAACGCGCTGAATACCGCCGCCTTTAGCGCCGCCGCAGTGAAACCCAACTTCCAGCCCACGATGGCGAAGGTGGCGGCGGTGAGAAGCTCTACCGCCGGATAGCGCCATCCGATCGGGGCGCGACAGCGACGGCACCGCCCCCTGAGAATGGCGAAGCTGAGCAGAGGAATGTTCTCATACCAGGCGATAGGCGTTTCGCAATGGGGACAAAAGGAGCGCGGGCTTACTACCGAGAGGTCCCTCGGCATGCGATAAATGCACACATTCAGGAAGCTGCCGATCAAGAGCCCCAAGAGGGCTCCCACTAGGATTTCCGCCGCCACCGGTTCGCCGCCCCTTTCAACTCATATTGCGGGTCTTGGCGTATTTGAGGAAGTCATACAGCGCCGCCATATAGGCGATGGTGAGACCCTCGACGCCATCCAAGAAACCCCGCTGGAACAAATAAGTTTTCCAAAAAGTCCAGATCGGATCGACGAGCAGGTGAAAATACCCCACCCGCTGCCCGCGCGTCACGAGCTGCTGCGCCGCGAGCGTCGTGTACGTATCCATCGACTTCAGGTGCTCCGACAGGGACTGACAGGTGAAATGGAGCAAGTTGCCCTGCAAGTGCCCGATGCGCCCGTTTACTACGACGCTCTCATGAACGAAGTCCCCGACCCACTTCGCCTTGGTGCGATCGAACAGGCGCACTTTGCGGTCCGGATACCAGCCGCTGTGGAGAATCCACTTACCCAAGTATTGGGCCAAGCGGGGCATGGTGTAAGCGTCAAACTGCGGACCGGTCTTCTTGAGCTGCCAGATTTCGCCTTCCAGCGCCTCGGTCAGCGCTTCGTCGGCGTCGATGGACAGAACCCAATCGTGGGTGGCCTGTTCCGAGGCGAAGTTCTTCTGCGCCGCGTAACCGTGCCACGGCTCTTCGATGACGCGGGCGCCGAGTTTTTCGGCGATCTCCACCGTGCGGTCGACCGAGCCGTTGTCCACCACCACGATTTCGTCGCAGCAGCGGAGGCTCTCGATGGCGCGTGCGATGTTCCGCTCTTCATTAAACGTGATGATTGTGGCCGAGATCTTCATGCGACCTTTAAGCGCCGCCGGCGCGGATCGGCGCGGGGGCAAAGCTTAGAGCCAGGATGGCTAGGGACAGCCACCCTAGCGCCCGCCGCCCCGGTCCCAGGCGCGTTTCGTCGTAAATCGTCGGCGGGTGGCGCATTCCCAAGAAGCCGAAAAACACCACCCATACCAGCCAGCCATACCAATACAATAGCCCGAGCGGGATCAGTCCGACGATCACCAAGCGGGAGATCCACCGGTGCCCCTCGCCGAAAAAGGCATAGACGATATGCCCGCCGTCGGACTGCCCAATCGGCAAAAGGTTCAACGCTGTAGCGATGACCCCCACCCATCCGGCGCGCGCGATGGGATGCAGGTAGATGTCGGCAGAGGCAGCGCCCGGAAACACCAGCCACTGACTCAGCCAGATCACCGGCGGCGTTCCGAAGGTGAGGTCGCCCTGATGCGCGATGCCGGGAACCACCTTGGAGAGCGCCATTCCAACGCCCAGCGCCGGAATCACGAACAAGAAGCCGGCGAGCGGACCTGCCACGCCGATGTCGAACAGCGTTTGCTTCGTGTAGATGGGGGACCGGATGCGTATGAACGCCCCCAGGGTGCCGATGACCGTCGGAGCGGGAAGGAAGTAGGGCAGCGAGGCGTCCACACGGTAGAACCGGCAAGCCAAGTAGTGCCCCATTTCGTGAGCGAGAAGGATGCTGAGCAGCGTGAGGGAGAACGGAAGCCCGTCCAGCCAGAGCGCCGGACTGACCAAAATGGCGCTCAGCGCGCGAAAATCGGATTCCAGATCGACAGCGGGGCGGTTGGCGTGGAAATTATGCAGCAGGCGCGCTCCAACGAGAGTTGTGGTGATGAACGTCAGGAAGAACAGGCCGGCGTGCAGCCAGTATCTTGCGCCGCTTTGCGCGGCGGGCGGGCTGCCGGTGAGCCCGGGGTCCTCGTAGGGAGTCACGTGCCGGCGCTACTACAACTGCTGCAATTCCTTGCCCGGCTTGAAGCGCACGGCTTTGCCCGGGGGAATCGCAACCTCCGCGCCGGTCCTCGGGTTGCGGCCGATGCCTGTCTTCCGCGGGCGGACATTGAAGATGCCGAAGCCCCGAAGTTCAATCCTTTCGCCCTGGGCGAGGGCCCGTTTCATGCTCTCGAACACGGTTTCCACGGCCATCTCCGCCTTGGTCTTGGTAATTCCGGTCCGGTTGACGACCTCATTGATGATGTCGAGTTTGATCAAGCAACCCTCCTCGGACAGAACTTGGGGACAGTGGCAAACTTCATGATAGGATTGAGGTTACAGGCTTGTCAAGCTCCGTTTAACGAATCTGGGCTGAGAGAGAACCCCATGGCTTGTGTCAGCAGCGCCGAATTCCGGCAGGCGTGCGCCAAATTCGCCACCGGCGTCGCCGTAATTACCGCAGTGGCGGGAGACGGCTCGCCGCAGGGCATGACGGTGAATTCTTTCACCTCCGTTTCGCTTGATCCCCCGCTGGTCCTGGTGTGCATCGAGCGGCAGGCGGCTATCTTGCCGTTGCTTAGCCAGGGCGCTCATTTCGGCGTCAGCGTCTTGAGCGAGCAGCAGAAACAGCTTTCCGTACAGTTTTCTCAGAAAGGCGACCGCTTCAACGGAGTGGCGTGGGTGACCGGAGAGACGGGCGTGCCCTTGCTGCGCGGCGCCATCGCCACCTTCGAATGCAGAATTGTCCGCCTGGTGCAAGCGGGCGACCATGTCATCGTGCTCGCAGAACCCGTGCGTGTCACGGCATCCGAAGGCAACCCGCTCCTTTACTTCGGCAGCCGCTACCGCATTCTGGGTTAGTGGCTTCTGCTATGGAACGCCGGGCAGACACGGCTGGCCGCACGAACTGTCATACAATGTAGGTGTCCAATTGATCGCTCTGTATGACGCCAGCGCGGCCCGCCGATTTGCCCGACTTCGAGAACCCTCCGCTGGTTGAGACGGTGCTCGCAGTCCAGTTTGAACCGCTGAGCCGCATGAGAGCCGCGCACTTCGGGCTGTTTTGGAACGAGATCCGGGAGCGGTTTCCAAAGACCGAAGAAAAACCTCCCTTGCCTCCGGTAATCGAGAGATTCAGCGACCCGGCGCGGGAGCCTCTGGAGTTGCCCCTGCAACTGCTCGGCGCTCCGCCCACGCCGAGGTTGTGGTTCCTTCACAGCACTGAGAACGAACTCCTCCAACTCCAGGCTGACCGCTTTATCAAGAACTGGCGCAAGATCGGAGCAGGCGAGATCTACCCCCGGTACGAGAAGATCAGGGAGTGGTTCGATCAAGACTTCGAACGATTTCAAGCTTTTGCGGTTCGGGAAGGCATCGGACCGATCAACGTGAACCAGTGTGAAGTGACTTACGTCAACCATATTGTCGCCGGGGAAGTCTGGTCCAGCCACTGTGAGATTGAAAAGGTCCTAAAGCTATGGAAGCACCCGGAGGACCCTTATCCCGGAAGGGCAGAGGATGCAGTCGTTCATGCCCGGTTTCCAATTCGCGAGAAAGCGGGGGCGCCGGTAGGTCGCCTGCACGTGGAGGTGCAACCTGCGGTTCGGAATTCGGATGGATCTCCGATGTTCGTGCTGACCTTGACAGCGCGTGGAATGGTGGGCGGCGGCACTGAGTTTTTCGACTTAGGCCGTGAATGGATTGTGCGCTCCTTCGCGGCCGTCACCACCGAAGAAATGCAGCGCTTGTGGGGGAGGAAAGTTTAGCGATGTCCGCGTACAGTCACGGGATTGCAGCATTGAGCAGCCGGGTTTTCCGGCCGACGTACGAGATTCCCGAGCCAGGCGCCACTCCGATTTCTCTCCCTGTGCAAGTGCTTGCCCCCAATCCGGTATTCCGTTCTGACGTGTGGAGCGCCGGCGCGCCTCTCGCCGGGTCACGGCGGCATGCATGGCAAGGACAAGTTTTGCAAAATCTTTTGAACTTGCTCCAGTTGCCGGCTGATTGGGATGGCTATGGGGCATCGCGTGTGCAGAGGGATGTGGCGTCGCAAGTTTGGAGTGTGCTTCACCTTATCATGCGTGAGGACTCGCCGTTGCCAGGCGTTGTGCCGCTGAGCGATGGCGGGCTTCAAATCGAATGGCACGGGAAAGGGAGGCATCTCGAGATCGAGTTTCCCGCTGATGAGGCGCCGAAATTTTACTATTATGAGGACGACACGGGGGAGGAAATTGAGGACTGGGCGCTTCGAAATTACGAACGCGTTCAGGAGCTCCTGTCACGCATCAAGTAATAAACGCCCCCACCCATGGCCGTTGATCATTTCGACGATCCCGCCATTCAAGATCACGAGCGGCTCTTTCGTCGCATACATCGTGCTCACATCGTCCAGGACGAGGAAGGGACGTGCCGTGTATCCACTGCCGCCTTCCGGGATACGGAACTGTCGGTCAATATCGAATCCGTGATGCGAGCGGGAGGGAGAGAGCCCCGCGACGCCCTCCGCAGTCACCCCCGCGACTTGTTGATGAGCCTTATTGCCGGAGTTTGCCGGCTGCACAACCAACTCGTTGGTCCCGACCCTACCCCGGAAGAGCCCGCACACGGGTATGTTTTTGGGAAGAAGCCCAAGACGGTGCAGCGGGCGCTGCGGGACGCCGCAACGTGGGTCGTTCCCGATCATCCGCCGAGATGCGATGAACTCCTATCTTCCGGAGAACCGGGGAGCCGCAGTCCGGCTGCGGGCGGTCCAGGAAAGGGGGAACTGCCGGGTTAACCGCCCAAGCGGTCGAAGTAGGCGGCGACGGCTTCCATGCCTTTGAAAAGGTTGGGCAAGTGGAATTTCTCGTTGGGGGCGTGGAGGTTGTCGTCGGGCAGTCCGAAACCCATGAGAACGCTCGGAATGCCGAGGTGCTTGTCGAACAGCCCGGCGATGGGGATGGAGCCGCCGGAGCGGATAAAGACGGTCTCACGCCCGAACGTTTCGGTCAGGGCTTCCGCCGCCGCGGCGATGAACGGATTTTCCGGGTCGACGAGCGACGGCGCGGCGCCGTGAATCGCCCGGAATTCGGCGCGCACCCCTTTGGGCGCCGCTTTGCGCACCGCTTCGGCGAGTTGAGCCGCCGCTTCTTCCGGCTCCTGATCCGCCACCAAGCGCATGGAAACCTTCGCCAGCGCTTTCGCCGGAATCACCGTCTTGGCGCCCTCTCCGGTGAAGCCGCCCCGGATGCCGTGAACCTCAAGGGTGGGACGCGCCCATGTCCGCTCGAAAATCGAGTAGCCGGGCTCTCCCACAAGCTCCGAAACGCCCACCTCCTTGCGTTTGTACTCCTCTTCGTCGAAAGGCAGCCGGCTCCAAGCCTCGAGTTCCTTGGGGCTCGGCTTGCGGACGCGATCGAGAAAGCCGGGGATGAGAATCCGCCCGTCGCGATCCTTCAGCGCCGTCAAAATCTCAGCGATGGCCATGATGGGGTTGGGCGCCACCCCGCCATAGACGCCGGAGTGGAGATCGTGGCTTGCGCCTTCCACCATCAGCTCGCCATAGACGATGCCTCTCAATCCCACGCACAAGGTGGGCAATCCGGGGGCGAACAACTCCGTATCGCAAATCACGGCGGCATCGGCTTTCAGCCGCGCGGGCTTGGAGGCGACATATGCGGCGATGTGCTCGCCGCCGACTTCCTCTTCCCCTTCCAACAGGAACTGCACGTTCACGGGCAGCCCTCCGCGCTCCTGAAGAAAGTATTCGACCGCCTTCATCAGAATCAGCGTCTGCCCCTTGTCGTCCGAAGCGCCACGGGCGAAAATATCGTCGCCGCGGATTTCCGGCTCGAACGGCGGCGATTTCCACTCTTCCAAAGGATCGGGAGGCTGCACGTCATAATGCCCGTACAGCAGCAGCACCGGCTTGCCCGGCGCTTTGAGCCAGTCGGCGTAAACCAGGGGATTGCCGCGCCCCTCGATCAGTTCGACGTTTTCGAGCCCGGCTGCTTTGAGATTCTCAGCCGCAAACGCGGCTGCGCGCCGCACGTCGCCCTGGTGTTCGGGCAGCGTGCTGATGCTTGGAATGCGGAGGAACTCGATGAGCTCCTGTAGAATGCGTTCCCGGTTCCGTTCAAAATAGGTCACTTCTCTATTTAACGCTAGAATGGAAGATAGGCGCCCGCAAAAAGGAGGGGGACCCATCCATGCCCAACCGTCTGAGCCGCGAGAAGAGTCCGTATCTTCTTCAACACGCCCATAATCCCGTTGACTGGTATCCCTGGGGCGAGGAAGCGTTTGAGAAGGCGCGCCGCGAGGACAAGCCGATTTTTCTTTCCGTCGGCTACTCTACCTGCCACTGGTGCCACGTGATGGAGCGCGAGTCGTTCGAATCGCCGGAGATCGCCGAAATCCTGAACCGTGATTTCGTGCCGGTCAAAGTGGACCGCGAGGAGCGTCCAGATGTGGACCGGGTGTACATGACCTTTGTTCAGGCAGCCACGGGCGGCGGCGGCTGGCCCATGTCGGTCTGGTTGACGCCGGAATTAAAGCCTTTCTTCGGCGGGACGTACTTCCCTCCCGACAACCGGTACGGCAGACCGGGTTTCCCCGCGGTTTTGGAAGCCATCGCCGCGGCGTGGCGCAGGGACCGGGAGCGAATCAACGCATCAAGCCGGGAAGCCATCGAGCAACTGCGGCGGTACAGCGAGTTTGGCGCGCAGGCGCCTTTGAATCCTCAGGTTCTTGACTCCTGCTGGTTCGTCGCGCGCCGTATTTTCGACCAGGAGTTTGGCGGCTTCGGCGACGCCCCGAAGTTCCCCCGCCCGGCGCTCCATCATTTCTTGCTGCGTTACGCCTATGAGCAGGGCAACCCCGAACCCGCGCAAATGGTCGTCCGCACGTTGAACGCCATGGCGCGGGGCGGCATTCACGACCACCTGGGCGGAGGTTTCCACCGCTATTCGGTGGATGAGCGCTGGTTCGTGCCGCACTTCGAGAAAATGCTCTACGACCAGGCTCAGCTCGCCGTCTCGTATTTGGAAGCCTATCAAATCACCGGGCAGCAAGGACTGGCGCGAGTGGCGCGCGGGATCCTGGACTACGTCCTGCGGGACATGACGGACAAGGAGGGCGGCTTCTATTCAGCCGAAGACGCCGATAGCCTCCCGCCGGAGGGCGGCGCAGAGAAGCGCGAGGGCGCGTTTTATCTTTGGAGTTGGGACGAACTGCGCAGCCTTTTGGGCGACGAGGAGGCGGAGCGCTTTGCACGGCGCTACGGCGTGGAGCCGGAGGGCAATGTGGAGCAGGATCCACATGGCGAGTTCGAGGGCCGCAACATACTGTTCGAGCGCGAGGCGGACGGCGCGGACTCATGGGAGGATGCCCGCTCGGTCCTGCTGGAGGCCCGTTCCAAACGGCCCCGCCCTCATTTGGACGATAAGATCATCACCGCGTGGAACGCGCTCATGATCTCCGCGTTCGCTAAAGGGGCGCAGACGCTCGGCGATGTCCGGTATGAAGAATCCGCCCGC
>FWPV01016602.1_pt1 | contig 10341 bp, 11 predicted proteins | sample 2228371 | NCBI WGS metagenome assembly FWPV01 (sample SAMEA103939776, study PRJEB20133) | metagenome
ATTGATGTTCCCACCTTTCTGGATTAAGCATTTAATTGTTAATTTGTTAATAATCTTAACCCAGACGGGAACATCATTAAAGTCTATTTTTTGCCCAGACTAACTATGAAAAAGATCCTGTAATAACTAGCAACTTGAGTTATCTTACTAAAACAGAGCATTCGTATAAGCATGAAAGTATTAAGAGAAATTATTGATAGTGCATATGAGCTATTTGTGAAGATAGTTTTTGGTAGTTTTGTCAACAATCTTGGAAATGTCCGAACTTCAGTTATCTCTACACTATTGGATGACATGTCATCCAAGGTACAGAGACATGGAAGAAAATAAAATAAAAAAATAACTTCGTACCTCCGCGTCTCTGTGTTCAAACTAATTCACAGAAATTTGTTATATCCAAATGTTATATCCAAAAAACAATCTGGTGGGGTGTTGTACTTTGAATTTTTTACTTTATCTGCCATAAGGGAAGAATGAATAATGTGGATTGTTAACGATGACCCCCAAAAGGCTCCAGAATGTTCCAACAACAAACTCACCCAGCATTAGCCCCAAAAAGAAGGGAGTAGCCTTTGAATGTGCTTTTATGCCTCCGAACCGAAGGATTATTGTTTTTATAGCCCATCCAATCAGAACCGGGAACCACGTTACATTTGCCCCCCAGCTATTCGAGACAGCAAAACCAGCCGGATGAAACGGCCACCAGATAAAATGATTCCTCAACACCATCAAAACTATGTATATAATTATTCCTGATACTATTGAGCTAATAACTGTATAATCCGGATCTTTTGGGTTTGTCAGCCATGAGTGTAATCTATTAAAAGGCTCATATCCGAACCATTCTAATCTGCCCTGCATACCGACATCGTAGCTATAATGCAAAACTGCCCAGAATGTAGCTAATATGCCTATGAATGTGCCTGCTAAGATGGAGATCATAATCCTTCTGTTATTTGCCCTTATTTTATCTGCAATCTTTAATCCTTCCAGTTGATGCGGCATGACATCACTATAATGAGCACGGTTAAAGAACCAGAAATGAGCCATTATTGTAAGATTTGATCCACCCAATATACGGGTACCAAAAGCTCCCGGCATTATAATATCTGGCCCTCCGTTGTGATGATCATGGACAGGTACACCCATTTCTGCGCGCATCCGCGTAATGGCAATACATAATGCGTAATATATGAGGAAGAAAACTATAATGACCCATAGGGACATTCCCGCCATATAGCAGAATCCGACCAGAAAAAAACTGCTGAGTAATAGCCCTATAAATGCTGCTCGATATGAAACCGGCTCATTTTTATTATCGAGTGAAGCTTTCATGCCCAGGGCGTTTTTAAAAGCCTCACCCAGATGCTTCCTTGTCTGCCATAAAGCAACCAAACATAGCCCAAGGAAGGCACCAGCGGCAAGATAAATTGAATTCCTTTGAAATCCATAAGTTTCTCCGCCTATTTTGCCAATAGCTGCAAGGATAACACTCTGGGATTTCCATACGAGATAGAAAAACCAGAATGAAAAAGAAAGGTCCGTTGGAATCAAGAATCCAAGCCCTATTATAAACGGGTAAAATGCAACAGGAAACCAGCCAATTGCGTTGAATGGCTTGAAGGTTAAATACTGACCAATATTTGTCATTTTAACATAAATATTTGGGATCGCGGGGAAAAGAAAACTTAACCCATTTATAAGATCAATACCAGCAGCTATGATGAATCCATACCACATAAGACGATTTTTAAAAAATGATTTTGGATCATTGATCATCTCCAATGGAAGTTGAATAATAGGGTAAGTCAACTTTTCCTGCTCGATCCATCTCTTTCGCACAATAATATTAATAAAAGTCATTACACCAACAAATGCAAAGATAAAGCATGTCCATGAGGTAATAGGTATAAGCCATGCTTTAAGATGCTCAATATTATAAAGGTCCGATTCACCTAGGTAATAAGCCTTTAATATGCGTGTATCCCGGATGGATATCCATGTAGGTATAAATGGCTGTATAAGGTTCACCCACTCATTCTCGGGAGTAGCATACCAGAAGGTAAATCCGATAAGTTGGCTCAGTATCAGCATGAAGCCATGCCCTGCCATTCCTGAAGCCATATTCATCATTATATATATAATGAGGATCTCACTTTTACCAAGAGTATAACTTGGCATATAGCGATGAAGGAGCAAGTTGAAAAGAATGATGAAGAAAAGGCAGAAGATAACATTGAAGAAAATTGACATTGCAGTCAGATGCATACCTGAGCGACCAAAGTATATCCCGTCTATGTTGGTGACCCAAAAGCTATTGAATATAGCAAAGATGGCGCCCAGGAGTATCGGGCGAAAAAAGCGGTTGTCAGAATTTTTGACCATATTTTGCAAGTTAGGTCCAGGCAAATCAGCACTGCCCAGACCACCGGATGAGATCTCCTTTTATTGATATTAACGAAACAGCCAATTGGATGGATACATGTTATCCATCCAATTTCTAATCAACTTCAAGGAAATATATTAAACTTTAATGATAGAAATAAAAATATGTTATTATGTACCTCTCTCTAGCCCTCCCCGTGAACATTGGATGACATGTCATCCAATTGGGAGAGAATGGTTCCCGCTGTTCACTTGGATGGATAACATGTTATCTATCATGTCATCCATAGAGATTAAGGAAGGCAAAAGTTTATAATGTTCATCTGAACTTGCTTAATATTCAGCTTTGAGTGATCCCCGGGTAGCCATTGTTTTACCAATACGGTCAATAGTGATTAAGTTCGCCACCGGAGCTTTCATCAATTCATTGATTTCCTTTTTGCTCACAGCATAGCTGAAAAGAGAAATATCATCCAACTGTGCAGAAAGGATTTCCATATTGAACTAAAAAGAAACTCCCAAAGCTAAAGGTCGTCCGGGAGATGATACTATTTTCTTTTTTTGAGCTATTTCAGTAAAATCACGCCCATTTTGCACCCCGTCAATATAGGTTTTTAAGACTTTACAGGCTCAATTGAATGACCACATGATGCCAATTACCATCCGCAACCGGATTGTCTCATTGATGTATTCAGCCTCCGTCAGAAGCTTCAAAAATGATCTTTCCGGTATTCACGGCGGAATGCCAGCCGAGGTTTCAGCCATGTGATCCTTTATCTATGCTTTTCTCCTTTCCTGCATCAATTGTTGTTTTTACAAAATAAGAAACGGTAAAGGAGACACCGCCTAGTGCCTCATCCAACGCAGGTTCTGGTTTTGTTTCGTAAACGACACACTGGGTTCCCTTAAATTCCAGGGACTTACCAAACTTTCCTTCAGTGCACATTTTCCATCGTCACGCTTTGCAACGCCTGCCCGCCACTCATCATCACGCTTGTTTCCTCTAGCATCCCTAACATATGTCTCGCTACCTTCATCACAGGGATAATACAGAAGAAGCTTCTCTTTTTCAATCGCATGGGCAGAGAGATGCTCAATGTAATAACAACAAAAAAGCCAAATAAATAAAATATAATTTTTTACTACTGAATTCATGCCACTTCCTTCCTAAATGTGCTTAGGCACTGTCGAGTCACAATCATTGACAGAGAAGTATTTATATAAATAGCCATTAAGATTAGCCCGGTAACATCTCCTTTCATCTTGAAATTATAGATACTCAGCTTGGTCGTGAAATACGCTTCGGATTCTCACGACTAAACGATACGGGAGAGACCCCCTCTACCGGCAGCCATGAGTAACACGGCGTGCCGGATACGCCAGCGCTAGCATAATCACATAGAAATAACTCTTTTCTATCCTTTGAATGAAACCTAAATAGCATATATGGCTTGATCCACCCTTCCCATGATACCAACTCCCCTGATAGGCTGCTAGCATCAAGCATTGGAATATCACTCGGGTCCATACTATTAAAATAGCGATCGTAAGCTAAAAGGACAGGTCCATGATATACGGAGGTTTTGCCAGCCAATTCTCTTTCACCAGCCCAAAAATGAGGCGATAGATCCAATGCTAATTCTACAACATCGCCATTTTTCCATTCCCTATCGAGGAGAGCATAGCTACCAGATGATATATTTCCTATATCCCTGCCGTTCACAGACAGAAGATTCTGTTTTGACCAGCCCGGGATCCTGAGGCGTAATGTAAATTTTTCGGGATTATCCAGACCGATAATCATCCTTATTTTACCATTTAAGGGATATTCTGTTTCCTGAGTTATGGCTAGTGATTTCCCCGAGGGTAAAAGAGTTGAGATAGATCCTGGTCCGTAGTAATTTAAGACAGCGCCATCCTTAGAAACCATCAAAGCCCATTCACTGAGCATTCCGATCCCTCTTGGGCCATTTACAGAGCAGCAGTTTAACTCAGGCGAGCCGGGTCTTGCCTGGAAGACAATATCATGAGCGCTGGCTCTTCGTTCCCCGTCCATCGGAGTATTATATGTCCACCAGCGTCCAGAAGGATGCTGGGCGCCAAGAATGCCATTGAATGTTGACAACTCAAGCTCATCAGCAACAAGCGAGTTTCCTGTTAGCCTGAGCATATCAATCGTTAGAGCAACCCATGCTATTGTGCAACATGTTTCGATAGCCCCCTGATCATAAGGGTTGCCTTGGCATGCCTCCGATGATGTGAAACCGCCTGTATTATGCCGATCACCTTTGAGCATCGCCCACCAAATATGCTTAAATGCGTCGTGATATTTTGTATCTCCTGTAATAAAACCCATTTCACAAATCCCCTGTATGCAATGCAGACCTTCCCATCGGCGTGCGCGAAATTCCTGTATCTCCTTACCAGCAAGGGCATCTTCAATATAGCCACAGCTACCGGGTTTGTCTAACTCTTCTATAACCCATTCTGCTAATTCAAGGTACCGAGGTTCTCCGGTTTTCTCATAAAGTAAACATGCACCATGGAGTATAGCGAGGTTTTGTTCAGGAGATTTCATCCTGTTTTCAGTTCCAACGAATGTCCTATGGATCAGATCACCTGCTTTACAACATGCATCCAGCGCAGGCTCAAATCTTGTAATATCATAATACATAAGAAAAGCGAGCATCCAATGATAGTGCCCCCACACATCCCATCTATCGGAAGTAAGGCGCAGATCAGGAGTAAATGGACCAAGATAACCATCTGGCAATTGAGAATCTATCAACTCTCTGACTACCTCATCAATCAGCCTTTTAAGCTGCTCATCCTTGCTAATGCGCCAACCTTGAATTGCTGATATGAGATATTTTCCAACAAATTCACCCGACCATGGCAGAAGGTCACGGTATGGCTGGCGCTCCTGATCGCGGAACATCTGCAGCATTGCAGGATTAGCATATGGCGCTGTTAAAAGCCAATTCTTCAGATTGGTTTCTGCGCGATCGGCAATAATTCCACCAAAGCTAAATTTTGCCTCAACAGGTTTCTCAAAAATCGGTTCGATTATTAGTTTAATATTCATGTGCTATTCCCCTGATTATTTTTATTGCCATTCACCAAATAATAGATAAACGCCGTTTTCTGGTGATATGCCAATAGCCTGTTCCCCAAACCAACTTATCCTATATTGCCTATGGTATACAAACTTATTAGTATCACAGCGCTTAGGTGTGAAGCTTACATTAAAAACAACATCGGCTTTCTTATTACTGATCAGAATAAATTCCCCGAAGCATGACCATCCAGCCGGTTGCCCATCAACGCTGACTTTTAAGAAATCACTGACAACTCTACCCAGGATTCTCACCAGCAAGTTCAGCGATTGTTTAACGGTAATAGCTAAATTATCCTTTTTTGGCAATTCACTATCAACCTTTGCAATATTGTTTTCCCAGCTAAAAAGCAAATTTACCTTATGCCAAGATCGCTGATGGTAATTATACGACGGCATAACTCGCAAATTCCCTAAACTGCTCCCTGTGTTATATCAATTGTATTTATTGGTGAGCGCTCGGTCTGCAAATGTGCACAAGGCGTAGGGAACCCGAATCCACCAATCATCCGCCTCTTCATATCGCGATCGAAATCACCTTTTGGCGAGGATTATCTTTGATAAAGCCATTTTCCAAAACATGGATGGGCAAAAGAGCGGAGCGCATAAATATTTCAGCCTGTGAGTAGTATTCGGGGCTGCGCGATGCAGCAAGCAAAAGCTGTACCAGATTACTGATCTATTTTACCTCACCCTGGTCAGTTTCGAGCCATGCCTGCTCTTTACACCATCCATAGTTGCTGTAGAACCCACGTAAGCCAACTTCATAAACCCTGCAAACAGATTCTATTAAATTCCCGTCCTTAGTCATTATTGCATAATCCAATACGCCTCTTATGGTAGAGGTTATGGAATGTATGTGATTTCCTGCATAGTCCGTAAGGTTTCCTGATCCTGTAAAAGATCGATCCATTACATAATGGCTATACTTATCGGCAAGCTTCAGAGTCAACGGATCATTTGTTAGGCGATAATATTTCACTAACACACCTACTAGACGTTCGGAAGTCACTGTCTGAACATTGCCGATACCAAAAAATACCACATTTCGGTTGATTTTGCTAACAAGCTCGGGGGAAATCGCGCCATAGTCGTCAGTGATTTTAGTTAGAGTTTTGAGCATTCCACGGGCATATTCATTGGCAATAGCATTATTGCGCAGCTTTATGAGCCATGTTAAGCTTTCGAGCCCTTCATGCATATTGTGGAATTCTACAAACCGTTTATTTTCTTTTCTGGGATCATAATAAGAGGGCAGTTTATCTTCATTATTACAGCAGCTAAGTAAATACCTGGTGTATACATCCTCAAGTGAGACGGCACAGGTCGCCCAAGAGTTTCCTCAGTGAAAAGCAATGCGTCAATTGCCCGCCCGGTTACATGTGGGATACCTATTTCGATAGCATGACTGGCAAAAGCCCGTGCCATCCTCTCTTCGCGTAATATGAAAAAATGGCTCTTCATCTTTATCAAACATACCGCAAATGTATTCAGTCGAAGGGCTGAGGCGCTGTGCTAAATTAGCAGAATACCATCTTACCTCATCCATATACTAGCTTTGCTCCTTATTAAAGGCACTTAGTGCATTCCTTTGATTTCACCCCAGGATGTTATGAGTTTATTAGCTGCCTCAACGGCCTGTGCAACAGGACCTGCCATAACTTCCCTGATCTCTGCTTCACTCAAAGCCTTATTGAATAGGGCTATATCATCCATGGTACCATCAAGGAACTCATGCCAAGCATTCACTACTTTTCCAACACTTCCAAAAGTGATTGGCCAGCCAATACCGGCAATATCGGGGTCGCTAGATATGTCGAATTGACCATCAGGTGCTCCATCAATATAGATGCTTGCCTTTTTGCCCACCTCGAAGATATGGACAATGTGATGCCACTGGCTATCAGCAATTATTTTACCTCCGGAAAGCTGCCATCCGGGAGGGACATTATCACAGCCTTCTGAAAATGCCCTCCCATTAACAAGCGCGCAATGCCAGCCCTGCGTCCAGCCGGATGACCCTTTTTCAACTGTCCGTCCTTTTCCACCGACTTTTCCTGATTTAACCCAGTAAGTAACAGTAAAAGCAGTGCCTTTTTTCCCAAGCTTATCCAACTCATCGTTAGTTCCTACATCAACAAACCACTCCTTCTTTTCATCAAATGCCAATCCCTTGCCGAACCTTCCTTCTCCCCAGCCCTCTTTATGCGGAACACCTGTCCAGCCGGGTCCCACCATCAAGGTACCCTCAACTCCGCCTATAATATCTTTGACCTTGTCACCTTTCCCTTCGTCACATGGCCAATACGCAACAATGCTCTGCTTATCCAATGCATGAACTGGAAAGCACAAAAATAATACAATTGAACCGAACAAAATAAGTCTTAATAACTTCATCTTGCCATAATCCTTTCCGTAATGAAAACGGTTTGTAACAGCTCAATTCATTGAGCGTAATAAGTAATTAGACAAAATAGTATTCATGTTGATATGGTTTTCAAATCCCTCTTCCCTTTAGAAAAGAGAGGGATTTGAACGCATTACGGTAATCTGAATCTTGAAAATTTGATCAACCATGAATAACACATTCAATGTCATTCCTGCGAAAAGGTTTTAAAGCTCATTTCTCTGGATTCGCGCTTTCTCAGCACTCGCTTCGCTCGTTCCGAGACCCAGCACTTGCGCGAGTATGATAATTGTTGAGCATTTTCATTTACACATAGCTTTGATAACATGTCATCCAATATTTAAACGCTCGATGAATCGGGTTACTACGAACACAATTAGCACAATCTGCTAATTAGCGAATCAATATTATCGCTTAATCCCCGCCCATGTTGTAGTTATTTTATCCTTTACCTTAACAGCAGTTGGTGGCAGCATAACAGGACCTGTTGCCAGTTCCCTTATTTCTGCTTCACTCAGAGCCTTATCGAAAAGAGCAATCTCGTCCATATATCCGCTAAGAAACTCATGCCAGGGATTTTCTATAAACCCGACCGTTCCAAATGTTAGATCCCAGCCAACACCTGCAATATCAGGATCACCCGCAATATTCCCTCTTGCATCAAGATTTCCGTCTATATAAATTCTTCCTTCTTTGCCCACTTCAAAAATATGGGCAATATGATGCCATTTATCATCAGCGACGATCTGATTTCCGGGTATCGCTGCCCCAGGAGCCTTGTCATCACATACCTCCATAAATGCCTTTCCGCTTACAAGGGCACAGTGCCAGCCCTGAGTCCAGCCAGATGATCCTTTATCTACTGTCCGTCCTTTTCCGCTAGTTTTTGCTGATTTGATCCAATATGAAACAGTAAAAGCGCTGTTCGGCTTGCCTAGCTTATCTAGGTTATCATTAGTTTTGATGAGCACAAACCACTCTTTCTTTTCATCAAAAGCTAATCCTTTTCCAAACCTTCCTTCTCCCCAGCCTTCCTGATGCGGGTTGCCCTTCCAGCCTGATCCTACCATCAGAGTACCAATATACCCGCCGACGGCACTCATAACCTTTTCACCTCTTCCTTCGTCACATGACCAATAAGCAACTATATTCTGCTTATCAACTGCATAAGCAGAGAAGACCAGTGAAAAAGCAAACAGCCCTATAAAAATTAATCTTACAAGCGTCATTGTATCATCCTCCCTGGTTAAATATAGCCTAAATACTTTTACCAAACGCGTCCGGGCATTCCGAGTGATTGATTAGGATAATCCTTAATCGTGCTAGTATCATGTCCAGATACAGGCTCATTATTTGGCTCAATGATAGCTCAATGATATATACATGCCCGGACTGTGTTTTGAATTTTATTAGCTCTGCATCGCTCTGAAGAAGAGCTTCCTCACCTTCCATAACGGTAATCTTTCCCTTACAGGGATTTTCAATTACGCATTCCTTTCCTGAAAGGCTTTTGGACTTCGATAAATCGTACATTCTGACCCTGGAAATCGGCAGCAGCAAGGAATCCGCCCTCGACGCGCAATTTAAATATCCCGGACCAGCTTTTGGAGACATCAGGAACAACCCTGATAATACCATTATGACTCTGAAGCAGAATCTCATTAAGAGCAAATGCGCTAAGACAACCGGAGTCCATAAATGGGACAACCGAAAGACATCTGGAAATACGCTGGAATCATTACTGTCCCAGCCTCCATAGCGAAAGCGATTATATCGCTCCGCATGTTGTGCAAGAAACTCGCAGGCTTCCTCAGCTAAGCCAAGCCTTGCTGCCCAGATCGCATCCATAGACCATCCGTTGCCAAGGCTGCATATTCGCTGATCATAAGTCCTGCAAGCGAGATAGTAATCAGATGATCCAATACCGGATAGCCCGAACAGGAATATCCGATAGAGGGCAGAATTCTCAGCATTATTTCTGTTTAATATCCTGCCTATCTTTGCTGCGGGTGCATAGATATTCACTTTATGGTCAATTTTGCTATCTTCAGCCCGTAGTCCAAGAGACGGCTCCGGAATTTCTGCTAAAATCCCGGCACGTTTATTCCGCAGCTCTATATCTTGATCGTAATTCACAGATACCTGATAAACTCCGGAAAGATCGCCCTGATACCTGCAAGTTTATCTTCCGGATCGCGCACCATCCACCATGTCTCAACAGATGGGCTATTATGAATTACATCGTTCCTTGAGACTATCTTTTCAGGCTCAAAAAGCCATGTATTAATTCTCTCATTATAAGGTATAGCTAGCACACTTGTAGATAGAAATAAAAGTAATTGTATAAATTGCATTTTTTTTACCCCTGATAAGTGATCTATACTAGAAAATTATTTACAATACGAGTTTTTCAGTTAGCATCGTAGAACAAGCC